>WNGD01001043.1_pt1 | contig 49331 bp, 41 predicted proteins | sample 5400671 | NCBI WGS metagenome assembly WNGD01 (sample SAMN13153369, study PRJNA577476) | soil metagenome | isolation source: 40 cm soil or saprolite under grassland replicate 2 | place: USA:California | collected 2016-06-15 | reverse complement strand
CGATCACCGGGAGATGCTCGCGATAGGCCGCTTCGAGGGCCGGGTCGCCGTCGATGCCGACGACGCGGAGGTCGAAGCCGAGCTCCGCCTGCGCCTCGCGAACCACCTCGAGCGCGCGCTCGCACAAGCTGCACTCCGCCGCGCTGTAGAGAACGACACTCCTTACGGGTAAAGGCCTCGCGTCGTCGTCGCCTCCGCGACCCGCTGCACGGCAAGCCCGTAGGCGGCCATGCGCATGCTCGTCGCCTGGCGCTCCCGCGTCAGCCACGTCTCCTCGAATGCCCGAACGGAGATGTCGTGCAACTTTGCGTTGACCTCCTCCTCGCGCCAGAAGTACTCCTGGAGACCCTGCACCCATTCGAAGTACGAGACCACGACGCCGCCCGCGTTCGCGAGCACGTCGGGCAGGACGAGCACCCCTCGGTCCTCGAGCACGTGATCCGCAGTCGGGGTGACCGGTCCATTCGCCCCCTCGCAGATGACCGACGCCTTGACCCGATCGGCATTTCGCTCGGTGATCACCTGCTCGAGCGCGCAGGGAGCCAGGATCTCGCAGGGAAGCTCGACAAGCTCCTCGTTGGTGACCGCCTCAGCGTTCGCGAGGCCCTCGAGTGTCCCGGCCTCCTGCTTGTGTGCGAGAGCTGCCGGGACGTCGATCCCCTTCGGGTTGTAGACGCCGCCGCGCGAGTCGGAGACCGCGACCACCTTCGCGCCCTGTCCGTGGATGAGCCGCGCGAGGTGGGCGCCGACGTTGCCGAATCCCTGGATCACGACGGTGTACTCGTCGACGCGCTTGTCCTGCTTCTGGGCCATGGCTTGAATCGTGTACATAGCGCCTCGCGCGGTCGCCTCCACGCGGCCGAGAGAGCCGCCGACCGAGAGCGGCTTGCCGGTGACGACGCCGAGAACGGAGTGGCCCTTGTTCATGGAGTAGGTGTCGAAGATCCACGCCATGACGCGACCGTCCGTGCCGACGTCCGGCGCCGGGATGTCCCGCTCGGGACCGATGTCGTTGATGATCTCGCTCGTGTACCGCCTCGTGAGCCGCTCCAGCTCGCCCCTGGAAAGGTGCTTCGGGTCGCAGATCACCCCGCCTTTCGCTCCTCCGAAGGGGAGTCCCATGAGCGCGCATTTCCAGGTCATCCACATGGCCAGCGCCTTGACCTCGTCCTGGGTGACGTCCGGGTGGTAGCGGATGCCGCCCTTGGACGGCCCGCGGGCGATGTTGTGCGTCACCCGATAGCCGAGGAAGACGTTGATCGAGCCGTCGTCCATGGAGACGGGGATCGAGACCTCGACCCCCTTCTTGCACTGGGAGAGGACGCCGATGAGATTCGGGTCGATGGCGAACACCTCTCCCACCCGTCGGAGCTGCGCCTTCGCCAGCTCGAACGGGTTCTCCCGCAGGTGAGAGGGCGCCTCAGCGGTGGTCATCGCGTTCACGCCTCCTGGCTCGTCTGGACGGCGCGAGGATACACCTCACCTTTCTAGCGAAGCCTGTAGTCGACGGTCTCGACCTGCCGTCGCGTTCCGTCGCCCGGTCGGGCGACGACACGAACCGTGTAGTCGCCCCGACGCAGGCGCCCTCCGTTCGGCCCACGTCCGGTGAGGCCGAAGGTGTAGCGTCCGGGCAGCAGTTCGCGACTCTGGGCCAGCTCACCGAGGAGCTTCCCGTTCCGCCAGAGCTGGACGTCCAGGATGTCCACGGGACGGATCTGCGGCTCCGCCCCTGGCACGATGCCCCCGACGACCATGCTGAGCACCGCAGGCGTCGCATCGGAGACGCGACCGCCCGTCGTCTTCAGCGAGACGTGCGACAGCAGGTCGACGCTCGGGTCCGGAGCGCTCACCACCCACGGGACCCGGACCGAGCGGGACTTCGACACGTGAAGCTCCAGCACGCCGATCGCCAGTCGCGAGCCCGGCGCGAGATTGGCGGTGTCGGCACGCAGGACCACGGTGGCGGATGCACCTGCACGGATCCTCAGGCGCTTTCGCCGGACGGTCACGTCGACCCCGTCCACCGTTCGTCCCGCCGCGAGCACGACGTTGAGGTCGCGCGTAGAGACGTTGTGCAGTGTGAGCGTCCGGTCGATCGTCCGACCGCTCCGAGTGGCGGTTCCGAACGACACGGTCGCCGGCTCGGCCGTCAGCTCCTGCCCGACGGCCCCGTCGAGTTCGAGGGCGCCGAGACCGGGCGACGTAGCGGAGCCGGTCGCCCGAGCCGAGCCGACGAGCAGGCCGCGCAGCTCGGCGGCACTTGCACGGGGACGACCCTCGGCGACGACGGCTGCCGCGCCCGCCGTCGTCGCCGCCGCGACGCTCGTACCGCTCACGGTCCCGTAGCGGACCTCGCCGCTCGTCCCTCGACCGGGCTCCGACGTGGGGAAGGCGACGCCGGGCGCGAGGAGCTCGGGCTTGAGTCCTCCGTCGAAGGCGAGCCCCTGCGAGGAGAAGGCCGCGATCGTCCCGCCTCCGCCGTTCTCGGCGCTGCTCACCGCCCCGATCGCGATCGTGACGGGAATACCCTCGGCGCGCAGTTCGCGAATCGCCGACGAGAGGCTCTCCTGGAGCCCGACGACCGGAATGCCCGACGGCACGTCGAGGCTGAAAGCACCGGCGGGAAGCGCGCCCTCGACGAGCACGGCGAGCGCTCCCGCCGATGCTGCCTCGTCGACGGTCTGATCCGAGAGCGCCCCTCTCGGCAAGAGAGCCGCCTGACCGGCGACCGTGCTCTTGCCGTCGTTCCCGAACAGGCCCGCGATCCCCTGCGCCTCCGCGGCTCTCGCAACGGGAAAGATCGGCGCCGTGACGGTCTGCGTCGGCGCGCCGCCCAACGGCAGGGTGCCGTCGAAGAGGACGCGCAGCCCGGCGGCGACGTGAACTCGGACGGTCGGCGCAGCCAGCCGTCCGTCCGTCGCCGCCACGGTCAGTGCGTCGGGCGCGCCGCCGGGGCCGGCGATGCTCCCGAAGGTCGGCCCCGCACGTCCGTCGTTGCCGGCCGGCGCGATCACGAGCACGTCGAGCGCCTGCGCGCCGGCGACCGCACGAGCGAGCGGGCCGTCCGCGAACGCGGCGTAGGGCTCGCCCACACCGACCAGCGCGATCCTCGCTGCGTCGAGCGTGTCCCCGTCGCCGTTCGGGTCGACGGCCGCCTCGAGGCCGGCGACTATCTGGTCGGTACGGGAGTAGATCGCGTACCCACCTTCCGCATCGGGCTGCCAGCCGGCAACCCTGATCGGAAGGATCGACGCGCCGGGCGCGACGCCGTGGAGACCGTCAGGCCCATCGGACCCGGTGACGATGCCCGCAAGCTCGGTCCCGTGCCCCTCCGGACGTCCCGGCACGAGCGGGTTGGGCTGGGCGACGCCGCCGCTTCCGGGTCGGATCACGTCGATTCCAGGGAGCACGCTGTCCGTGAGGTACGGGTGCGAGGGATCGACCCCGGTATCGAGGAGCGCGACCGTGACTCCGCTCCCGTCCTGGCCCGGCACCGTGAGACCCGGGAACGCGGTCGGCGTCACGGTACCCGCGCTCTCGTCCACGGCCATCGGATATCCGACCCGCACCGGATACACCCCCTCGACCTCGTGGTCACGGTCGAGCAGGTCGAGTGAGGTGGGATCGAGGCGGGCGGAGAAACCGTTGAAGAGTCGCGTATAGCGGTACTCGGTCGTGATGTGACCCCCGCTCGCCGCCATTCGCGCGAGGAACTGGTTCTGAGCGCTCTGCGCAGCTCTCGTCCAGCGGCGCATGTCCGTCTCGCTCGCGGTACCGCCGGCAGCCGACACCTTCGCCGCAAGCGAGGTCGCGTGCAGCAGCACGACGAAGCGCTGCGCCGTCGAGACCTGTTCGCGTACGCCCAGGACGCCCTCCCAACCTGCCTCGTCCACGGAGGTCACGACCGGGGGGGCCGACTGGGCTCGCGTGCCGACGAGGAGGAGCGCGCAGGCCACGCACCCCGCGGCGATCACCAGCGCCGCACTACGAGATCGACGCATACGCATCCAGTCCCAGGTAGTTCGGGAACGGGATCGCTCCACCGAATCGGGCGGCCGACGCGATCATCGCCGCATTGTCCGTGCAGAGGTCGAAGGGCGCGAAGCGGCCCTCGGGAAGCGCCTCCCGCAGCGCCGAGTTCGCGGCAACGCCACCGACGACTGCAACCCGGTCGAGCCCGGTTCGCTCGACCCCCTCGCGAATCCGTGCAACCAACGCTCGCACGATCGCATGCTGGTACGAGGCCGCGAGGTCGGCCCTCCGGCGTTCCGTTTCCCGCTCCCCGAGATCCCGAACCGTGTACAGGAGCGCGGTCTTGAGACCCGAGAACGAGAAGTCGAGACCCGGAACCCTTGCCACCGGGAACGCGAAAGCCTCGGCATCACCGTCACCCGCGAGGCGGTCGATCTCGGCGCCACCCGGATACCCGAGCCCGAGCACGCGTGCTCCCTTGTCGAACGCCTCGCCGGCTGCGTCGTCGAGCGTCGTACCGAGGCGCTCGGAGGCACCGCGCTCGCGAACCGCCAGGAGCAGGGTGTGCCCCCCGCTCGCGAGCAGACAGAGGAACGGCGGATCGAGGGGATCGGGCTCGAGGTAGAGCGCTGCGATGTGCCCCTCGAGATGGTCCACGGGCACGAGTGGACGCCCACCCGCCCAGGCGATTGCCTTCGCTGTCGAGAGACCGACGAGCAGAGCGCCCACGAGGCCGGGGCCTTGTGTGACCGCGACCCGCTCGACTCCCCCCAGAGAGGTGTCAGCTCGCTCGAGCGCCTCCCGCACGACCGGGAGCACGAGCTCGAGGTGACGCCGCGAGGCGATCTCGGGAACGACTCCTCCGTACCGAGCGTGCAGGCCCGCTTGCGAGGACACGACCGAGGAGAGAACCGAGCCGGCATCCGTGACGAGCGCCGCCGCGGTCTCGTCGCACGACGTCTCGATGGCGAGTATCAGGACGCCTTCTCCGTCGGCGTCGGCTCCCGCCACATGATCAAGGCATCCTCGCGGTTGTCGGTGTAATAGCCACGCCGGATCCCGCGAGCCTCGAAGCCGAGCCTTTCGTACAGGCGAATCGCCTCGGTGTTCGACACGCGGACCTCGAGCGTGTAGCCGCGGCGAGGATCCGCGGCAGTCACCTCGAAGAGCCGCTCGAGCAACGACTTGCCGATGCCACGCCGGCGGAACTCCGGCACGACCGCGATGTTCATCACGTGCCACGCGTCGACGTAGCGTGAGACGATCGCGTACCCGACAAGCTCCCCCGCGTCGTGATACGCGCCGATCGCGAGCGAGCTCGGCTTCTGGAGCTCCGCCGCGAACATGGCGCGGGACCAAGGCGTCGGGTACGACGCACGCTCGATCTCTTCCACGACGTCGAGGTCGTTCGCCTCCAGCCGTCGCAGCTCCACGTTCACGGTCGAACCTTGACATCGGGCGTCCTGACGTAGATCGGAAGCACGTCCTCCACAGGCCCGAAGTCGGTGGCGAGCGAGACGTGGAGTCGCGCGTGAGGGATGTGGCGCTCGTCCCCGTCGGACGGGACGACGGCGCCCTTGCGCTCGAGCGCCGCCCGATAGCGAACGGCGCCGTTCCCGACGCAGACCGTTCCGGGTGCGAGCTCGAGATCGTCGGGTGCCGCGGCGGACGGGCCCGGGACGAACACCTCCCGTCGGCCTGCGTCGAGCACCGGATACGCGTCTTTCTCGCCTGCTCGCAGCGCATCGAGCGTCGAGACTCCGGCGACCGGTATCCCCAGGGCGAGCGTGAGCCCGCGCGCGACGGCGAGGCCGATCCGGGTGCTGGTGAAGCTGCCGGGGCCGGTCCCGACGACGAGAGCCTCCAGATCCCGCGTCTCGGCCTCCGCTTCGGCGAGGAGCCGGTGGGCGTCGTCGAGCACCGTTCGGGCGACCGAGGCGCGCTCGCCGAGCACCTCGCCGTCCGCGACGAGAGCACTCGTGGCAACGTCAGTCGCCGTGTCGAACGCGAGGATCAGCACGCCCGAACCCTTCTAGCAGCGCCGCGTCCTCGGTGGCGAGCGCGATGTGACGCCGGTCTCCACCCGCGTGCTCGAGCTGGATCTCGACGCGCGCGGGCGGGAGCGCGTCGCGACCAGCGTCTGGCCACTCGACGAACGCGATCGCGTCCTCGAAGTATGGCTCGAGGTCGCCCCACTCCGCGGCCGAGAGCCCCTCGAAGCGATACAGGTCGAGGTGGGAGACGTCCTGCTCACCCCCATAGCGATGACCGATCGTGAACGTCGGGCTCGTCACGGGCGCTGTGATCCCGAGGGCTCGGCAGGCGCCTCGGACGAACGTCGTCTTGCCCGTACCGAGCTCGCCGGAGACGGTGACGACGTCACCCGATCTGAGCCGTGGCGCGAGCCGGCCCGCGATCGCCTCGGTCTCCTCGGCCGAGGAGGAGACGAGGTTGAGCTCCACTCGGAAGAGACCCGGCTAGAAGAGACCCAGCTGAACCGTTGGCTGCGCGTCGACCGGTTCCGGGCTCTCCTGTTCCTCAGGCGGGTTCTGTTCGCCCGTCGAACGCGCGAGGAGGTCGGGAATGCGCGCGAAATCCTGCTCCAGGACCTTGAGCATCGACGGCGTGTACAACGCGGCGGCCGGGTGGTAGAGCGGGTAGAGGAGAACCTTGCGGGTACCGAGCGTGACTTCCTGCTCATAGCCGTGGACACGCGTGATCCCGGCCGGGCGTCCCGAAAGGAGCTTGGTCGCGAAGTTGCCGAGACTCGCCACCAGTGTCGGCTCGATCAGCTCGATCTGCCGGAAGAGGTGGGGCTCGCAGGCCGCGATCTCGTCCGGAACCGGATCGCGATTCCCGGGAGGCCTGCACTTCAGGACGTTCGCGATGTACACGTCTCCGCGAGTCAGGCCGATGCCCTCGAGGAGTCGCTCGAGGAGCTTTCCTGCTTGCCCTACGAACGGAAGGCCTTGCTGGTCCTCGTGGAAGCCCGGGGCTTCGCCGACGAACATCACCTGCGCGTCCGGGTTGCCGGAGCCGAAGACGACTTGCGTGCGGCCGCCGGCGAGAGCGCACTTCGTGCATCCCGCCGTCTGCTCCGCGTAGTCCCGAAAGGCCTCGGCACGTTCGACGGCGTCGGTCATCGGCGGCGAGTGTACGCCCTCCCGCGGACGGTCGGACACGGCCTCCTCAACGGCCCCAGGAACAGACTCAGTGGGAACAGCCGCAGGAGCCGCCGCAGCAACCGCCCCCCGCTCCCGAGGGGCCAGAGAAGCTCGGCTGCTTCGACGTTCCACCGTGCACCGCGAAGGTGGAGAGCTGCTTGAGGACGTTCCCCGCGCCGCACTCCGGACAGGCCACGGCTTGGTCGGCGCTGCGAACGAGCTCGTCGAAATGCGACTCGCACTCCATGCACGCGTACTCGTAGATCGGCACGTGCCGAGTGTACTGTCGGAGCCGGTGGAGCGCTGGAGGGGAACCGTGCTCGAGGGTCGAATCGTCCGGCTCGAGCCGCTCTCGGCGGAGCACGAGGAAGGCCTCTGGCTCGCCTCCCGCGATGCGCGCACGTGGCGCTGGCTCAGCGTCGTGCAGCCGCGGACGAGGGACGAATGGACCGGCTGGATGCGCCAGGCACTCGAGGCGGCGGAGGCAGGAACGGAGATTCCGTTCGTGACGATCCGTCAGGAGGCGATCGTGGGATCGACGAGATTTCTCGCGCTCCGGCCGGAGCACCGCTCGCTCGAGATCGGCTGGACCTGGCTCCACCCGTCCGCCTGGGGGACCGGGGCGAACGCGGAGGCGAAGCTGCTCCAGCTGCGGTACGCGTTCGACACGCTCGGGTGCTGCCGGGTCGAGCTCAAGACGGACGCGCTGAACGAGCGCGCGCGTGCTGCACTCGAGGGGATCGGCGCGACCTTCGAGGGGATCCACCGCAAGCACATGCTCGTCCGGGACGGTGAGAGCCGGGACAGCGCCTGGTACAGCATCCTCGACGACGAGTGGCCCGCAGCCCGGGCGCACCTGGAGCGCCGCCTGGCCGCCACGTAGAGCCAGATTGTTACGCTTCTCTTCGCCCGGTATCCGTCACCGGAACTGGAGCCATTGTGATCGAGAGCATTCAGGTCATCGGTGCGCGAGGACGCGTGGGCTCGACCGTGAGCAGCCGGCTCGCAGAGCGAGGCGTCCGCCTGGACGCGGCCGATCGCGACCTGGTTCTCCTGTGCGTCCCGGACCGTGCCATCGCCGAGGTCGCCGCCGAACTCCCACTCGGGCCCTGGGTCGCGCACGTCAGCGGGGCGACACCGCTCTCCGCGCTCGCTCCACACATGCGGCGGTTCTCGGTCCACCCCCTGCTCTCGATCACGAAGGCGCGCGGCCCCGAGCAGCTCGACGGCGGCTGGGCAGCCGTCACAGCGGAATCGACAGACGCACGGGCGGCTGGTTTCTGGCTCGCCGAGACTCTCGGCCTGCGCCCGTTCGGGCTGGCCGACGAAAGGCGCGCCGCCTACCACGCAGCGGCCGCGATCGCCTCCAACTACCTGGTCACGCTCCGGAAGGTCGCCGGCTCCCTCGCGGAATCGGCAGGTGTCCCGTCCGAGACGCTCGACCCGCTCATGCGAAGCGTGATCGACTCGGGCTTCGAGCTCACCGGCCCGATCGCACGCGGGGACTGGGGGACGGTCGACCGCCATCTCGACGCGATCCGGGAGCAACGGCCGGAGCTCGAGGAGCTGTACCTGGCCTTGGCCCGTGTGACCGCTGTCCTCGCGGGTCGAGAGCTCCCAGGCGACGCAGTGTCACCTGGGGTTGGAGGCCGGCGATGAAGGTCGCCCGCACGATCGCAGAGACGAGAAGCGCACTCGAAGACGTCCGCGACGGGCCGATCGGGCTCGTGCCCACCATGGGCGGCCTGCACGAGGGCCACCTCTCGCTCCTGCGCGCCGCGCGCGAGGAGTGCGACACCGTCGTCATGAGTCTCTTCGTAAATCCGGCGCAATTCGGCGACGAGCACGATCTCGCGTCCTACCCGCGCGACGAGGAGCGCGACCTCGCGCTCGCGCGGGATGCAGGCGTCGACCTCGTCTTCGCGCCCTCGACGGAGGAGATGTATCCCGCGGGCTTCCAGACCTGGGTCGAGGTCACCGAGGTCGGCTCCCGGCTCGAAGGCGCGTTCCGGCCCGGCCACTTTCGTGGAGTCGCCACCGTCGTTCTCAAGCTCTTCTCGGTCGTCCGCCCCGATCGCGCGTACTTCGGCCAGAAAGACGCCCAGCAGGTCGCGGTGATCCGGCAGATGATTCGCGACCTCGCGCTCGACGTCGACCTGCGCGTCCTTCCCACGGTCCGCGACGGCGACGGCCTCGCGCTCTCGTCGCGGAACGCGCTCCTCACGACGGAGGAACGGAAGCGGGCTCTCGCTCTCCCTCGAGCGCTCGCCACGAAGGACCTCACCGCAGCCCGTGCGCTGCTCGCGCGGTCCAACGGTCTCGACGTCGACTACGTCGAGGTCGCCGAGTTCGACCCACCGGTTCTTGCCGGCGCAGTTCGCGTCGGCTCGGTCCGTCTCATCGACAACGTCGCCCTGGAAGGAGACTCGAAATGAGCATCCGCCCGCAGAAGCCGGCGCCCGCAACCCCGGCCCCCGGCAAGCTCCCGCTCACCGAGCTGGCCGAGATGAAGCGGCGGAGCCAGCCGATCGCGATGGTCACCGCCTACGACGCGCCGGGTGGTCGCCTCGCGGACCAAGCTGGAGTCGACGTCGTCCTCGTCGGCGACTCGGCCGCGATGACGGTCCTCGGCCACGACTCGACGGTGCCGGCGACGATGGACGAGATGCTGATCCTGACGCGGGCCGTCACGCGAGGTGCGAGCCGTCCGCTCGTCGTCGCCGACATGCCGTTCGGGACGTTCCAGGTCTCCGACGAGGATGCGGTGCGCAACGCGATCCGGTTCGTGAAGGAGGCCGGAGCAGACGCGGTCAAGCTCGAGGGAGCCGGACCAATGCTCGCTCGTGTCCAGGGCATCGTCGGAGCAGGAATCCCGGTGATGGGGCACCTCGGCCTCACGCCGCAGTCGGCGACAATGCTCGGCGGCTTCAAGGCGCAGGGTCGCACGGCCGAGAAGGCACGCCGTCTGCTCGCGGACGCCCGTGCGCTCGAGGCAGCCGGCTGCTTCTCGCTCGTGCTCGAGGCCGTGCCGGCGCCCGTCGCCGGCCGAATCACTCATGCCCTCTCGATCCCGACGATCGGCATCGGCGCGGGAGCGGACTGCGACGGCCAAGTCCTCGTCTGGCACGACCTGCTGGGTCTCTACGAAGGCAGGGCCGCCCGCTTCGTCAAGCGCTACGCCGAGGTCGGCCAGGTCGTCCGCGAGGCGCTCGAGGCATACGTCTCGGACGTCCGTGAGCATCGCTTTCCCGAGGAGCGGCATACCTACGCGATGCCCGACGAGGAGCTCGCGCTCTTCGAGGACTCGGTCCTACACGAGCGCGAATAGGGCCACGATCGCCCCCAGCAGCGCCACACCCACGCCGAGGACGCCTGCGGAGCGGAGCCAGCTCCAGCCGTGGACGACGCGGATGCCGATGAGCAGGAGCACGAGCGACCAGGCGACGAAGAGGAGCTGAAGCGCGAGCAGCACGGTCTCTCCCGTCCCCTCGTCCGATCCACCCGCGTGGAAGGTGTCACCGCCGAAGAGGGCGAGCCGGAGCGGGAGCAGGAGCAGCACGGACAGGGCCACCGGCGCCGCGGCGAAGGCGACGATCTGCCGCTCCCGGCGGAAATCGCCGAGGCTTCCGAACACGCGCCCGCCGAAGAACACCGCGAAGCCGATCACGAAGTAGCCGACGGCCCCGTAGATCCCTCCGGCGACGAACGCCCACACTGCGAGCAGGAGCGGGTCGTAGTCGGGATCGTCGAGGAGCTTGCCCGCGGTCGAGCTCGCGAGCACCGTCGCGATCCCGGCGAGCCAGATCATGAGCAGAATGGGCTCCGACCTCGCCGCCACGTCGTCCGGGTCCTCGTCACGCAGCGCGAAGAACACGGAGCGCGGGCTCAGAAGTGTCGCCGGGACGCGGAGCCACCAGGCACGATCGGGCGAGAGATCCGGATGCGTCGTGCTCGACGCCACGACGAGCAGCGTAGCCTCGTCGGGACTGGGCGGTCCTTGCGCAGCGCAATAAAGTCTGCTCGTGGCCGAGAATGTTCTCTGCCCGTCCTGCGGCACGTCGAACGAGGGCGACCGCAAGTTCTGCGGCGAGTGCGGAAGCCCGCTTGCGCGGACGTGTCCGTCCTGTGGGACGCTGAACGCACCCGCCGTGAAGTTCTGCGGCGAGTGCGGGACGGCACTGGGCGCGGTCGCAAGATCGGAGCGGCGCGAGCAACCGGAGGCAGAGCGGCGCCTCGTCTCCGTCCTCTTTGCCGACCTCGTCGGCTTCACGTCCGCGTCGGAGGACCGCGACGCGGAGGACACGCGCGAGCTTCTCTCCCGCTACTTCGACACCTGCCGGCGGCTGATCGAGCTCTACGGCGGCACCGTCGAGAAGTTCATCGGCGATGCCGTCATGGCCGTCTGGGGGACGCCGACCGCCACGGAGGACGACGCGGAGCGAGCGGTGCGCGCCGCTCTCGACCTCGTCGCTGCCGTGTCCGCCTTGGGCGACGAGGTCGGAGCTCCCGAGCTGCGGGCGCGCGCCGGCGTGCTCACCGGCGAGGCGGCTATCACGATCGGCGCGGAAGGCCAGGGGATGGTCGCCGGCGATCTCGTCAACACCGCCTCGCGGGTGCAGTCGGCCGCCGACCCGGGGACGGTGCTCGTCGGCGAATCGACGCGGCGCGCGACGGAGCAGACGATCGTCTACGCCGAGGCAGGGTCCTTCGAGCTCAAGGGGAAGGAGGGACTCACCCCGCTCTGGAAAGCGCAGCGCGTCGTCTCCGGGTTGCGTGGCTCCCTCAAGTCGCAGGGCCTCGAGGCGCCCTTCGTCGGGCGCGATCGCGAGCTGCGCCAGATCAAGGATCTCTTCCACACCACGGCCGAGGAGCGCAAGGCGCACCTCGTCTCCGTGACCGGCATCGCCGGCATCGGGAAGTCGCGCCTCGCGTGGGAGTTCTACAAGTACTTCGACGGCATCGCGGAGACGGTCTACTGGCACCGTGGGCGCTGCCTCTCCTACGGCGAGGGCGTGACGTACTGGGCGCTCGCCGACATGGTGCGCATGCGGTGCCGCATCGCCGAGGACGAGGAGCCCTCGTCCGCCCAAGCCAAGCTGCACGCCACGCTCGCGGAGCACATCCTCGACGCCGAGGAGCGTGAGTTCCTCGAGCCCCGGCTTGCACACCTACTCGGGCTGGCCGAGCACCAGGCTCGCGACCAGCAGGACCTCTTCGCCGCCTGGCGCCTCTTCTTCGAGCGGCTCGCCGAGAGCTATCCGACGGTGCTCGCCTTCGAGGACATGCAGTGGGCGGACGCGAGCCTGCTCGACTTCGTCGAGTACCTGCTCGACTGGTCACGGAACCACCCGCTCTTCGTGGTCACGCTCTCACGGCCCGAGCTTCTCGAGCGGCGGCCGACCTGGGGTGCCGGGCAACGGAGTTTTACGTCCCTCTACCTGGAGCCTCTATCGCAGCAGGCGATGGAGGAGCTCCTGGCAGGCCTGGTGCCGGGGCTTCCCTCGGACGTCCGCGACCGCATCCTCGCGCGCGCCGAAGGCATCCCGCTGTACGCGGTCGAGACCGTGCGCATGCTGCTCGACCGCAGCCTCCTCGTCCAGGAAGGCTCCGCCTACCGGGTGACCGGGCCGGTGGAGGCGCTCGAAGTGCCGGAGACGCTGCACGCGCTCATCGCCGCACGGCTCGACGGCCTCTCCTCCGAGGAGCGGCAGCTGCTCCAGGACGCGGCCGTTCTGGGCAAGACCTTCACGAAGGACGCATTGGCCGCGCTTGCAGGCGCCGACGCCGAGATCGAGCCGCTGCTCACGGCTCTTGCGCGCAAGGAGGTGCTCGGCGTGCAGGCAGACCCTCGCTCGCCCGAGCACGGGCAGTACGCCTTCCTCCAGGACCTCGTGCGGCACGTCGCCTACGAGACGCTCTCCAAGCGTGAGCGGCGCGCCCGTCATCTGGCCGCAGCCGAGTACCTCCGCGGCGCGTTCGCCGGCGACGAAGACGATGTGGTCGAGGTCATCGCAGCGCATTACGTCGCAGCCCACGAGGCTGCCCCGGACGCGGAGGACGCGTCCGAGATCAGAGGTCAGGCGCGGGCCATGCTCGTGCGGGCCGGAGAGCGGGCCGAGTCGCTCGCCGCGGCCGCGGAGGCGAGGCGTTACTTCGAGCAGGCAGCGGAGCTCGTGGAGGACCCGTTGGAAAGGGCCGTGCTGCTCGACCGAGCGGGCGCGATGGCCGCGAGGGCCGGAGACCCTGACTCGGCGCGCCGGCTCTTCGAGGAGTCGATCGAGCTCCACGAGGAGCACGGGGACACGCATGCCGCCGCACGCGTTCTCTGGAGGCTCGGGAGGCTCGACAGCCGGACCGGGCGCCGCGACGAAGCGCTGGCAAGGATGGAGCGTGCCTTCGCTGTCATCTCGGCCGACGAGCCCGACGAGGATCTCGCGCAGCTCGCAGCGCGTCTTTCGCTCGGGTACTGGTACAGCGGCGATCAGGAGCATGCGGCTGAGCGGGCCGACCAGGCGCTGGACATCGCCGAGCGCTCCGTGCAAAGGCGTTCGTCGTCTTCAGCCGAGGACACAACGAGGAGGCGGGGGCATTGCTGAGGCGCGCGCTCGAGATCGCGCTCGAGCACGACCTCGCCGAGGACGCGGGGACCTGCTACTTCCTCCTCTCCGACGGGTGCTTTCGTCGTGACGAGTACGCCGATGCGCTCGGCTACCTGGACGAGTCCCTTGCCTTTGCCCGCAAGCGCGGGGACCGGCCCTCGGAATGGTCGGTGCTGGCCGAGCGGACCTACCCCCTCGCCATGCTCGGGCGCTGGGACGAGGTGGTCGCGGCGAGCGATGAGCTCACCCCAGAGCAGGTCGAGTCCGGCGGACTCATGCTGAGCGTGCTCCAGTCAGCCGTCGAGATCCACATCCAGCGCGGCGAGCTCGAAGACGCCCGCCGGGTCCTCTCGATGTTCTCCCAGCTCGAGGAATCCACCGATGTCCAGGACCGCTCCTGCTATCTGGCGTCGCGTGCGGCGCTGCTCCGGGCGGAACGGCGGTTCCATGAAGCAGTCGCGGACGGCGAAGCGGCGATCGAGGAACGCCACACGCTCAGCATCAGCGCTCAGGCCGTCAAGCAGGGCATCGTCGAGGCGGTCGAGGCGGCGTTCCCCCTGGGCGAGCTGGGGAAGATCGACGAGCTGCTCGGGCTCGTCGAAGGCATCCCGGCCGGGACCCGACCTCCGTACCTCGACGCACAGGCGAAACGCTTCCGGGCGCGCCTGAATGCCGACTCGTCCGGCTTCGAGGCGGCAGCTGCCGGCTTCCGCGAGCTCGGACTTCCGTTTTGGCTCGCCGTCACACTGCTCGAGCACGCCGAGCTGCTCGCGGCGCAGGATCGCCGCGACGACGCGCAGCCGCTGCTCACCGAAGCGCGCGAGATCTTCGAGCGGCTCGAGGCAAAGCCGTGGATCGAGCGAACCGACCGCGTGCAGCCGGAAGTCGGAGTTCCCGCATGAACTGCGCGACCTGCGGCGCGGAGAATCGTGAAGGCCGGAAGTTCTGCGCCGAGTGCGGATCGACGCTTGCGCAGGCCTGTCCCTCGTGCGGCGCCGCGAACGAGCCGGGCGAGAAGTTCTGCGGCGAGTGCGGGACGGCGCTCACGGCCGAGCCGCGCCCCGCTGGAGGGCAGGTGCAAGCAGCGCCTGCAGCCGAGCGACGCCTCGTCTCCGTCCTCTTTGCCGACTTGGTCGGGTTCACAGATGCGTCGGAGGGGCGCGACGCCGAGGACACCCGCGAACTGCTCTCGCGCTACTTCGAGACCGCCCGCACGGTAATCGAGCGTTACGGCGGGACGGTCGAGAAGTTCATCGGCGACGCCGTCATGGCCGTCTGGGGAGCTCCCGTCGCACAGGAGGACGACGCGGAGCGCGCAGTGCGCGCCGCGCTCGACCTCGTCGACGTCGTAAGCGCGCTGGGCGCCGAGGTCGGCGCGTCGGAGCTTCGGGCGCGTGCCGGAGTCCTGACCGGGGAAGCGGCGGTCACGCTCGGAGCGGAGGGCCAGGGGATGGTCGCGGGAGATCTCGTGAACACGGCCTCACGCATCCAGTCCGCCGCCGATCCGGGGACCGTGCTGGTCGGCGAGACGACGAAGCGAGCGACTGAGGCTGCGGTCGTCTTCGAGGACGCAGGCACGCACGCTCTGAAGGGCAAGACCGAGCCTCTCCAGCTCTGGCACGCGGCCCGCGTTGTCGGACTGCGCGGAGGAACGGTGAAGTTCGCCGGGCTGGAGCCGCCGTTCGTCGGGCGTGACCGCGAGCTTCGCCTCGTCAAGGAGCTCTTCCACGCTTCGGCGGAGGATCGGCGGGCGCATCTCGTCTCCGTCGTCGGCATCGGCGGGATCGGAAAGTCGCGCCTCGCCTGGGAGTTCGAGAAGTACATCGACGGCCTCGCCGGAGGGATCTGGTGGCACTCGGGTCGCTGTCTCGCATACGGGGAAGGCGTCGCTTTCTGGGCGCTCGCGGAGATGGTGCGCGGGCGAGCGGGAATCGTCGAGGACGAGGAGGGCGACGAGGCGAAGGCGAAGCTCGGAGCCGCGGTCGAGCAACACCTGCCCGACCCGCAGGAACGCCGGTTCGTCGAGCCCCGGCTCGCCCACTTGCTCGGCCTGGAGGAGGGTGTGGTCGGGGATCAGGAGAACCTCTTCGCGGCCGCGCGCATCTTCTTCGAGAGGCTGGCCCAGCAGGGACCGACGGTGCTCCTGTTCGAGGACATCCACTGGGCGGACAGCGCGCTGCTCGACTTCATCGAGTACCTGATCGAGTGGTCGCGAGACGTACCGCTCTTCGTTCTGACGCTTGCACGACCTGAGCTCGCGGATCGCCGTCCCACGTGGGGCTCAGGGAAGCGCAACTTCACCTCCATCTTCCTCGAGCCGCTTGCGAAGGACGTGATGGGGACGCTCCTCACGGGCCCTGTCCCGGGGCTTTCCGACGAGCTGCGCGAGCGGATACTCGAGCGGGCCGAGGGAATCCCGTTCTATGCGGTCGAGACGGTGCGAATGCTGCTCGACCGCGGAGTCCTCGTGCGCGAGGGCAACACGTACCGGGTCGCAGGCGAGATCGAGACCCTCGAGGTGCCCGAGACCCTGCAGGCGCTCATCGCCGCCCGGCTCGACGGCCTGACGCCGGACGAGCGCCGCGCGGTGCAGCGGGCGGCTGTCCTCGGCAGGACGTTCACGTTGCGCGGATTGTCAGCGGTGTCGGGCGTCGACGAACCCGCGCTCCAGCGGATCCTCACTTCACTCGTGCGGAAGGAGATCGTTTCGCTCAGCGCCGATCCCCTCTCGCCCGAGAGAGGCCAGTACGGGTTCCTCCAGGACCTCGTGAAGAAGGTCGCCTACGACACGCTCTCTCGCAAGGAGACGAAGGTGCTGCATCTCGCGGCCGCCGCCCATCTTCGAGGTCAGGGGGACGAGGACGAGATCGTCGAGGTCGTCGCCGCCCACTACCTCGACGCCTACCGGGCGGCGCCCGACGACGCAGACGCGGAAGAGGTGAAGGGCGAGGCGTGTGCGATGCTCGTGCGCGCGGGCGAGCGCGCCGCGTCCCTCGGCGCGAACTCCGAGGCCCAGGCGCGGTTCGAGGATGCGGCCGCGCTGGCGGAAAGTGCGGCCGTGCGGGCCCAGCTCTACGAACGGGCGGGGATGATGGCGTACGCGGGCACCCGCGCCGACGCCGCCGCGGAGCACTTCGAGTCTGCGATCGCCCAGTTCGAAGCTGGGAACGACGCGCACGCCGCTGCCCGCGTGTCGGCTCGGCTCGCCGAGGTGCTGTGGGACCGCGGGAGGATCGAGCAAGCAATCGACCGGATGGACAGCGCCTTCCAGGTCCTCGCGCGGGAAGAAGCAGATGCGGATCTCGCCGCTCTTGCGGCGCAGATCGGCCGGTTCATGTTCTTCCATGGCGATCTCGCGCTCGCACGAGAGCGGGTGGAAATGGCCCTCGACATGGCCGAGGCTCTCTCGCTGCCGGAGGTCCTCTCCGAGGCCCTCAACACGAAGGCGATCATCCTGATCGCGCACGAGCGGCCGAGGGAAGGACTCACGTTGCTCCGCTACGCCCTCGAGGTCGCCCTCGAGCACGACAAACCCTCCGCCGCGCTTCGCGCCTACTACAATCTCGCCGACTCGCTTGCTCGCGGAGACCGTTTCGAGGAGGGGGCGGAGACGGCGCGCGATGGCCTCGCGCTGGCCCGCCGGGTCGGCAACCGCTACTGGGAGTGGTCGTTCATGGCCCAGATGTATGCGCCCTTCGCGCTCGGCGAATGGGATGAAGTGCTCGCCATGCGCTCGGGGCTCCCGGAGGTCGATTGGTCGCAGGCACGACTTGCGTTCGCCGGGCTCCCAGCTAGCTGGGTTCCGATTCAGGTCCACCGCGGTCGACTTGCGGAGGCCGAGGCACTCATGGCCATGCTCGCGGAGCTCGAGACGTCCGCCGACGTTCAGGAGCGGATGCAATACGCCTGCGGTAAGGCACGCGTCCGACTCGCGCAGTCCCGTCCCGCAGAGGCACTCGCAGCGGCGGAGGCGTCGATGGGCGCGCGGGAGGCGATCGGGGTTTCGAGCGAGGCGATCAAGGAAGCGTTCGCGGTCGCGGTCGAGGCGGCCTTCGAGCTGGGCGACCTCGACAAGGCGCAGGAGCTGCTCGCCGTCGTTGACGCGCTTCCGCCGGGTCGTTCGCCACAGTTCCTGCAGGCGCTGGCGGCGCGATTCCGGGCGACTCTCGCGGCCCGGCGCGGAGACGCCGAGGAGGTGGAGCGGCTGTTCAAGCAGGCGGCTGGACGGTTTCGGGAGCTGTCGGTTCCCTTCTACCTCGCGGTGACGGCGCTCGAGCATGGCGAGTGGCTCGTCGCCGAAGGCCGCGCTGACGAGGCTGATCCCCTCCTCGCCGAGGGCCGTGAGATCTTCGAGCGGCTGGGAGCGCAGCCCTGGCTGGAACGGCTCGAAAGGGTCGGCGGCGTACGGGCAGAGGTGCCGGCGTGACCTGCGGGAGCTGCGGGCTCGAGAACCGGGCCGACGCGAAGTTCTGCCGCGACTGCGGGTCGCCCCTTGCGCGCACGTGCCCGAACGGGCATCCAGTGCCGGCGGAGGCTCGCTTCTGCGACGAGTGCGGCGCGGCCCTCGAGGCCGCCGCGTCGGCGTCGACGGCAGCCGCCCGGCCCGACGGGGCACCGCAGGCCGAGCGCCGCCTCGTCTCGGTCCTCTTCACCGACCTCGTCGGGCACACGTCCTTCTCCGAGGGACGCGACGCCGAGGACGTGCGCGAGCTCCTGTCGCGCTACTTCGAGACCGCGCGTACCGTGATCGAGCGCTACGGCGGGACGGTCGAGAAGTTCATCGGGGACGCGGTGATGGCGGTTTGGGGTACCCCCGTCACGCAGGAGGACGACGCGGAACGTGCCGTGCGCGCAGCCCTGGACCTCGTCGACGCGGTGCATGCTCTCGGGGCAGAGGCGGACATAGGGGGCCTCCGCGCGCGAGCCGGCGTGCTCACGGGAGAGGCCGCGGTCACGCTCGGGGCCGAGGGACAAGGGATGGTCGCCGGCGATCTCGTCAACACCGCTTCGCGCATCCAGTCGGCCGCTGAGCCCGGAGTCGTGTTCGTCGGCGAAGCCACCCGCCGCTCTTCCGAGGCGGCGATCGTCTTCGAAGAGGCCGGAACGCACACGCTCAAAGGCAAGGCGGAGCCGGTGGAGCTGTGGCGGGCGGTGCGGGTCGTCGGGCTGGTGGGCGGCGCGCTGAAGGCGACGGGGCTCGAGCCGCCGTTCGTCGGCCGGGAGCGGGAGCTACGTCTGGTCAAGGAGCTGTACCACGGCTCGGCCGAGGACCACCGGGCACATCTCGTCTCCGTCGTCGGCATCGGCGGCATCGGCAAGTCCCGTCTCGGTTGGGAGTTCGAGAAGTACATCGACGTCCCGAGGAGCGCCGCTTCGTGGAGCCGCGTCTCGCGCATCTGCTGGGCCTCGACGAGAGCCCGCTCGGAGACCAGGAGAACCTGTTTGCCGCCGCGCGGATGTTCTTCGAGCGCCTCGCGCAAACCGGGCCGGCGGTGCTCCTGTTCGAGGACATCCACTGGGCGGACAGCGCGCTCCTCGACTTCATCGAGTATCTGATCGAATGGTCGCGGGACGTGCCGCTCTTCGTGCTTACGCTGGCTCGTCCCGAGCTCGCCGATCGCCGTCCGACCTGGGGCTCGGGCAAGCGCAACTTCACCTCGATCTTTCTCGAGCCGTTGTCGAGCGAGTCGATGGAAGTACTCCTCACCGGCCCGGTGCCCGGTCTCCCCGAGGAGCTTCGAGAGCGCATTCTCGCCCGGGCGGAAGGCGTTCCATTTTATGCCGTCGAGACCGTCCGCATGCTCCTTGACCGCGGCGTCCTGGTGCGGGAGGGCAACACGTATCGGCTCGCGGGCGAGCTCGAGACCCTCGAGGTGCCAGAGACCCTGCAGGCCCTCATCTCCGCGCGGCTCGACGGTCTCGCCCCCGACGAGCGTAGGGCCGTCCAGCAGGCCTCGGTGCTCGGGCGGACGTTCACGTCCAAGGGGCTCGCAGCCGTGTCAGGTTCGAGCGAGTCGGAGCTCGAGTCGCTCCTCTCGTCGCTCGTGCGGAAGGAGGTCTTCTCGCTGACGTCGGACCTGCTGTCGCCGGAGCGCGGCCAGTACGGCTTCCTGCAGGACCTCGTGAAGAAGATCGCATACGACACGATCTCGCGCCGCGAGCGAAAGGCGCTTCACCTGGCTGCCGCTGCACACCTCCGATCGCTGGGTGAGGAAGAGGAGATCGTCGAAGTCCTCGCCGCCCACTACATCGACGCCTATCGGGCAGAGCCGGAGGATGCCGACGCCAGCGAGATCCGTGACACCGCCCGCGAGATGCTCGTGCGGGCCAGCGAGCGAGCGGCTTCGCTCGCTGCAACCGCGGAGGCGCTGGCACACCTCGAGGTGGCGGTCGGGCTCGCGGACGATCCGGTGCTGCAAGCCGAGCTCCTCGAGCGCGCGGGGACGATTGCGCTGCACGGTGGCAAGCCGGATGCCGCCAAGGCGCATTTCGATAAAGCAATGGCTCTCTTCGAGCAGCAGGGACGGACGCACGCGGCCGCCCGCGTGTCGGCCAGGGTCGGTTTCACCCTCTGGGACAGCGGCCGCGTCGAGGACGCAGTCGAGCTCATGGACCGCGCATTCGAGATCGTGTCGCAGGAGGAACCGGACGCCGATCTCGCCCAGCTCGCCGCCGAGCTGGGACGGGTCATGTACTTCGCCGGACAGACGGAAGCGGCCGGCGAGCGAATCGAGACCGCCCTCGATATCGCCGAGTCGCTGTGGCTGCCCGAGGTTCTCTCGCAGGCGCTGAACACGAAATCCCTGACGCTCCTCTCCCGTGGCCGGCCCCAGGAGTGTGTCGCGCTTCTCGAGTACGCCCTCAAGATCGCGTTGGAGAACGACATTCCCTCGGCGTCGCTTCGTGCGTACTTCAACCTTGCTGAGCTGTCGCTCCAGTACGACCGCTTCGAGGAGGCCCGCGACTACGTTGAGCGAGGCCTCGTGCTCGCTCGCAGAGTCGGGAGCGCCTTTTGGGAGCGGCGCCTGCTCGGGCAGAACTACCCGCTGTACGCACTCGGCGATTGGGACGAGCTCCTCGATCGTGCAAACCAGCTCCCCCTCGACCTTCTTCAGGAAGAGCGGGGGTCGTACGCTGCGTTTCTCCTCGTCGGTCCGCTCGTCCATCTGCATCGGGGGGACCCCGTCGCCGCACGGCGGCTCTTCGATGCCTTCTCCTCGGTCGGGATCTCGGCCGACGTCCAGGAGAGAGCTCAGCACGCAGCCGGTCTCGCGACGCTTCTCCACGCCGACGGCCGGCACGAGGAGGCACTCGAAGCCGCGCAGGAGGCGCTCGTCTCGCGGGAAGACCTCGGCGCAGGGAGCGAGCCGTTCCGCGAGGGATTTGTCGCCGCCTCGGCTTCGGCGCTCGCCCTTGGAGACAACGAGCAGGTTCGCTTGCTGCTCGAGGCGATCGATCACATCCCTCGAGGCAAGGTCCCTCAGTCCTTACATGCGCACGCAGCGCGCGTGCGGGCGCAGCTCGCTGCGAGCGAGGGGGACTCGGAAGCCGCAGAATCGGGTTTCAAGCGCGCGTCCGGGACGTTTCGCGAGCTCGGAATCCCACTCTGGATCGGTGCAAGCCTGCTCGAGTACGCGGAGTGGCTCACCACCGAATCTCGAGCTGCAGACGCCGAGGCGCTCCTCAGCGAGGCCCGCGACATCTTCGAGCGACTCGAAGCGCGACCTTGGCTCGAGCGTCTCGAGAAGGTCGGCGGTGCCGAGAAGGTACCGGCTTGACCGACCCTGACGCGGCGCTCACCGCTGGCGCACGCGAGTCGATGCCCTTCGCCGAGCTGCTCGGAGTCGAGGTTCTGGCGGCCTCGTCAGAAGAAGTGCGGGCCCGGATCGCCTGGGAGGAACGCCTCTGCACGGCCGGCGGGGTCCTCCACGGTGGTGCGCTCATGTCTCTCGCCGACGCCGCGGGTGCCTACTGCACCTTCCTCAACTTGCCCGAGCGATCTACCGGAACGGCGACGATCGAGTCGAAGACGAACTTCTTTCGCGCCGTGCGCGAGGGGCACGTCGTCGCAACGTCGAGACCGCTCCATCGCGGCAGGACGACCATCGTCGTCGAGACGGACCTGCACGACGCCGAAGGGAAGCACGTCGCGCGGGTGACGCAGACGCAGGCGGTCCTGGGCGCGTAAAGCTCCTTGAATGCGGGTACACCGTGGCCGGAGGGCCCGTGTACCGAAGCTCACCCTTCGACCGCTTCTCAAAGGGCGTTGCCCGTTTTGCGGGTCACCCGGTCGCGTTCGCCGGAGCCGTTCTCGTCATCCTCCTCTGGATGGTCAGCGGGCCTGTCTTCGGCTTCAGCGACACGTGGCAGCTCGTCATCAACACCGCCACTACGATCGTGACGTTCCTCATGGTCTTCGTCATCCAGAACACGCAGAATCGCGACGGCGCGGCGGTCCAGATCAAGCTGGACGAGCTCATCCGCGCCGTCGAGGGCGCACACAACGGGCTGCTCAACCTCGAGGAGCTGAGCGAGTCCGACCTCGAGGAGTTCAGGAAGCAGTACCTCGAGCTGGCAGAGGAGGCACGCAGCCGGGCTCCCATCGGCAAATCCGATACCGGGACGCCCGAGCTCAGATCCTGATCAGGCCACCGGGAAGGCGATCTCGCAGACCTCGTCTTCGGGTCCAGCCGCGTCCCAGTCGGCGAAGTAGATCTCCCGCGGCGAGCAGTGGTCGACGGTCAGCCCGTGGGTGCGAATCCAGTCGGCGACGGCGTCGTAGGCCGACAGGATCTGCGGGAAGCCCACTTGCGCCTTGGTGATCCGGACATACGCCTCATGGTGCGCGGACTCGCGTCGCACGGCCACGTCCTCCGACTCGTTCTGGTCGCCGCCGACTGGGACGCACACCTCGACGGGCCCGTCACTGTCCTCGTTCACGGCTCCGTGGTAGATGACGAACATCGGACCGGCAACGCCACCGCGCTTCTCCGCCGCCTTCATCAGTCGAGTTCCCGCTGTCTCGATCCACCCCGGCAGCTCCGCGACGAGCAGATGTCGTTGCTCGGTCAGAACGGTCTGCTCGGGAACATCGCGCTCTTTCACGTCGTACATCTCGAAGCTCCCTTCTTCTCCCGACAGCTGGATCCGGAGATGCTTTGCGAGCTCCCGCTGCGAGGCGAGCCGGCGCTCGGTCTCCTCCCAGTACGACTTCAGGAGCTCCGCTGCGTCTGCCGCCGGAGCCGCGACGACCTTCGCGACTTCGGTGAGCGGCATGTCGAGTCGCCGCAACATCGCGATTAGGCGCGCCGTCGCAAGCTGGCTCTCGCGATAGCGGCGATAGCCCGAGTCCTCGTCGACGAGCGCGGGCGTCAGCAGCCCCTGCCGGTCGTAGAGCCGGAGCGCTTTCAGCGACAGCCAGGACCGACGAGAGAACTCACCGATGCTGAGGAACGGATCCTCCGCCTCTGTCACGACACTCTCCACCTCGCGCAGCACCACGCGACTGACGTTACGGCCTGCCCTTGGGACAGAGTCAAGACGAAGAGACAGACGTGCTACGCAGCTGCCGCAGCCGGAAGAGCCAGGATCCCGCGCAAGAACTGGCCCGTGTACGAATCCTCGACGTCGGCAACCTCCTCGGGCGTGCCCGTTGCGATCACCTCGCCACCGTCCTCCCCTCCCTCGGGGCCGAGGTCGACGATCCAGTCCGCCTGCTTGATCACGTCCAGGTTGTGCTCGATGACGACGACGCTGTTGCCGTTGTCGACCAGCTTCTGAAGCACCTCGAGCAGCTTCTCGATGTCCGCGAAGTGAAGCCCGGTTGTCGGCTCGTCGAGAATGTACAGCGTCTTCCCGGTTGCGATCTTCGAGAGCTCGGCGGCGAGCTTTACCCGCTGTGCCTCGCCGCCCGAGAGTGTTGTCGCCGGCTGGCCGAGCTTGATGTAGTCGAGCCCGACGTCGTGCAGTGTCTGCAGCCGCCTGCGGATCTTCGGGATCTTGGCGAAGAATTCGAGCGCCTCCTCGACCGACATCTCGAGCACGTCGGCGATCGACTTCCCCTTGAAGCGAACCTCGAGCGTCTCGCGGTTGTACCGGCGCCCGTGACACGTCTCACATGGCACGTACACGTCCGGCAGGAAGTGCATCTCGATCTTGATCTGGCCGTCTCCGCGGCACGTCTCGCAGCGACCGCCCCGAACGTTGAAGGAGAACCGCCCCGGCTTGTAGCCGCGCACCTTGGCCTCCGGCGTCAACGAGTAGAGCTCCCGGACGTGCGTGAAGAGGTCGGTGTAGGTCGCGGGATTCGAGCGAGGCGTCCGCCCGATCGGCGTCTGGTCGATTTCGATGACCTTGTCGAAGCACTCGATCCCCTCGACCCCGAGGTGGTCGCCCGGCTTCGTCCGCATCTTGTTGAGCCGGTTCGCGAGCGCCTTGTAGACGATCTCGTTGACGAGCGTCGACTTTCCCGAGCCTGAGACGCCGGTCACGCAGGTGAGCCGCCCGACCGGGAAGCCGACGTCGATGTCCTTCAGGTTGTGCATCGAGGCACCCCGGACGGTGAACCAGCCGCGACCGTCTTCGGCGCGGCGGTCGGGAACCGCGATGCGGCGTCGTCCGGACAGGAACTCGCCGGTCACCGAACCGTCGGTGCGCGCGATGACGTCCGCCGTGCCCTCCGCGACGACCACCCCGCCGTGCTCGCCCGCGCCGGGCCCGATGTCGACGATCCAGTCCGCCGAGCGCATCATCTGCTCGTCGTGCTCGACGACGAGCACGGTGTTCCCGAGATCGCGCAGGCGCTCGAGGGTCCCGATCAGCTTGCCGTTGTCGCGCTGGTGGAGCCCGATCGACGGCTCGTCGAGGATGTAGAGGACACCGACGAGCTGTGACCCGATCTGCGTGGCGAGCCGCAGCCGCTGCGCCTCTCCTCCCGAGAGCGTCTTCGCGGCCCGGTCGAGCTGGAGGTAACCGACGCCGACGTTGTCGAGGAAGGTCAGGCGCTCGCGCACTTCCTTCACTATGCGCCGCCCGATCAGCTCCTCCGTCTTGGTCAGCTCGAGCTCGTCGATGAAGCGGAGTGCGGCCGTCACGCTGAGCTGCGTGAACTCGTGGATCGACTTCTCCCCGATCGTGACGGCGAGGACTTCGGGCTTGAGCCGCGCGCCGTGGCATGTGGGGCACGGCCGGAAGCTCATGTACTCCTCGATCCGCTCGCGCTGCTGCGAGGAGTCGGTCTCCCTGTAGCGCCGCTGGAGGTTGGCGACCAACCCCTCGAACGCCATCGTGTACTGCCTCTTCCGTCCCATCCGGTTGCGGTAGGTAACGAGGATCCGGTCGCCGTCCGTTCCGTACAGGAAGCGGTCCTGCTCGTCGCTCGTGAGCTCGCGCCACGGGGTCTCGAGCGAGATCTCATAGCGATCGGCAATCGCCTGGATGACGCTGTCGTAGAAGCTCTGGCTCCCGATCGTCCACGGCACGAGCGCGCCTTCGGAGATCGAGAGAGACGTGTCCGGAACGAGCAAGTCGGGATCGATCTCGAGCTGCGCGCCGAGGCCGGTGCAGCGCGGGCAGGCGCCGTGGGGGGAGTTGAAAGAGAACACGCGGGGCTCGAGCTCGGGGAGCGAGACGCCGTGATCCGGGCAGGCGAGGTTCTCCGAGAACGTGGTGCTCGAAAGTCCTCCGACTTTCGAGCCATCGCGCGGCGCCTTGCCGCTGCGCGGTCCGCCTTGGCGGTCCGCGCCATCAGACGACACCACGTCGATGACGACGAGCCCCGCGGCGAGCGACGTCGCCGTCTCGATCGACTGCGTCAGCCGCTGACGAAGGTCGGCCTTCATCGCGAGCCTGTCGACAACGACCTCGATCGTGTGCTTGAACTTCTTGTCGAGCTCGATCGGTTCCTCGAGCAACCGCTGCTCTCCGTCGACCTTGACGCGGGTGAAGCCGTCGCGGCGGAGCTCCTCGAGCACGTCCTTGTACTCGCCCTTGCGATCGCGAACGACCGGTGCGTTGACCGTGAACTTCGTACCCTCCTGCAGCCGCAGCACCTGCTCCACGATCTGGTCGAGCGACTGGCCGGCGATGGGCCGCCCGCAGATCGGGCAGTGGGGCCTGCCGACCCGCGCGTACAGGAGCCGGAGGTAGTCGTAGATCTCGGTCACCGTGCCGACCGTCGAGCGCGGGTTCCGAGACGTCGTCTTCTGGTCGATCGAGATCGCCGGCGAGAGCCCGTCGATCGAGTCGACGTCCGGCTTCTCCATCATCTGCAGGAACTGCCGCGCATACGCGGAGAGCGACTCGACGTAGCGCCGCTGCCCTTCGGCGTAGATCGTGTCGAACGCAAGCGAGGACTTCCCGGATCCGGAGAGCCCGGTGATGCACACGAGCGCGCGCCGCGGGATGCGGACAGTGACGTTCTTCAGGTTGTGCTCGCGGGCGCCGTGGACGACGAGTTGCTCAGTCGGCATCGGCAGACAAGTTTAGCCGACCGAACAGACGTTCGACTGGCGCGCGGTGGCGCACGAGGTGCCATGCTGGACTGCGTCACACGAGGGAGGTTTCACATGGCCGATGCAGGGCTCTTCATCGGTTGGGGGGCCGTGGCGCGTGGTCGCGAGAAGGAGGCCGTCGACCTCTTCAACGAGATCCTCGGTTACTACGGCCGCCTGCAGGAGGACGGCGACATCGAGAGCTTCGAGCCCGTGTTCCTCGAGGCGCACGGCGGCGATCTCGCCGGCTTCGTCCTCGTCCGCGGCGACGCCGAGAAACTGGCGTCGATCCGCGTGAGCGAGGAGTTCACGCAGTACACCATCCGCGCCGGTCTCGTCGTCGACAACTTCGGCGTCGTCGGCGCGGACATGGAAGGCCGGCTGCAGCAGCAGATGGCCTTCTACACGGAGCAGATCGGCGCGATCGCTTGACGTCGAGAGGCGGCGTGGGCGTTCGCCCACGCCGCCTCTCGGCCGCTTCGGCATCGAGCCCGTGGCTCGACCTAGCTGCTCTTGACCTTGATCTGGCCGCGAATCTCTCCGGCTGGATTCTTCTGCGTGTGGACGTTCACGTAGGTCTTGCCTGCCTCGAGGTCGTTCTCGATGCTCCGGGCAATCGTCGTCTTACCCGTCTGACCGTTCTTGCACGGCGCACAGAGTGCGACCAGCACGTTGCCGGCCTTGCCTGGCTTGCCTAGGTGGATGTGCGCCTGCATGGCCTTGCCCGACAGGTGCGAGAAGGTGAGCTTCCACGTGAGCTTCACCTTGCCGGTCTTGGGCTCGACGGTCGTGACGATGAACCGCCCCGTGGCGCCCGCCGGCACACCCGTCGGCTTCGGTACCTCTGCACCAGCCGTCAGCTTCGCGCCGAACTTGTAGATCTCGCTCTGCGAGGCGGCGGTCGCCAATCCGGCGAGCGTGAGCGCGATGACGAGCGCCGCACCAATCGTCTTGAGCATGTGCCCTCCTTGTGTTCGTTCCGCCCTGAACGGGCGTAACCGTTCATTCGGAGGGAACGCTGTGCCTGGATTGGAGGCGCGCCAGGGAGTTAAGCTCGAGCGCGCCGCCAGCGGCCGAAGATGAGGCCGCCGAGGGTCAGACCGAGTCCGAACGTCCCGAGCGCGAACGCGCCGATCGCAATCGTCTTGCGCCACAAGGAGAGCCGCCGCCAGCGGCCGATGGCCTCTTGCTCGTCGGCGCTCAGGGGCTCGCCGCGACGCTGCTTACGAACGGCTCCGCCTGCGCGAAGTCCGAGATACACGTCGTCGAAGATCTCGGGCGACTCGTTCGCCACGGATCGAGTGTATAGCCTCACCCGGCCGTGACCACGCGTCTTCTGCACGTTTCCGACTTCCACCTGCGGCGTGACGACGTGCCCGCGCCGCTGGCGGCACTCCAGGCGCTGGCGGGCGATCTCGAGCCAGAGCTGTTGCTCGTGACAGGCGACGTCGCACACCGTGGCAAGCAGGACGAGCTCGAACGGGCAGCCGAGCTCGTTCGCGGCCTCGAAGTCCCTTTTCTCGCCGTTCCCGGGAACCACGACATTCCGTTCACCCACGCGCGCTTCACGACGCCCTTTGCCGCATGGGAGCGCGCGTTCGGGGAGACGGAGCCCGTCTACCGCTCGGACCATCTCGTCGTCGTCGGCCTCAACTCCGTTCGTCCGTGGCGACAGCAAGGTGGCGCACTCGAGCAAGCGCAGCTAAAGAGAGCTGCGGCGGAGTTCCAGGGCGTTCCGTCCAGTGCGCTTCGCGTCGTCGCCCTTCACCACCCCCTGGCGGCGCCGCCCTGGCGCGCTCGGCATAAGCGCCCGCTCAGACGACGGGACGCCGTTCTGCAGTCGTTGGCCGGTGCGGGCGTCGAGCTGGTCGTCGCCGGACACGTTCACCAGGCAGGAATCGCCGAGCGGCACGAGTTCGAGGTTCTGGACGAGCCCCGCCGATCGCTCGTCCTCGCGACCGTCCCCGGCTTCGGCCGTCCTCGTCCCCGCCGCAAGGGAGAGGCGCAAGGCGTCAACGTCTACGACGCCGACGAGGAGTCCTTGACCGTCACAACCTTTGCCTGGGACGGAAACGATCTCGCACAGGTTGGAAGACGTACGTTTTCGCGCCGGTAGAGTCCGGCGCGGTGGATGCGGCCCTTACGGAGCTGAGACGACGTCTCGCCGAGATCGCTGATCTCCGTCGCGCGGAGAAGATCCTGACCTGGGACCTTGCAGTCTGGATGCCTGCTTCGGGCTCGGAGGCGCGTGCCGCGCAGCTCGCGGCGCTCGAGACCGTGATCCACGAGCGGTTCGTGGACGACCGGGTCGGGGAGTTGCTGGACGAGCTGGAGCCGTACGGCGCCTCGCTTCCCGCCGACTCCGACGACGCGCGCCTGCTGCAGGTCACGCGCCGCGACTGGGAGAAGACACGACGCGTCCCGCGCGAGCTCGTAGCCGCGCTCGCCAAGAACGGAGCGGAAGCGTACGAGGCCTGGGTCAAGGCGCGCGAGGCATCGGACTTCGCGGCGTTCAGGCCCTGGCTCGAGCGCGGTCTCGAGCTGCGCCTCCGCTATGCAGAGTGCTTCGCCCCCTACGACGATCCGTACGACGTTCTGCTCGACGACTACGAGCCGGGCATGCGGGCGGCGGACGTTCGCGCGATCTTCGAGGTTCTCGAGCCCGAGCTCGTCTCGCTCGTTGCCGAGCACGCCTCCGACGAGAGGGACGACTTCATGCGCGGGCCCTTTGCAGTCGACGCCCAGCATGCGCTCTCCCTGGAGATCATCGAGCGGTTCGGCTTCGCACCCCACGACTACCGGCTCGATCGGACCGTGCACCCGTTCATGACCTACTCGGGCCTCAAGGACATCCGAATCACAACCCGCTACGACGAGAACGACATCAACTCCCTCTTCACCGCGATGCACGAATGCGGCCACGGGCTCTACCAGTACGGCGTCGCGCCCGAATACGATCGCACGCCTCTCGAGACGGCTCCCGCGGAGACGGACTTCTCGATGGCGCTGCACGAGTCGCAGAGCCGCCTGTGGGAGAACGTCGTCGGTCGTTCTCTCCCCTTCTGGCGCTGGTTCTACCCGCGCGTCCAGCAGACGTTCCCCTCCGTCCTCGGGAACGTGCCCGTCGAGGCCTTCCATCGAGCGGTGAACCGCGTTCGCCGCACCCTGATCCGCGTGGACGCCGACGAGACCACGTACGGGCTGCATGTCATCCTCCGCTTCGAGCTCGAGCAGGAGCTGCTCTCGGGACGGCTCGCGGTCCCCGATCTTCCCGAGGCCTGGAACACGCGCGTGTTCGAGCTGCTCGGGCTGGACGTGCCCGACGACGCGTCAGGCGTGCTCCAGGACGTCCACTGGAGCGACGCCTCGTTCGGCTACTTCCCCACGTACCAGCTCGGGAACGTCCTCTCCGTGCAGATCTGGGAGAAGGCGAAGGAGGCGATCCCGAACGTCGAGGAGCAGATGGAGCGCGGCGACTTCTCGGCGCTTCACTCGTGGCTGCGCGAGAACCTCTACTCGCTAGGACGGAAGTTCACGCCTGCGGAGACGATCGAGCGCGTCGCGGGCGGGCCGATCGACCCTGGTCCGTACGTGCAGTACCTGCGCGACAAGCAGGGGATGCTGGCAGCGGCCTGACGGACGTTACGCCGCGGTTCCGAATCGAGCCGCCGCGCGTTCGCGAGCGCGGGCCGCGACGACCTCGCGGTCGCGCGCGGGAGCCGTTGTCACGAGCCGCTCGAGCAGTTTGCCCGTGGCCGCGGCGACCTCGCCGACGGCTTCCGCGAAGACACGCTCGTTCACGTGTGAGGGCTTCGTGTAGCCGCTGACCTTGCGGACATACTGGAGCGCGGCCTCCTGGATCTCCTCGTCCGTGGCGGGCGGCTCGAAGTTGTGGAGCGTTCTGATGTTCCGGCACATGCGCCGAGCGTAGCGGCCGACCGGCCGCACCGGGTGGTCATCGGACGGGACGGCTGGTCACCCAGCCCTCGGCTGGCGCGACCGATTGCTCGCCGGTCATATGCTTCCGCGCGTTGGCGATCCGGATCGTCCTGGCTGAGGACAACTACCTCGTGCGGGAGGGCATCCGGCGCTTGCTGGAAGCCGAACCCGAGGTCGACGTGTTGGCGACGTGCGAGGATCGCGAGTCGCTCCTCGAAGCAATAGAGGAAAAGCGACCCGACGTCGTGCTCACCGACATCCGAATGCCCCCGACCGACACGGACGAGGGCATTCGCGTCGCGGACGAGCTGCGCGACACGCATCCGGAGATCGGCGTCGTCGTGCTCAGCCAGTTCCTGGATCCGCAATACGCGTTGGCGCTGCTCGATCGCGGCGCGGATCGACGCGGCTACCTACTCAAGGAGCGGGTGCGCGACCTCGACCAGCTCGTCGGCGCACTCCGCGAAGTCGCTGCGGGCGGATCGGTGATCGACCCGAAGGTGGTGGAATCGCTCGTTGCTGCAAGGTCGCACGTCGACGACTCCCCACTCGCCGATCTGACGCCGCGCGAACGCCAGATCCTCGAAGAGATGGCACAGGGGAAGTCGAATGCCGCCATTGCGCAATCGCTCTTCATCACGGAACGGTCCGTCGAGAAGGTGATCCATGGGGTCTTCCTCAAGCTCGGCCTGACCTGGCAGCCCGACATCAACCGTCGGGTGAAGGCGGTTCTCGTCTACCTGTCCGAGGAAGGAGCTCGGCCCGAGACGCCCAGATCTCTCTGAGCGTGCGGGCGCCGAAGCGATCCTTCGGGAGGAACGCAAGGGCGCCCGACTCCGCAGCGGCGGCCGCAACGTCCTCGACTCGATAGCTCGAGACCAAGATCACGGCCGTCTCGGGTCGTGCGGCAAGGATCCGTCGCGTTGCCTCGAGCCCGTCCATTCCCTCCATGTGGACGTCCATGAGCACGAGGTCGGGCTCGAGACTCGCCGACGAGCTGACTGCGGCTTCTCCCGAGTCGGCCTCATCGACGAGCTCGAACTCGGGCATGACGTCGAGCACCGCGCGTGCTGCCTTCCGGAAGGGGCGCTGGTCGTCGACGACGAGCACGCGAACCGGGCCGATCGCCACTTCAGCTTCCGAGCGGAATCGAGCCCGAGATCGTCGTCCCGCGGCCCGGGGCGGAGTCGATTTGCAGCGACCCTCCGATCGCACCGACGCGGTCGCGCATGTTGGTCAAACCCACACCGGAGCGGCCGCGCTCGGGATCGAAGCCGGCTCCGTCGTCTGCCACGTCGAACCGGAGCTCCTCCGCCTCCTGCCAGGCGTTGACGGTCGCCGTCGCCCCTTCCCCTGCGTGCTTCGCTGCGTTTTGGAGCGCCTCGAGGCAGCAGAAGTAGACCGTCGCCTCGACGTCGGGCTCGTAGCGTGTGATGCCGTCCACTTGGATACGCGTCCTGATCGGCGCACTCCCGGCCGCAGCGGTCAAGGCCTCGGCGAGGCCTCGATCCTGGAGCAGCGGCGGGTAGATGCCATGGGCCAGATCGCGTAGCTGCTCGAGCGCCTCCTGGACGTCGTCGCCGAGGGCGTCGAGCATCTCCATCGCCTTCTCCGGCTCCGAATCGGCGAGGTCGCGCGCGAGACGCATGCGAACGGCGAGCCCGATCAGGTGCTGCTGCGCCCCGTCGTGGAGGTCGCGCTCGATCCTTCTCCGCTCCGCGTCCGCGGCCGAGACGACGCGAGTCCGGGAGGCTCGAAGCTCCTCGGTCTGCTCGTCGACCCGAGCCTCGAGAGTCTGGTTCCACTCGGCCAGCTCGGCTGCCTGGGCCTCGATGGTGTCGTGGTAGTGCTTGATCCTGACGAGCGAGCGGACCCGGGCCAGGAGCTCCTGCTGATCGAAGGGCTTCATGATGAAGTCGTCCGCGTCGGCCTCGAGGGCGTTCACTCGGACCTCGGTGTCGCTCGAGGTGATCATCACCACCGGCAGAAACCGAGTCGCCGGGTCGGCCCGCAGCCGCCGGCACACCTCGTAGCCGTCCATCCCGGGCATCTGGATGTCGAGGAGCACGAGGTCCGGCAGGTCGGCAGCCACCCGCTCGAGCGCCTCCGACCCCGAAGAGGCGGAGGTGACCGTGTAGCCGTTGGGGCTCAGGACGGCCTCGAGGAGACGGACGTTCCGCGGAACGTCATCGACCACCAGGACCTTCGGGCTCGCGTCCGAGCTCACCTGCGCGCTCACTCGGCCTCCCTTCCTGCGCAGTAACGCCGCACCTCGTCGGGGAAATTCGTCACGCTGATCGGCTTCTCGAGGTACCCGTCGAAGCCTTCGGCCAGGAACCTCTCCCGATCTCCCTTCATGGCGAACGAGGTCAGGGCGACGACGGGTATCCGCGCCGTTCGCCCGTCGGCCCTGAGTCTGCGAAGCGCTGCCGTTCCATCCATGTCCGGGAGGCGAATGTCCATCAGGATCACATCGGGAAGGTGCTCGGTAGCGAGCGACACGCCCTCTCCGCCGCTTCCGGCCTGGACCGTTCGGAACCCGGCGAAGCGAAGCACGTCCCGAGCGAGCTTCACATTCTTCTCGTTGTCGTCGACGATGAGGACGAGCTCGTCGGCCATGGCTTATTCCGCCTGCCTTACGGGCAAGGTGAAGCGGAACGTGCTCCCAGCTCCCGCGCCGCTCTCGACCCACAGGCGTCCTCCGTGAAGCTCGATGAACTTCCTGGAGAGTGGCAGTCCCAGCCCCGTGCCCTGGTGCCCGCTGCCGCGGTCTCCGCGCGCCTGACCGAACTCCTCGAAGATCAGCTCCTGGTCGTCAGCCGCGATTCCCGACCCCGTATCGGCGACCGTAACCTCCACCACGCCGTCGCTCATCTGCGCGGAAACATCTACTCGCCCGCCCGGCGGCGTGAATTTCACGGCGTTCGAGAGCAGGTTGAACACCACTTGGCGCAGCTTGCGCTCGTCGGCCTGAATCAGGATCTCATCGGGTTCGACGGTGAGGCCGAGAGTGATCCCGGCCCGGCTCGCCCGCTCCCCGTGCATGGTCAAACCGCTCCTCAAGGCCTCGGGAACCGAGACGTCGGCCAGGTCGAGCTCCATGCGGCCGGCCTCGACCTTCGACAGGTCGAGGATGTCGTTGATCAGAGACAGGAGGTGCCGCCCCGCGTCGAGGACGTCGTCGACGTAGCCGAGCTGCTGCTCGTTCAGCTCGCCGAACATCTGCCGCTGCAGCACCTCCGAGAACCCGATGATCGCGTTCAACGGGGTTCGCAGCTCGTGCGACATGTTTGCGAGGAACTCCGACTTGTGCCGGCTGACGGCCTCGAGCTCCTCGTACAGCCTTCCGAGCTCGTCGCTCATTCGATTGAGGTTCGCCGCCAGCGCTCCGAGCTCGTCTCGATTCGGCACTTTCAGGTGCTTCGAGAAGTCGCCGGAAGCGATCTCTGCCAGGCGCTCGTCCGTTCGCTGGAGGGGCTCGGTCACCGACCAAGAGAGCACGAAGCCGAGGAGCAGCGCGAGAACGACGCTTCCCGCCCCCACTCCGATGAAGAGGTTTCGCGAGGCCGCATACGCACTCCGGTTCTGGGCGATGAGGGCGTCGGTCTGCGCCCGCGTCGTGGTTGCAAGCTTGTCGGTGAGGGCGCCGAGATCGTTGTCGGCGTTGACCGAATCGGCGAGGATCGGCTGATTCGTCTTCGCCGGTGCCCCGGCCTTGTCGTTGGCGATGATCGTCTTCAGCGCCCGCGCGAATCGTCCGTAGTCGAGCCGGATCCGCTCGAGCAGGGCCTCGTCTTCGGGTGGAGGCACGAATCTGAACCTGGTCTCGTTCGTCGCGGGGGCGACCTGAGAGAGCGCGGTCGCAATGGTCTGGTCGACGAGGGTCCAGCTACGGCCGCCGGGCACACGTACCGCGTTGCCTCCGTTGTAGGTGTTGAAGTTGGGGTTGTTCGCGCCAGCCCGCAGCCCGAGCAGCTGTCGGAGCTGCTGCGCCTGTGTCTGAATCCTCTGGTAGGTGGCCGCCCGAAGCTGTAGCGTGCCCAAGCGCTCGACGCGGGCGTTCGATTGCCCTAGCGCACGGAGACCAAGCGCGCCGACGACCACGATGAGCGCGACGATCCCGACGAAGGCGACGAGGAGCTTCGTCCGCACCCGCCAGGGGATGCGGGCGACAACCCGCACGAGCGGATTGTCGGCCCGACCCGATCTCGTCCCCCGCTCGGTGACGGGCGGTCCTCGAAGCGCATCAGACCGGGCCATCAGCGACGCCTTAGGGTCTGAGGATGGGCGTGGCTGCCGCGGAGCTCACGATCAACCACTTGCCATTGATCTTCTGGACGTTCTGATCCGCACCGACGACCGCCGCAACCTTCTGTGTCTTCGTGTCGATGTAGTGGCACTCGAAGTAGAGCGTGCCCTTGTCGCCGTTGACCGTGGTCCGAATCTTGTAGGCCGGCGTGTCCGAGAGCCAGTGGTTCACGGGCTGGAAGGGAGCCGCCTTCGTCTCGAAGAACTTGCGGATCTCCGCTTTCCCGGTGAGCGTCGCCGTGCCGTTGTCGAACGTTGCGTCCGGCGCCCATAGCGTCATCATCAGGTCGACGTTCTTCGTCGACGAGGCCTTGTGCCAAACCCTCTCGATTTGGTCGATCGCATACAAATCGGCGTCTCTCTGCACGGTTTGGTTCGAGGCCGAATTCTGGCTCGAACCGCCGCAGGCGGTGAGCGACAGCGTCAGCACGAGGCCCACCAGGCCCGTGACCAGAGTCCATCTCATGTTCCTGACTCCTCCCTTTCTCCCGAGCTCGATTGACGGCACACGTTCCGGCCGCCCGATCTGCGCACGACGTGAAAGCGCCTGATCCTCCTCTCTTCAGGAGAGAGACGCAACGTCATCGGCTGAACCTCCGAGTCGGTAGGCGAGGACGGGTGTCTGACGGCCCTTCACGATCTCAGGGGGAAGCGGAACGGCTTCCAGGGATCCCGGGAGCAAATCCCTGGTCGCCTCGCTGGCCACGATCTCGCCGCCGCTGGCCTTCGCCTGGAGGCGGTGCGCGAGGTTTACGGTGTCCCCGACGATGCTGTACTCGAGCCGCTCGTCCGACCCGAGGAGTGCAGCCGCGACCTCACCGGTGGACAGGCCGATTCCGAGCCCGAACGGAGGTAGGTCAGTCGCCAGCCAGCGGTCGTTGAGCGTGCTCTGACGATCGAGCATCCCCTGCGCCCCGCCGAGCGCCCGGACCGCATGATCGTCCTGCGCCTCGGGAGCGCCGAAGACGGCGAGAACCGCGTCGCCCGCAAATTGCATGACCGTGCCCCCGTGCTCCAGGATCGCGCTGCTCATCCGAGCGCGATGCTCGTTCAGCTGAGCGGCCAGTCGGGCCGAGTCCGACTGCTCCGCGATCCCGCAGTAGCCGCGGACGTCGGACATGAGGACCGTGACGACGAGCTTCGCGGTCTCGCCAATTCGGGCACCGTCGTTTCGCAGCCGCTCGGCGATCCCGCCTGGAAGAAAGCGGCTCAGCGCTTCACCTTGCTCCTCCCTCTCGACGATCGCCTGGTGGAGCAGCCGAAGGAGCCGGAGCGACTCCTCGGCGCCTGCTGACGCCCCCCGTGCGAGCTCCAGGAACAGCTGCTCGATCTCGTCGGCGACCGCAGCGGGTGTCGTGGCCCGCGCGAGCGCGATCGCTTTGATCGGCGTTCCCTGCGCGACGAGGTGCAGAAGCTCGTGCTGGCTCTGGTCCAGACCCGCGCTGTCCTCGGCAACCGGCGCCTCGAGAGCCGAGACGATGATCGGGTCGAGCATCGAACGGCCCGTCGCGACGCGCCGGACCGCGTGGGCGAGCTGGTCCCCGTCGGCGACGCGATCTTTGAGCAGATACGCCCAGCCAGACCCCTCGGCGCCGAGCAGCGAGATCGCATATCCAGGCTCGGCGTACTGGGAGAGGATGACCACGCCCGTGCCCGGCTGACACAGACGAACCTCTCTTGCCGCATCGATGCCCTCGCGCTGGAATGCCGGGGGCATCCGAATGTCCGTAACGAGGACGTGCGGCTGCAGGCGGTCTATACCTGCGATCACCTCGTCGTACTCGGATGCCTCGCCGACGACCTCGAGGTCGGGCTCGCGCGCCAGCAGCGCTTTCACGCCTTCGCGGACGATCACGCTGTCGTCGGCGAGCAAGACCCTGATGCAGTCGCCGCTCACAGCAGGAATCTGACCCGACGACATCGGCAGGTCAAGGAGCCCTCCACGTGCACGAGAAGGGTGCTAGCCCCCTTTTGCATTCACCTGCTCGCTCCGTTGTCCGGTCGAACCGCGCGTCGTACGGTCGGACGGCACCGATCGGAGGCAACTGAGGAGGAAAACGATGAGGAGAGGGAGGAATCGACGATGAAGGTATTCGGATCGAAGAGGGCGGTAGCACTCGCGCTCACCCTGCTCGGACTCGGCATCGTGGGGACTGGGATCGCGCTCGCCGCCGTGACGAGCCAGCAGGTGCTGTTTCCACCGAACAATGCGGCCAACTCGGGCGCAGCGAACATCCGCATCGTCCACACGGTCGCGAACGACTTCGACTCGGGCTGGCACACACACCCCGGGCCGGCAATCGTCCAGGTCCAAGCCGGCAACTTCAAGATCTACCAGGGCAGCTGCCAGCCGACAGTCGTGCAAAAGGGCGAGACGTACATCGAGATTCCGGGCGTCGCTGTCCGCGCCGTCGCCGACGGCCCGGTCGAGTGGACGACGACCCTGGTCATTCCGGGACCGTTCGGGGGCAGTCCAGCGCCGCCGGCTCAGACGAATCTGACCACGAATCCCTGCGCCTAGCGATCGAAGAAGCGAACACGAAGGCGGCGCGTCTGCGCCGCCTTCGGCTTCTCAGGCCTCGGCGAGCGCCATCAGCTCGCGGCGGAGGTCTTTGATCTCGTCCCGGAGCTTGGCCGCGTACTCGAAGCGGAGCTCCTCGGCCGCGAGGTACATCTCCTCTTCGAGCGTGACGACCAGCTTCTCGAGCTCGTCCCGCGACATCCCCTCGACCTCGACCTTCCCACGGCGGCGGCGCGCCGGCACGTTCGGCGACTCGAGCGCGAGCAGCTCGGCGATGTCCGAGACGCCCTTGACGATCGTCTCCGGCGTGATCCCGTGCTCCTCGTTGTAGGCGATCTGGACTTCGCGACGCCGGTTCGTCTCCGACATCGCCTCGTGGATCGCCTCGGTCACCTTGTCCGCGTACAGGAGCACCTTCCCGTTGACGTTGCGAGCCGCACGCCCGATCGTCTGGATGAGCGAGGTGCGACCGCGGAGGAAGCCCTCCTTGTCCGCGTCGAGCACCGCGACGAGCGAGACCTCCGGCAGGTCGAGGCCCTCGCGCAAGAGGTTCACGCCGACGAGCACGTCGAACTCGCCGAGGCGGAGCTCACGGATGATCCGGATGCGGTCGAGCGTGTCGATTTCCGAGTGGAGGTAGCGCGCTCGCACCCCGGCCTCTAGCAGGTAGTCGGTCAGGTCCTCGGCCATCTTCTTCGTCAGGGTCGTGACGAGCGTGCGCTCGCCGGCTTCCTCGCGCCGCCGGATCTCGTTCAGCAGGTCGTCGATTTGATTGCGCGTCGCCCGCAGCTCGACCTCCGGGTCGACCACGCCGGTCGGCCGAACGAGCTGCTCCGCGATGACCTTCGAGCGGGAGAGCTCGAACGGCCCGGGAGTCGCGGAGACGAAGACGAGCTGCTCGACCTTCCCCAGGAACTCGTCGAAGCGGAGCGGCCGATTATCGAGCGCCGACGGCAGGCGGAAGCCGTAGTCGACGAGGGTCTGCTTACGCGAGCGGTCACCCTCGTACATGCCGCCGAGCTGGGGGACGGTCTGGTGCGACTCGTCGACGAAGACGACGAAGTCCTCTCCGAAGTAGTCGATGAGCGTGAAGGGATGCGAGCCGGCAGGCCGGCCTTCGAGCACCCGCGAGTAGTTCTCGATGCCGTTGCAGAAGCCGAGCTCCTTCAGCATCTCGAGGTCGTACTCCGTGCGCTGACGGATGCGGTGCGCCTCGAGCATCCGCCCCTCGCTCTCGAACGTCGCGACCTGCTGCTCGAGCTCGAAGCGGAGCTCGTCGACCGCCCGCTCGACCGTCGGACGCGACGTGATGTACTCGGTCGCCGGCCAGATCGCGAGGTTGTCCATCTTCGCGTAGACCTCGCCGGTCAGCGGGTCGAAGTGCGTGATCTGCTCGACCTCGTCACCGAAGAACGACACGCGATAGGCGGTCTCGCCGTTCGCCGGCTGGATCTCCATCACATCGCCCTTGACACGGAAGCGCCCGCGCCCGAGAACGGTGTCGTTGCGGACGTACTGGCTGTCGATCAGCTTCCGCAGCACCTCGTCGCGGTCGTGCTCCTCTCCCACCTCCAGAACGAGCAGCCGCTCGCGCCACTCCTCTGGCGAGCCGATGCCGTAGATGCAGGAGACCGAGGCGACGACGACGACATCGCGGCGGGTGAGAAGAGACGCAGTCGCGGAGAGCCGGAGGCGGGCGATGTCGTCGTTCTGGGACGAGTCCTTCTCGATGTAGAGATCGGCCTGCGGGATGTAGGCCTCGGGTTGGTAGTAGTCGTAGTAGGAGACGAAGTACTCGACCGCGTTCTCAGGGAAGAACTCGCGGAACTCGTTGCAGAGCTGTGCGGCGAGCGTCTTGTTGTGTGCGATGACGAGCGCGGGCTTCTGGACCTTCTCGATGATCCAGGCCATCGTCGCCGTCTTCCCGGTGCCGGTCGCTCCGAGGATGGTCTGGAAGCGGTTGTGGTCGGCGATCGACGACGCGATCTCGGCGATCGCGCGAGGCTGGTCGCCGGTCGGCGAATAGACGTCCGTCGTGCGGAATTCGCGCATCGGGGTTAGCGTAGCCGCGTTTGGCGGGACCACCGGTCGCGCGAAAAGCGGACACCCGCTCGACGGTGGCGGCCCTCTCCCGTAGCCAGCGACGGGCTCGGGTCAGTGTCGTTTGGCTAGCTCGATTCCGCCTTTGATTCCTCTTTCGATTCGGCGTCGGACAGCGTAGCCATGAGTGCTTCTACCCAGGCGTCGAGCTCGTCCGGCGTCCCGGTGTTCACGTACGCGAAGTCGGCCCGTTTCACCTTTTCGTGGTCGGGGATGAGCCGTGCCTCGCGCCCGTCCGACGGAGCGCCTCGCGCTTCTCGGAGCTTCTTGGGCGCGGTGATGGCGACGATCTTGTCGAAGCGCGACTCGGCTCCGACCTCGTACAGGAGAGGCACCTCCGTGACGCAGACGAACGGCGGATTCGGAAGTTTCGCGAGCTGCTCACGCCAGCTCAGGTACTCGCGAGAGACGAGCGGATGCAGCAGCTTCTCGAGCCAGTCGAGGGCCGTGCGGTCGCGAAAGACCCGGACTCCGATCAGGTCACGGTCCGGCGTCCCGTCCTCGCCCAGGATCTCCTGGCCGAAGCGCTCGACGAGCGCGCGCCTTACCTCCGGATCGGACTTCAGGAGGTGGTGGACGATCTCGTCGCTCGAGACCGTCGCCGCCCCGTGACGGCGAAACGACTCGAGGGCCGTGCTCTTTCCGGCGCTGATTCCGCCGGTGATCGCGACGGCGAGCGGGCGGCTCAACGGAGCGGGCTAGGCCGCGGCGTCAGGCTCGTCCGGTGCCGCTTCGGCGGCAGCGGAGTCTTCCGGCTCGACCTCGGCCTGCGCCGTTTCAGCCGGCTCAGCCTCGGACGGCTCAGCCTCGGACGGCCCAGCTTCGGACGGCTCAGCCTCGGACAGCCCAGCCTCAGCCGGTCCAGCCTCAGCCGGTCCAGCCTCGGGCGACGCATCTGCGATCTCGGACACCGCCTGCGCCTCGTCCGACTCGGTTTCCTCGGCCCCCTCGGCCTCTGCAACGGGCTCGCCGCCTTCGACTTCCTCGGCGAGCTCCTCCGCGGTCTCCGCAGCCGACGACGCGGGGAACGCCTCCTCGCTCAGAACGAGCTCGGGAGTCGTGTGCACCGACTCGGCGCCGTCGGCGCGCGGGACGGGCTGCTCGCCCTCCTCGACGCGCTTCAGCGAGAGCGAGAGGCGGCGCCGGTCGCCGTCGATCTCGAGGATCCGGACATTCACCGCCTGTCCCTGTGCGACGACCTCGCGTGGGTTCTCGACGTGATGTGCGGCGAGCTCCGAGATGTGCACAAGGCCCTCGACCCCGGGGAGGATCTCGACGAACGCGCCGAAGGTGACGACCTTGGCCACCCGGCCCTCGACGACGTCCCCCTCGCGGTAGTTGTCGAGGACCTGCTGCCAGGGATCGCTCTGGGTCTGCTTGAGGCCGAGTGAGATGCGCTGGCGCTCGCGGTCGATGTCCAGCACCTTGACCTTGACGGTCTGGCCGATCTCGAGAACCTCGGACGGGTGGTTGACGTGGCTCCACGAGAGCTCGGAGATGTGGATCAGGCCGTCCATTCCGTCCAGGTCGACGAAGGCGCCGAAGTCGACGATGTTCGAGATCTGACCGTCGATCACGTCGCCCGGGTTCAGCCGGTCGAGGATCGCCTGCCGCATCTCCTTCCGCTCGTCCTCGAGCACCGCGCGGCGCGAGAGGACGACGTTGTTCCGGGAGCGGTTGAGCTCGATGACCTTGCAGCGCAGCTCGCGGCCCAGGAACTCGTCCAGGTCCTGGACGCGGCGGATGTCGACGAGCGAGGCGGGAAGGAAGCCGCGGACGCCGAGATCGAGGATGAGGCCGCCCTTGACGACCTCGATCACCTTGCCGAGTACCGGCTCGCCCGATTCGGCTGCCTCTTCGATCTTCTTCCAGGCGAGCTCGAACCGCGCGCGCTTCTTGGAGAGGATGAGCCGACCTTCGGTGTCCTCCTTCGTGAGGACGAGCGCGTCGATCTCCTCGCCGACGGAGACCTCGTCGGCCGGGTTGACGGCTCGGCGGATGGTGAGCTCGGCGACGGGGATGACACCCTCGGACTTGTAGCCGATGTCGACGAGGACCTCGTCCTTGTCGACTCGGACGACCGTTCCGTGGACGACCTCGCCCTCGTTGATCTCCGGGAAGGCGGCGTCGTAGTCCGGAACGAGCTCCCCGTTGGGGCCCGTCGTCCACACGCCGTCTTCTGCAGTCGTGGGCTTTTCGGCGGTCTCGTTCGCCATTCGAGCCGCGGAGTATAGCCGGGCGAATGCAGGCAAATGGGACGCGGCAGGTCGCGGCCCGGAAACCGCGGTGACTAGGCCTTCGCCTCCGCCCAGTCGTCCCCGACGCCGACGTCGACGGCGAGCGGCGGGTCGAGCGGATACGCGCCGACCATCTCCTCCCGCACGAGATCACGCACCGCCGAGACCTCCGTCTCCGGTACCTCGAGCAGGAGCTCGTCGTGCACCTGCAGCACGAGGCGGGCGCCACGTCCCTCCTCGCGCAGCCGGCGGTGAATCGCCACCATCGCAACCTTGATGATGTCGGCGTTCGAGCCCTGCATGACGAAGTTGACGGCGACGCGCTCGCCGAAGCCACGCGTCTGACGGTTCGACGCACGCAGCTCGGGCACGGGGCGCCGACGTCCGAGCAGGCTCGTCGCGAAGCCGTCCTCCGAAGCCTGCGTGATCGTCCTCGCGATGAACGCCTGCACCAGCGGAAAGCGGGCGAGGTAGGCGTCGATGTACTGCTGCGCCTGCTCCTTCGGGATGTCGAGGTTCTCCGAGAGCCCGAAGGCCGAGATCCCGTAGACGATCCCGAAGTTGATCATCTTCGCGACGTTTCGCTCGTCCTTCGTGAGCGTCGCCGGATCCTTGCCGAGCACCTCGGCGGCGGTCGCGGTATGGATGTCCTCCCCCCGGAGGAAGGCCTCCCGCAGCTTCGGCTCGCCTGAGACGTGCGCGAGGATCCGGAGCTCGATCTGCGAGTAGTCGGCGGAGAGTAGGCGCTGGCCGGGCTCGGCGACGAAGGCAGAGCGGATCTCGCGGCCGAGCTCCGTGCGGATCGGGATGGCCTGCAGGTTCGGGTTCGACGTCGAGAGACGGCCCGTGGCAGCGACGGTCTGGTTCAGGGTCGTGTGCAACCGGCCGCCCTCGTCGATCAACGTCGGCAGCGGCCCGAGGTATGTGTTCAGGAGCTTCGTCAGCTCCCGCCACTCCTCGATCACGGGGACGATCTCGTGGTCGGAACGGATCGCCCGTAGCACCTTCGTGTCGGTCGAGTAGCCGGTCTTCCCCTTGCGGCCGGGGGTCAGCTGCAGCGTCTCGAAGAGGACGCGGCCGAGCTGCATCGGCGATCCGAGGACAAACTCCTCGCCCGCGAGCTCGTAGGCTCGCGCTTCCAGCTCCTCGACCCGGTCGGCGAGCCGCGCGGTGATCTCGCCCATCCGGTACGTGTCGATCCGGACGCCCGCGTCCTCCATCGCTCCGAGAACCGAGGTCAGCGGGAGCTCGACCTCACGGTAGAGCCGCTCGGAGCCGCGCTCGGCCACGCGCTCGCGCAACGTCGGCGCGAGCCGCGAGACCGCCTCGGCGTGGCGCACAAGAGCCGCGGTCTCCTCTTCCGCGGCGGGTTCCGGCACGAGCTCGAGCCCGTACTCCGCGGCGAGATCGTCCAAGACGTACTCGGCGCGACCCGGGTCGATCAGATATGCCGCGACCATCGTGTCGTCGGCAACCGGAGCCGGGAGTTTCAGTTGCTTCGCGTCGTGCGTCGCGATGTCGGCGTCGCGTAACGCCGCGACGAGCTCGTCACGGGCAGCAAGCGCGACCACCACGGTTCCGTCCCCGCTCGCCAGCCCTACCCGCTCCCCGTCCCAGGCGACCGACACTCCTCCCGAAGCGCGGGACAGCGTGCCTTCGCGCCAGGCGACAGTCTCCGACTCGACCTGGGGCCGCTCGGCAGCCGGCAGCGCCTCGTCGAGGGTCTCGATTCGCCCGAGCAGCGCCCGAAACTCGAAGCGGCGAAAGATCTCCTTCAGCTGCGAGCGGTCGGGCGGACGCGAGACGAGGCCGTCGGGATCGACATCGAGCTCGAGGTCGCGGCGCATCGTCGCGAGGACCTTGGAAGCCCGGGCCTGGTCGGCGTGCTCGGAGATCGAGCGCGATCGCGCGGGCGAGAGCTCGCCGGCGTGCTCGATCACGTCGTCGAGCGAGCCGTACTGCGCGATCAGCTGACCCGCCGTCTTGTCGCCGATCCCGGGGATCCCCGGGATGTTGTCGCTCGTGTCGCCCTTGAGCCCGATGAAGTCGGGAACCTGATCCGGCCCGACCCCGTAGCGCGCTTCGACGCGCTCGGGCGTGTAGACGTGCACGTCCGCGACTCCACGCGGGGTCATCATCAGGCAGACGTTCTCCGAGCACAGCTGAAACGCGTCCCGGTCGGTCGAGACAACGCAGGTCTTGACGCCAGCCTCGTCGGCGCGGGTTGCGAGAGTGGCGATCACGTCGTCCGCCTCCCAGCCCTCGAACTCCAGGTTCTGGTACCCGAAGGCCTCGACGATGGGCCGGAAATGGGGGAACTGCTCCCGTAGCAGATCCGGCATCGGACGGCGCTCGGACTTGTACTCCGCCGAGATCTCCGTGCGGTGCACCGGACGGGTGTCCCAGGCGACCGCGACTCCGCGCGGCTTGTAGTCGGACAGCAGCTTGAAGAGCATGTTCGTGAACCCGAGCAGCGCGTTCGTCGGCTGTCCTTCCGTTGTCTGCAGCTCCTCGGGAAGCGCAAAGTAGGCGCGGTACGCGAGATTGTTCCCGTCGACGAGGAAGAGCTCGCACTCGCGCGCGGGAGCGTCGTCGAGCTCGAGCTCTTCTCCGGTGATGGTCTTCGGCATCTAGTGCAACTCTACGGCGGCCTCCTATTCGACCGTCGTCACGAGCTCGAACACGGAAGGCGCGAACGCGTCCGTGTGACGCCTCACGCGGCCGATCCGCTCCGGGAACTCCGGGTTCTCCTTCCAGGCCGCCTGCGCTTCGAAGCTCTCCCAGGGAGCGAAGCTCATGAACGTCGCGGAATCGTCGGCGTCGCGGACGAGCCGGAACGTGCCCGAGCCGGGGAAGGTCGAGCCCCATGCCACGAAGTCGCGCCAGGCAGCGACGAACTCGTCCTCCTCGCCCTCCTTGACCTGCCAGGTCCCGCTCGTGTAGGTCTCAGCCATCGCCGCACCTCCGTCCGAGTTGATGCCGGAGAGCAGTATTGTCGGTCGGCGCGTGCGTCGCGTACCCATGCTTTCCGGCTCGCGAGTCGTCCTCGTCCCGGCCGGCGACGACGACCTCCTCATCCGCCCCCCGCATCCGCCCGAGCAGATCGTGGACGCCGGGGCAGCGGTGCGAGACGCCCTCCGCTTCCCGCTGTCCGGCGAAGCACTCGATACGATCGCGCCCTCGCGTGGCCGGGCGACGATCGTGGTGGAGCCACGCGCTCTCCCTGTGCCGGGCGCGCAGCTCGACCCTCGCCCGGAGGCGCTCGCGGCAACGGTCGACGAGCTCGCCCGCTGTGGTGTCCCCGACTCGCGGCAGACGATTCTCGTGGCGGGTGGGTTGGGGCAGCGACTCGGTCAGCGCGAGCTCGAGCGGCTCCTGCCTCCCCCGGAGGCTCGCGCGTTCCGCGGTCGTGTGCTCGTACACGATGCGGATGAGCCGGCGCTCGTCCCGATCGGGGACTGGAACGGCTCCACCGTCCGGATCCACCCCGCCATGACAGATGCCGACCTGGTCGTCGTCGTGGGTGCGGCGGAGACCGTCCTACACGGAGGGCCTGGGACGCTTCTGGCCGCGTGCGACGCGGCGACGGTTCGGCGAGCCGCGGGCATCGACTCCCTCGTGGAGGCGTCGGGAGCGCCGGAATGGGATCTTGCGCTTCGCGTCGAGCGCGCACTCGCGCGGAGGGTTGCGGTGATCGGAGTCTCGCTCGTCCTCGACCTTCCACGGCTGACCGGGCCGTTCCGCGGGTACCCGGACGAGAGAGCGTCCCTGGAGCGGGTCGTGCGCTCGCCACTCCGCCGCGCGTTTTCGCTCTTGCCGGCAGGTGCCCGGGCCGATGTCCTGACCCGCCAAGCTCGCCGCCTGACCGCGACGGCCGCCTACGCGGGAATCCCTTCCGGCGCGCACGCCGAGGCGCTCCTGCGCGGGGTAGAGCTTCGCGGCACGAGGCTTGCTGAGCCGGTGGACACTCTCGTCGTCGGGGTTCCCTGGATGAGCCCGCACGCCCCCAGAGAGCGCGTCAATCCGGTGACCGTCGCCGCGCTCACGCTCGGTCTCGCGCTCCGGCTCCGTCGCGATGCCTTCCCCGTCCGACCCGACGGGACGCTCGTCCTCCTTCACCCACTCACCCGCTCGTTCCACGGCGCGGCGCAGGCACCCTACGCTGCGATGTTCCATTCCTTGCGCGGTGCGCGAGACGAGGGCGACCTCGTCGAGGCGGAGCGCGCCGCGCACGCCGACGAGGCCGGTCTCGCGGCGTACCGCGCAGGAAGGGCCTGTCACCCGCTGCTCCCGTACGCGGACTGGGCAGGCTGCAGACCGTCGCTCGACCGGCTCGGTCGCGTCCTCGTGGCCGGGAGTCGCGATGCGCTCGCCGCGCGAACACTCGGATTCGTGCCTACCCGCGGAATCGGCAGCGCACTCGAGATGGCGCACGGCGTCTCGGGAGGACAGGCCCGAATCGGGATCCTGCTGGCGCCGCCCTATGCGCCGCTGATCGTGGGCTGAACCGCTCCTATGGTCGTACGGCGCGTAACCGGGGCCGCGCCAGCGAGGCGACGAGCCCGACGAGAATCAGCAACGTCCCCACGAGGATCGCGACGTCCGCGAGGTTGAACGCGTTGTTGCCGTGGAGGATGAAGTCGGTGACGTAGCCCAGGCGAAGCCGGTCGACGAGGTTGCCGACGCCGCCGCCGATGACGAGGCCGAAGCCGACGAGAACGGGACGGTCGAGCGTCCCGACGCGAGCGAGGAACACGAGGAGAGCTGCGACCGCGAGCGTCGCGAGGACCGACATGGGAACGGCATTCCCCGCGAGACCTCCGCCCGCAATTCCCGGATTACGGAACGGCTCGATGGAGAAGGTTCCCGCAAGGTGCAGGTCCTCCCCCGGGCTCAAAGTGGACCTCACGAGTTCCTTGGTCGCCTGGTCGAGCGCGACGATGTACAAGCCGACGGCGGCCAGCGTCATCCAATGCGGCCGCGGAATCTTCCTCACGCCATCCACCCCCTCGAATCCCAGTCGATGAATCCCAGTCGATTGCCCCTTCGAAACGTAGCGGGCGGCGCGGTTCTTCCCGCTGCGCCGAGTTCGCGAGCCCCTCAGCTCTCGCCCAGATAAGTCTTTCGCACCTGCTCGTTCGTCTTCAAGTCGGAAGCGCGGCCTTCGAGTACGACCCGACCCGTCTCGAGCACGTACCCGCGGCTTGCGACGTCCAGTGCCATCAACGCGTTCTGCTCGACGAGGAGGATCGGAGTTCCCTGCTTGTTGATCTCGACGACCGTCTCGAAGATCCGGTCGACGAAGATCGGTGCCAGGCCCATCGAGGGCTCGTCCAGCATGAGCAGCTTCGGCCGTGCCATCAGCGCCCGTCCGATCGCGCACATCTGCTGCTCGCCACCCGACATCGTCCCCGCCTTCTGGAGCTTGCGCTCGGCAAGCCGCGGGAAGAGGCCGTACACACGATCCATGTCCTCTCTGATCGCCGCTCGGTCGGTGCGCTGGAACGCGCCCATCTCCAAATTCTCGACGACGGTCATCCGAGAGAAGAGCTTGCGGCCTTCAGGCGACTGCGAAATACCCTTCTTCACGATCTCGTGTGCTCGGAGGGAGGTGATGTCCTCGCCCTGAAAACGGATCGACCCATGCCGCGGCCGGTTGAGCCCGTTGATCGAGCGGAGCGTCGTCGTCTTTCCGGCACCGTTCGCGCCGAGGAGCGTCACGATCTCGCCCTTGTGCACGTCGAGCGAGATACCGCTCAGCGCACGGATCGTGCCGTAGTACGTCTCGACGCCGTCGAGCTCGAGAACGCGATCGTCCGCGCCCGTGCTCACGAGACGGCAGCCTTCCCGAGGTACGCCTCGATCACTCGCGGATCGCGCTGCACCTCGAGCGGTTTTCCTTCGGAGATCTTGGCGCCGTAGTCGAGCACGGTGACGCGGTCGGAGACGTCCATGACCAGTCGCACGTCGTGCTCGATCAGGAGGACCGTGAGTGCCTGCTCCTGCCGGAGCAGCTCGACGAACCCAGTGAACTCGCGCGTCTCATGCGGATTCATCCCGGCCGTCGGCTCGTCCAGCAGGAGGAGTTTCGGCTGAGTCGCGAGCGCCCGGGCGACCTCGAGTCGGCGCTGGTCCCCGTACGAGAGGTTGCGAGCGTACTGGTCGTCGCGGCGCACGAGCCCGCAGTAAGCGAGGAGCTCGCGGCCCCGCTCGCGAGCGCGCGCTTCCTCGCGGCGTACACCTGGCGTCCGGATGATGCTCGTGATGATGCGGCTCTTGAGGCGACAGTGCATGCCGACCAAGACGTTTTCGAGGGCGGTCATCTGCTGGAAGAGCCGAATGTTCTGGAAGGTCCGCCCGATACCCCGTTGGGTCGCCGCGTGCGGCGGCTTGCCGCCGATGTCCTCACCGTCGAAGATCACGCGTCCCCAGGTCGGCTTGTACACGCCGGTGATCATGTTGAAGAACGTCGTCTTCCCGGCCCCGTTCGGCCCGATCAGGCTCACGATGCTGCCGGCGGGGATGACGAAGTCGATGTCGTCGACAGCGACCAGTCCGCCGAACTCCTTCCGGAGGGCGACGGTCTGGAGGAGCGGCTCGGCGGCCACGCCCTACTCCACCGCCGCCTGGCGCACGTCCATGAGTGGTTCGTCGTGCACGCCAGTCTCGAACTCGTACTGGCGCCGGCGCTCCGGTATGAGCCCGCCCGGTCGAAAGAGCATGACCAGGACGATGATCGCCCCGTAGATCCCGGTCGAGACGAGGGGCGCGTTGACGCATCCCCCGCTGATCACCTTCGCTGGATCCTGGCTCGCTGCGTTGCACGACAAAACGTTGTTGTTGAGCCATGCCGAGACGTTGTTGAGCCCCTCGTAGTTGAGGTACGAGAGCAGGACCGCACCCGAGACGACGCCCCAGACGTTTCCCATCCCCCCGAGGATCACCATCGTCAGGACGAACACGGAGATCCCGAAGTAGAAATCGTCCGGAAAGACCGCTTGCTTGTAGGAGGCGAAAAATGCGCCTGCGACGCCGCCGAAGAACGCTCCCGACGCGTACGCCCAGGTCTTCGTGCGCATGAGCGGAATGCCCATCGCCGCCGCGGCGACCTCGTCCTCGCGGATCGCGATCCAGGCGCGGCCGAGACGAGAGTCGCGAAGGCGGATGCTGCAGAAGATCGTGATGAGGAGCAGCGCGATCGCCGACCAGTAGATGACCGTCGTGAAGTTGACGTAGACACCTGCTTCGGTGAGGTAGTTGGCCGGAAGCCCCAGGTGGTGGGCGATCCACGCCCCGAAACCGGGAGGATCGACCGGATTGATTCCCGGGGGTCCGTTCGTAAGGTTGAAGCCGAGCGTCTGCTTGTCGCCGTCGCGAGCGATCTCGGAGACGATCTCGCCGAAGCCGAGGGTGACGATCGCCAGGTAGTCGCCGCGAAGGCGCAGAGTGGGCAGGCCGATCATGACTCCGCCGACGGCGGTGACGAGCGCGGCGGCGAGGAGCACGATCCAGATCGAGATGTGGATCCCCCCGACACCTGGCGGTATGCCGATGCCGCCGATGTCGATGTTCGCCCCGAACTGCGAGGCGTGCGGCGAGGCGAGCCAGGCCGCCGTGTAGGCGCCGAGCGCGTAGAAGGCGACGTAGCCGAGGTCGAGAAGCCCCGCGTATCCGACGACGATGTTCAGGGCGACGGCCATCATCGCGAACACGACCATCACCACCATCGTGGTCATGGCGGGGAAGGTGTTGAAGATCGGCAGTTTGAAGAGGAAGCGCCCGTAGTCGGCCTGCTGGATGAAGAACGGATAGGCGACCGCAAGAGCCATCACCGTGGCCGGAAGCGCATAACGGCGCCACCGGCGCGGCAGGACGTACAGGACGTACGCGATCGCCAGGAGAACCATCGCAGCCGGATCGGGCGTGCGGACGGGCAGGGTGACGAGGATCACGAGGACCGCGATCACGAGTGGTGGCACCGCGCGCTGAAGGAACGGGGA
>WNGD01000322.1_pt1 | contig 49373 bp, 40 predicted proteins | sample 5400671 | NCBI WGS metagenome assembly WNGD01 (sample SAMN13153369, study PRJNA577476) | soil metagenome | isolation source: 40 cm soil or saprolite under grassland replicate 2 | place: USA:California | collected 2016-06-15 | reverse complement strand
CGACGTAGCCCTTCTGGTCGAGGGTGCGCAGCACGGTGAGGACGGTCGTGTACGCGAGGTCGTCGCTGAGCCGCTCGCGGACTTCGGCGACGGTGGCCGACCCGGCGTCCCACAGGACGTTCATCACGTCGAGCTCGCGGTCGGTGAATGCGATCGGCACAGAGGTTTCTCCATCTACTAATGTTATAGTAGATGGTAGCGGCGGCGACCCCTGGTGTCAACTATGTTTCTAGTAGTAGGACCAGCGGCCTGTTGCGGTCACGCAACCCCTAGGAAGGCCCTGGAAGCGAGTCGGCCTACAGGATGACCTCCAGCTGACAGGAAAACCCCGGCACCACGTCCTCGCCATCGAGCGACTGGTCCGCGGCCACGATCTGCTCGCTCCCGTCGTCCCGGTAGACGCGGCCCAGACGACGCTCCGGATCGATCACCCAGACAAGCGAGGTGCCGGCCGAGAGCCAGTCGGCCACCTTGGTGAGCACTTCACCAGGCCGATCGTTGGAGGACAGGACTTCGACGACCAGGTCTGGAGCGAGATTGGGGAAGCCCGCGGGCTCGGGGTCGGGGACACGCTCACGCCGGAGGAACGCGATGTCCGGTGCGCGGACCGTATCGGGTTCGCGGGCGAGGGTGAATCCTGTTTCTGCAGCGTACACCCGACCGAGACGGTGCGCGTCGACCTGGTTCCCGAGGCGGCGAGCCAGCTCCATAGCGACCCTGCCGTGGCGGAGCCCCGCAGGTTCGCGAACCACGAGAACACCTCTGACGAGCTCCACGTGTTTATCAGGAATCTGGACCCGGAGCAGCTCGTCCGCGGTCATGGTAGTGACGGGCGGCATGCTCGGAACGTAGGCGTGCTCGGCGGGCATTGGCAAGCGGAATCTGCGCGCAGCGCGTCAACGCGCAGTCAACAGGGGAGAGGTGGGGTCCCTTCCCCCTTCCCTCTCCCCGGCCGTTTCCCGTGTCTTATGGAGGCGCGGGGAATTGAACCCCGGTCCGAGAATGACTCCGATACAGCCACTACGTGCGTAGGCGACGCTTTTTGAGTCTCACTACCGCGGCGCCTCGCCGGCCACGGCAGCGACGAGCCCTTGGCAACTCTTACGCGACCCGTTCGGGCCCCAGGTCACGCCAGCCCGAATTTGCGATACGTGAGCGCCGCCTCAGGCGGGCTGCCACTCACGCAGGTGCGTGAAGCCGAAGCTTACGCAGCCAGTGCCAGGTTTGAATTGGCAGTTGTGAAATTTGCCAGTGGATTAGCCAGGTGACTGACGACCTGGGCACGCAGCCATACCCTCGTCAAACCCGTCGAAGCCTGTCGCCCCCCAAAATCCAGTCGATCCCAAGCTAGCCGGCGGCAACCGCTTTTTCAACTCGATTGCGCCCGCTCTGCTTGGCGCGGTACAGCGCCGCGTCGGCGGCGCTGCGCAGGTTGTCGAGCTGCGTGACCGCGTCGGGGTAGCTCGCCACGCCGCACGAAATCGTCATGGGGTACTCCTCCCCGCCCCACCGCCAGCCCGCCGACTCCACGGTCGCGCGGATGCGCGCGGCGACCTCGAGCCCCGACTCGAGCGGTGCGTGCGGCATCCAGATGGCGAACTCCTCGCCGCCGATGCGAGCGACGAGATCCTTGTCGCGCACCGCGCCCTCGAGGATGCGCGCGATGTGTCGCAGCGCCGCGTCCCCTGCGGCGTGGCCGAGCGTGTCGTTCAGCGTCTTGAAGTGATCGAGATCGCAGTAGATCAGCGTGGCCATCGCGGCGGGCTTTCCCGCGGCATGCCGCTGCACGGCGCGGTCGAACTCGCGCCGATTGCGCAGGCCGGTGAGCGGGTCGCTGACCGCCCGCTGCTCCGCCTCGTGCACCGCGCGCGCCGCCGCGAGCCGCGCCCCGAGCTCCACCGCCAGGCGTCGCAGCTGGTCGCCGAGTCGGGTATCGCCGGGCAACGGCGGTCCCATCACCACCAGCGCGCCGATCGCGAAGTGTCCGTCGAGCAAGGGATACGCGGTCCCCGCCCGGTCCTGCCGCCGGCGGTCCGACAGGGCGCTCCCGAGCACGTCCTCGCGCCCCTGCGATACCACCGGCACGCGCCCGGCGATGGCCCGCATCGCCGGGGCGTCCGGCGCCAGCGACAGTCCCTCGAGACGACTGTCGGCCGCCGCGGAGACCGCTACGATCCTCGCCTCCCCGGTCGCCGGCCCGACGCCCTGGAGGGCGATCACCACGCCGCGCTGGACGAACTGCTGCGCCAGCGCCGCGCCGGCCTTGGCGATCCCCTCCAACGTCTGCGCTCCCCCCACGATCGCCGCGAGCTGCTTCCCGACGAGCTGTGCCGGCTGCTCGCTCGGCTCGTGGCGCTGCGCGAGGAGCAGGCCCGCCACCAGCCGGCGCAGCTCCTCCGCCGCCGCCTCGCTGTCCGTCGGTGTCGCGTCGGCCCGGTCGAGCAGCAGCGCGGCGCCGAAGGGAAAATCGCCGACACCGACATAGGTGCCCTCGGGCTCGTGCACCACATGCGCCCGGCCGTCCACCGACGCGAGCTGCGCGATCGCCGCACCGCGGCGCCGGATGTCCGGTCCCGCGTCGTGCGGCGCCGTCACGTCCAAGTCCCCCTCCTCGAGCCCGACGACCCATCCGGCGCGCGCGCCGTGCGCGCGGCGCAGCAGGTCGATGGTGTGCTCGAAGTCGGACGGGCGGGTGGCGGGACGCTCGGCGAGCCAGACGCGCACCAGCGGGGCGAACGCGAGCCCCGTGGCGGCGAGAAACCCGCCGATCGCCGCGAGCAGCGCCCAGAGGCTCGCCTGCCACACGCCCCACACGACGGCGGCGAGGCCGAGCACGGCGAGTCCGCGCCCGGCCCAGACGCCGGTGCGTGTCATGAGTGGTTGATGCGGCTCGCGGCGGCGGCGGCGCCGAATCCGTTGTCGATGTTGACCACCGTGACACCCGCGGCGCAGGAGTTGAGCATGCCGAGCAGCGCCGCCACGCCGCCGAACGAGGCGCCGTAGCCCACGCTCGTCGGCACGGCGATGACGGGCACCCGCACCAGGCCGCCGACCACGCTCGGCAGCGCCCCTTCCATGCCGGCGATCACGATGACGACCGCGGCGCTGCGCAGCACGTCGGCCCGGGTCAGGACGCGGTGAATGCCGGCCACACCGACGTCGGTGAGCCGCTCGACCCGGTTCGAGAGCGCGCGCGCCGTGACGGCCGCCTCCTCCGCGACGGGAAGGTCGCTCGTTCCCGCCGTCACCACGAGGATGGTCCCCCGCCCCGTCGGCGCGGGCTCGGGCTCGGGCGGCAGGTAGACGGTGCGCCCCAGCTCATTCACCTCGGCGCGGGGGAAGCGCGCGGCGAGCGCCGCGCGCTGCAGCGGCTCCGCCCGCGTGGCGAGGAAGCTGCCGCTCGCCGCCGCGAGCCGCTCGGCGATCCCGACGACCTGCTCCGCCGTCTTTCCCTGGCACAGAATCACCTCCTGATGCCCCTGCGTGAGGGGCCGGAGGTGATCGATCGTCGCGAACGGGAGGCGCTCGAACAGGCGCTCCAGGTCGTCGAGCTTCACGCCGCGCGCTCGACCGCCGTCACTTCGAGATAGGCGGAGAAGATCGCTTCGGCCTGTTGCATCGAGTCGATCTGGAAGAGCCGCTCGCGCAAGCTCGCCGCGCCCGGCACGCCCTTGGTGTACCAGCCGAAATGCTTGCGGAACTCGAGCGCCGTCTTGCGGCTGTCGCCCTGGAGCTCGAGCGCAAGCCGGGCGTGCTGTAAGGCCGTAGCGAACCGCTCCTCGGGGGTGGGGTCCGGCCGCTTGGGACGCCCGGCCAGGAGATCGCGCGCCTGCGCGAAGAGCCACGGGTTCCCGAACGCGCCGCGCGCGATCATGACGCCCGCGCAGCCGGTCTGCCGCCGCATGGCCCCGACGTCTTCCGGGGTCATCACGTCGCCGTTGCCGATCACGGGCACGTCGAGCGCCTCCACCACGCGGGCGATCTCGTCCCAATCGGCCGTCCCCGAAAACATCTGCGTGCGCGTGCGGGCGTGCAGCGTGAGCGCCTGGGCACCCGCCTCGCGGCAGCGCAGCGCGATGCCGACGGGGTCGCGCTGCGACTCATCCCAGCCGCTGCGGATCTTCACCGTCACGGGGAGATGGGTCGCGCCGCGCACCGCCCGGATGATCGTCTGGACGAGACCGAGGTCCTTGAGACATCCCGATCCGCCGTTGTTCTTCACTACCTTCTTGACTGGGCACCCGAAGTTGATGTCGATGAAGTCCGGCTTGCAGATCTCCGTCACCATCGCCGCCGCGCGGGCCATGACTGTGGCATCGGCGCCATACAGCTGAATCCCGATGGGGCGTTCGGCGTTCTCGAACCGCATGTCGGCGAACAGGTGCTCGATGCCGCGTGCCACGCCCACGGCCGAGATGAACTCGGACACGACGACGTCCGCCCCGAACCGACGGCACAGCAGCCGGAACGGCGACTCCGAGACCCCTGACATCGGGGCCAAGAAGAGCGGAACCTCGTGCGCCACGGGGTACGGGAAGTGCATGGCTGACAACGTAATGACGCGTTGCATATGAGGCAACCACTCATTAGGTTAGGCCGCCCTTTGCCACGTGGAGTGAGCGACAGTGCGTCTGCGGGAGTTCTTTTCGGAAGAGGCCATCAACCTGGACCTCCAGAGCAGCACGAAAGACGACGTGCTGAAGGAGCTCGTCGGACTGCTCAAGCTCGACGACAAGGCGGAGCAGACGCTCGTCAAGATGCTCAAGCGGCGCGAGACCCTGGGCTCGACGGGGATCGGCCAGAACATCGCCATTCCGCACTGCCGCGCCCTGGCGGTGAACCGGCTGCGGGTGGCATTCGGCCGCAAGCCGCAGGGCCTCGACTTCAACGCCATCGACGGCAAGCCGGTGCACTACTTCTTCCTGATCGTCGCTCCCCCCCTCGAAGTGTCGAACCAGTATCTCCCGGTGCTCGGTAAGATCGCCCAGTTCGCCAAGGAGCCGGATGTGCCGGGGACGCTCGCGAAGCTGGCTACCGCCCAGGAATTCCTGAAGCTGCTGGAAGACAAGAACATCTAGAGGCGTTGCAACGCCTACTCCCACTCAATCGTCGCCGGCGGCTTCGAGCTGACGTCGTAAGTCACGCGATTGACGCCCTTCACTTCGTTGATGATCCTGCTCGAAATGTTCGCCAGGACGTCATGCGGGAACGGGAACCAGTCGGCCGTCATGCCGTCCCGGCTCGTCACGGCGCGGAGCGCCACCACATGATCGTAGGTACGGCCGTCGCCCATCACGCCCACGGATCGGATCGGCAGCAGGACGGCGAACGCCTGCCAGATCCGGTCGTACAGCCCCGCGGCGCGAATCTCGTCGATATAGATCGCATCCACACGCCGTAGTAGATCGAGCCGCTCCTCCGTCACCGGTCCGAGCACGCGGATCGCGAGCCCTGGTCCGGGGAATGGATGACGACCCACGATCTCCTCCGGAAGGCCGAGTTCCCGCCCCACCTGCCGCACCTCGTCCTTGAACAGCTCGCGCAGCGGCTCGATGAGCTTCCACGGCAGGTCAGGCCGCAGGCCGCCGACGTTGTGGTGTGTCTTGATCGTCACCGATGGTCCGCCCCGCGGCGAGGCGGACTCGATCACGTCGGGATACAGCGTTCCCTGGACCAGGAAGCCGACGTTCCCGGGCACGTGGCGCGCCGCGTCTTCGAATACGTCGATGAACGTGTGCCCGATGCGGCGGCGCTTCTCCTCGGGGTCCTCGACGCCGGCGAGCTCGCTCAGAAATCGGGTGCCGGCGCCCACGACACGGAGATCCATGCCGAGGTGGGCCCGGAATGCCGTCTCCACCTGCTCGCGCTCGTGCAGTCGCAACAACCCGTGGTCCACGAAGATGCAGGTGAGTCGGTCGCCGATGGCGCGGTGCACCAGCGCCGCGGCGACCGCCGAATCGACGCCGCCCGACAGGCCGCAGATCGCCCGCGCGCTCGGCCCCACGAGCGTACGGATCCGCTCGACCTCGTGCTCGATGAAGTGGCCCGGCGTCCAGTCGGGCGCGCAGCCGCAGATCGCGAACAGGAAGTTGTGGAGGATCTCACCGCCGCGCGGCGTATGAGCCACCTCGGGGTGGAACAGCACACCGTAAATGGGCCGGGACTCGTGCTGCATGGCGGCGACCGGAGCGTTGGCGCTCGAGGCGGTCACGCGGAACTGCGGAGGCGGCTGGTCGAGCTTGTCGCCGTGGCTCGCCCACACGGTGATGCACGTCTGCGGCTCGAATCCCTGGAACAGGCCCCCCCCGCCCGCTTCCCGGATCATCACCTCGGCGCGGCCGTATTCCCGCTCGAGCGACGGGCGCACCGCGCCGCCCATCAGGTGCGCGACCAGCTGCATCCCGTAGCAAATGCCCAGCACGGGCACGCTGAGCGCCAGGAGCTGCGGGTCCGCGGTAGGGGCGCCGGGATCGAATACCGAGTTCGGTCCGCCGGAGAGGACGATCCCCTTCGGGTCGAACTGCCGGACGAACGCGAGATCGGTGCCGCGCCCGGCGGGGTGGATCTCGCAATACACGTGCGCCTCGCGTACGCGGCGCGCGATCAGCTGCGTGAACTGGGAGCCGTAGTCGAGGATCAGGATCTTGTTCACGATCCTCCCTGGTACCAGGTCGTGGGATCGAGCACCTCGCCGCGCAGCAGGTCGTCGAGCGTCTCGCGCTGGCGCGCCACGTAGTAGCGGTCCCCCTCGACCAGGACCTCAGGCGGCCGGGGCCGCTGGTTGTACGTGGAGCTCATCACGAACCCGTAGGCGCCGGTGCCGAGCACGGCGAGATACTCCCCGGGCTCGACCGTCGGCAGCTTGCGGTCGAGCGCGAGAAAGTCGCCCGACTCGCAGATCGGGCCGACGATGTTCACCAGCTCCTCTGGCCGCGCCCCGTCCCGGAGCGGCACGATCTCGTGATGGGCGTTGTAGTGGCTGGGCCGCACGAAGTCCGTCATGCCGGCGTCCACGACGACGAACTCCTTGCCGCCCGCGTGCTTGCGGTACAGCACCTTGGTGAGCAGCACGCCCGCGTTGGCGACGAGGTAGCGCCCCGGCTCGCACACCAACGCCAGCCCCGCCTGCCGGATCGGGGGCGCCACCGCCTGCGCGAACGCGGCGGGCGTCGGCGCCTTCTCGTTGTGGTAGCGCACCCCCAGGCCGCCGCCCACGTCGAGCGCCTCGATCGTGGTGACGCCCGAAGCCCGCAACGCCGCCACGAGCTCGAGCAGCTTGACGGTCCCGCGGTGATACGGCTCCACGTCGGTGATCTGCGACCCGAGGTGCATCGCGAGGCCGCGCAGCGCGAACAGCGGCTCGGCCACGATGCGCTGGGCGACGGGCACGACCTCGTCGTACGGGACGCCAAACTTGGCGGTCTTCTCTCCCGTCTTGGTGTACGGATGCGTTTCGGTAGCGACGTCGGGATTCACCCGGATGCCGACGCGGGCCAGCTTCTTGACCTTGTGAGCCACTGCGATGAGCGCATCGAGCTCCGCGGGGGACTCGATATTGAGGAACCCGACGCCCGCGCGAATTGCCTCCTCGAGCTCGGCCGCAGTCTTGCCGACGCCCGAGAACACGACTGCGTCGGCGTCGAACCCCGCCGCGAGTGCGCGGCGCAGCTCGCCCACCGAGACGATGTCCGCTCCCGCCCCGAGGGCCTTGAGCACCTTGAGCACGCCGATATTGCCGTTTGCCTTGACGGAATAGCAGATGCGGTGCGGCACGTCTTTCAAGGCGTCGTGCAGGGCGTGGTACTGCGCCCGGATCAGGTTGGCGCTGTACACGTACGCCGGGGTGCCGACGCGTTCCGCGATGCCGCGCAGCAGCGCCGGGTCGAAGCCTAGTACGCCGGCGCCCACGGTACGAAGGATTGAGGTGGCAATCGGTAGTGCGGCCTCGCGGGAACAGTGTCAATTTCCAGGCTGGTCTCGCGCAAAATAGCGGCGCGCCGTTCCAGGCGGTACTGTGACGTTGGTGAGAGGTATCTGTGCACTGGACGGAATCCTACTTCGAGCACCTGTACCAGAAACGCTGGGCCCTCGGACCTCCGTCCGCGGCCACGTACGCTGAGGCTGCGCACCTCTTGACCGTGCTGAGCCCACCTCCGGAGCTGCCACTGCTCGACCTCGCTTGCGGTCAGGGTCGCTACGCCGTGCCGCTCGCATCCCTGGGGCGCCGCGTCGTGGCCCTCGACGCCTCCCGCGCCCTGCTCACCATCGCGGTTCAGCAGACGGCGCGCACCGCAACGTCGCCACGCTGGGTTCGCGGAGACATGCGGAGCCTGCCGCTCGCTCCGAGCTTCGGGGGTGTACTGCTGCTGGACAGCTTTGGGTTCTTCGACCAGGAGGACGAGAACGTCGCGGTCCTACGGGAGATCCGGAGAGTCGTGCAGCCGAAGGGACGTCTCCTCATCGCCGTGGCCAACGGAACCCCTATCCTTGCAGACTTCCGACCGCATGATGAGGAGGGGAGAGGCTCCGTGGTGCTTGCAATCGACCGCACGCTCCGGCGCGAGCCCGCGCAGTTGATCGAGAAAATCACCGTGCGAGAGCCGAACGGCGTCGCCCACTACGAGCGGCGGCAGCGACTTTATACGTGCCGCGAGCTGATCGCCCTACTGGAGGCTGCTGCCTTCGGCGTGTGCGCGGTCTCCGCCGACTACGACGGCCGGGGGTTCGACGACGCCGCTAGTCCCAAGATAGTGATCCTCGCCGAAGCGAGATGACCTATAGCCCCGCGGCGATCGCCGCGTACTTCGACGCGCTCGGCACCAGAGAATGGGAGCGGTTCGACCGCACCCTGGGAGATCGCGTCTCCCTGGCCATGCACACGGCGCTGCTCGAGCGCTACGTCCGGCCCGGTCACCGGATTCTTGACGTCGGGGCAGGCCCTGGCCGTTTCACCGAGCTGCTCCACCGCCTGGGGGCTCGTGTGGTCGTGGCCGATCTCTCAGGCAGGCAGCTCGAGTTGAATCGGGAAGCGGCGCGAGCGCGCGGCTTCGGCTCCAGCGTCGAGGCCTGGCACCAGTTGGATATCTGCGACCTTGGGGCTTTGGACGCCTCGAGCTTCGATGGCGTCGTGGCGTTCGGCGGACCCTTCAGCTACGTCTTCGAACGTCGCGACACGGCGCTGGCCGAGTGCGGCCGTGTGCTCCGCCCGGGCGGCTACCTACTGCTGAGCGTCATGTCGTTATGCGGTACCCTGCACCGCCACCGCGCGGCCCTGCGCGACATGCCGCGCGCCGCAATCCGAACGATCATCGCCACGGGAGACTTGACTGCGGAGACGGATCCGACGTCGCGGCACTACTGTCACATGTACCGCGCCGCGGAGCTCCGGGCGTTCTTGGAGAAGCCTGGTCTCACGGTCGAGCAGATTTCAGCTTCGAGCGCGCTGGCGACGGGGGTCGAAAACGAGTTCATCACGGCCGCGGAGCAGTGGGAGGCGTTGCTCGAATATGAGGCCGTGGCGTGTGTCGAGCCCGGGTATCTCGATGCCGGGACGCACCTGCTGGCCGCGGTGCGGCGGGATTCTCTGCGCAACCGCGCCGACTAGGGCTCTAGAAACCTGAAGCCCCCTGATGGCCGAGTGCGTCGGTCCGCTCGTGTGCGCCGCTGGTCGTCGGATCGGCGATCCGCGCCGCTCCGGCGCTCGACCTGAACCGCGATGGCGTCACGCCGCCGGTCCCGGACAATGCGGCGGCCGAAGTTCCGCCGCCGGTCCCCACCGCGTTGCGGGGGCACCTGCCGTGGGGTAGTCTCGCTGCTCATGTGGTAGCCTCGCTTGGCAAGCAAGCCCAGCTTCCCACCAGGCAGGGCAAGGGCGTGGCCGGCCCGGCACTTGTGTACCGCCAGCCCTGCATTCCCGGGGCCACTTCGGCGCTCCGGTCGGTCAAGCTATTTCCTTGCTGGAAACGGAGATGCCCTTTCGACCCAACGTCTGGGTCAGCCACCTGCCCAAGGGGTGTTGCGGCAGGTTCACCCAGTGAGGTGGCGATGCCTCACACGCCTACGATGACAGTAGGTCGCGCTCGCGTCGCTCTTCAGTCTTCGGTTGGGAGGAGCGGATTCGGGGCATCGCCATCCTCCGGCACCACCAGGGCGTCGGCCGGCTCGACGCCAAACATCTGATGACATCGTATGCACCACAGCTGGGCGGGCCAGCCCCGCAGCGCCACCCGATCAGCGCAACTCGGGCAGACGGCATATGGCGCGAACGATGCCCGTGCGACGACAGCCCACTGGCTGGGGCGGGTGTTCGTGATTTCGAGGCAGTAGTGTGGCAGGATCACGGCGCGGTCGCGCACCACGACGACCGTTTCCTCGGGACCGGCGCTGAGCACGGGGTACCACGCGCCACGGCGCAGCGGGCATTTTACATCGACCACCAAGCGGGCCCACCGTTCTGCTGGAGGAGATGCCCGGCCCTGCCCTGCACCCACGGGACGCCTCGGCCCAACTTAAGGGAACTGCACGTTCTGCACACTCCATATTACAGACTCGTCCTCCGCTTTGCAAGCAAGGTCACACTCCGGCGGTCTGTCGTTGAGTGGACACTCGTCCAATACAGCGTTGGCATAGGCGTGGAAATCACCACTGCAGACCGATGTGCTCGAGGTTCTGGGCCCGCCTTTGTGGGTGTCGACGATCGTACCAAAGCGTGGCCAGGACGCTAGGCAGCCCGTCGCATTCAGGGCGTGTCATGTCGAGGAAAACCTGCGCTCCGCTCTCCCGGCAGTGCTCCTTCAAGGTGTCGCTCGACTCTTCGCTCAGGACCACAACCACCGGCGGGCTCGGCAGGTCGCGGATCGTCGGCAGGAGCGACAGCACCGCGCGGTCCGACGCAGCAACGTGCAACAGCACTGCATCCGGTTGAAGGGCTTCGATCCACCGTTGCGCCTCCTGCATCCGTCGGCTCGCGCCCAGGGGCTTGGTGTAATCAAGTCGACGCAAGATCAGCAGCACCTGTTGTTTCACCTCGCCTGAGGCGGTGACGAGCAGAACCCCCAAGGGCCCCGCGGGCCTCCCCACGTCGGACGCCCTCTCGACCGAACCCGGCGCCCCGACATATCCCCTGACGCTCGAGTCCTTGCGACGTTCTTGCGTTCGGTCCGCCCCGTCGTGCTGCATCATCGCTCCCTCCGGGCTTGCGGCATCCCGTCCCAACACTCATCATTGCTTAGAGATGAGGTAGCTGGGCAATAGTCTGGGCGGGTTCAAAAAGAGGGGTGTGCACGGACTAGATCGTTGGGGGACTGCCTAGATCCAGGCATGAACCCTAGGGTTCGCAAACAATGATTCGTGCGCTCATTGCTGGTCGATGCCGGGTTCATCTTGAGGCGCTTGCCGCGGCCGTGTCCCGAAGTCGTGCTGTGGAGGTGCTGGGAACGGCGTCGCATCGCGTAGACATCTTGGCGCGGGCACGTGACGACAGTCCAGACATCGTGCTGATCGACGCCACGATGACCGACGCGGCCAACATCGTGAGGGACGTGAGACAGCACGCCAAGAGCGTCAAGGTGGTGGTCATCACGGTGGGAGAGACGGAGACCGAGATCACGCAGTTGGCTGAGGCGGGGGTCGCCGGCTACGTGTTGCCGGACGGCTCGCTCGACGATCTCCTCATCGCCATACAAAGCGCCGCGCGGGGAGAGCTGTACTGCCCTCCCCGCGTGGCCTTCAGCCTACTGCGCCGAGTGGGAGCGCTGGCTGCCACACTGAGCCAGGAGCTCGCAGCGGAGACACACAGCCCATTTGACGCGCTGACGCGTCGGGAGCGGGAGATTCTTGGCTTGGTCGATGAGGGCATGTCGAACAAGGAGATCGCCCGCCACCTGGGCATCGAACTGGCCACGGCCAAGAACCACGTGCACAACATCCTCGAGAAGCTGCACGTGCACCGGCGGATAAATGCGTCCACCTGGTACCGGCGGGGAGGTTTCCACCTCAAGCTAGAGGCGTAGCGCACCCCTGTGGGCGTCTTAGTACGCCTGCGCCCACACCGCCTCGGCGACGCTCGGCTTGCCGCACCACATACACGTCTTGGGCGTCTCCGGGGAACGGAACTCGGGATCGGGCAGGACGCGCACCGTGGCCGCGGTCGCCTGCTTGATCTCGGTCTCGCAGGCGGCCGACCCGCAGAACCCCCCGTAGGCGAACCCGCCCGTGCCCTTCATGAACTCGATGAACCGGGCCTTGGTCACCCCGCGAATCGTGTGGGCTTCGCGCCGGTCCCGCGCAGCGTGGAACAGGCCGGTCTGGATCTCGTCCAGGGCAGCGCGCACGGTCGCGGCGATCCCCTCCAGCTTGGCGGGCGCCTTGCCGCCGGTGCGGCGCGCCGTCATCGCCTGCCCGGCCGCCACGTCGCGCGGGCCGATCTCGAGCCGCAGCGGCACGCCCTTCGCCTCCCACTCGAAGTATTTCGCGCCCGGCTTCATGTTGTCACGGAGATCGAGCTCTACGCGGATGCCGGCCTGGGCCAGCTCCGCCTTCACCTCACCCCCGACCCCCGACACCTGACCCCGTTCTTCTTCCGACTTCCAGATCGGCACGATGGCGACTTGCACCGGCGCGAGCCGCGGGGGGCAGACGAGGCCGTTGTCGTCCGAGTGGGTCATCACGAGCCCGCCGATCATCCGGGTCGACACCCCCCAGGAGGTGTTCCAGGCGTACTCGAGGCCGCCCGCTGCGGTCTGATACTGCAGGTTGAACGCCCTGGCGAAGTTCTGACCGAGGTTATGCGACGTCCCTGCCTGGAGCGCCTTGTTGTCCTGCATGAGCGCCTCGAGGGCGTAGGTCCGCAGCGCCCCGGCGAACTTCTCGCTCTCGGTCTTGCGACCGGTGATCACCGGCATGGCCATCCAGTCTTCCTGGAACTTGCGATACACGCCCAGCATCTGGCGCGCCTCCGCCTCCGCTTCGGCCTCGGTGGCGTGCGCCGTGTGCCCTTCCTGCCACAAGAACTCCGTGGTCCGCAGGAACAGCCGGGTGCGCAGCTCCCAGCGCACGATGTTGCACCACTGGTTGATGAGCAGCGGCAGGTCGCGATAGCTCTGGATCCACTTCGCGAACATCGCGTAGATGATCGTCTCGGACGTGGGCCGCACGACCAGAGGCTCGTCGAGCCTGGACTCGGGGTCCACCTCGATCGCGGCCGCACCCTCCTTCCCGGTCGCGCGCAACCGCGTGTGCGTCACGAGCGCGACCTCCTTGGCGAACCCCTCGACGTGCTCGGCTTCCTTCGCGAGATAGCTCTGCGGGATGAACAGCGGGAAGTAGGCGTTCTGATGGCCCGTCGCCTTGAACATGTCGTCCAGGGCGCGCTGCATCAGCTCCCAGATGCGGTACCCGTGCGGCCGGATCACCATGCAGCCCCGCACCGGCGAGTAGTCCGCCAGCTCGGCCTGCATGATGACGTCGTTGTACCACTCGCTGAAATCTTTGGCGCGGGGAGTGATCTTCTGGGCTTGGGCCATTACTTGAAGACACCCTTCCGGACTTTCGTCAACGCCACCTTGCGCTGCTTCCCCGTCTTCAAGTCCCGCACGACGGCGACCTTCGCCTTGCGCTCGTCCGGCCCGATGATCACGGCACGGGGGGCCCCGCGCGCCGCCGCCAGCTCCAGCTGCTTGCGGATCGGCTGGTTGCGGAGCGCATACTCGACCGCTAGCCCGCGGTCCCGCAGGCCGGCGGCGAGGGTCAGGACGGGCGCGACGTCCTCGCCGCCCACCGCCACCAAAAAGGCGTCGAGTTGCCCCGGCGCCTCGGCGTGCTTTCCCCGCCCCCTCACGAGTTCGCCGAGCACGACATCTCCCATTCCGAAGCCGACGCAGGGGAGATCCACGCCGGCGATCTCTTGGATGAGGTTGTCGTAGCGGCCGCCGCCGCAGATCGCCCGCAGCTCCTTGCCGGTGTCGAACAGCTCGAACACGATGCCCGTGTAGTAGGCGAGGCCGCGGACGATCGTCAGATCCACAGAGACGAACTCGCCGAGCCCCATGGCGCCGAGCGCTGTGATCATGGTCCGCAACGACTCCCCTGCCGCTTCGCCCCCCTGCACTCCAGCGAGCGCCGCGCTCACGGTCTCCATGCTTCGGAGATTCGCGATCCCGAACACCGTGGTCGCTGCGCGCTTCCCGATTCCCGCTTTCCCCAGGGTCTCTGCGAGCGCGTCTTGCGGCACCCGCTCGCTCTTATCGATCACCTCGAACGCCGTCGGCAGCTGCAGCTCCGAAACGCCGCCACTCAGCAGCAGGGTCCGGAGGACGCGCCGGTCCGACACCCGGGCCTGGACATCTCCCGGCCCGAACCCGAACGCCCGCACGATGTCGATCGCCGCCGCGATCAGCTCGGCGTCGGCCGCGGGGCCGGCCTCGCCGATGATGTCCATGTTGAGCTGGAAGTGCTCCCGCAGGCGTCCTCGCTGCTGCCGCTCGTAGCGAAACAGCTGCGGGATCGAGAACCAGCGGATCGGCTTTTTCAGGGCCTGGGCCCGCGCGCCCACGATGCGCGCGAGCGTCGGGGTCATCTCGGGGCGCAGCGCGACCTTGCGGCCACCCTTGTCCTCGAAGGCGTACAGCTGTTGCACGATCTCCGCACCGCTCTTCTCGGTATAGAGCTCCAGCGGCTCGAGCGGCGGGCCGTCGTACTCCTGGAAGCCGTAGCGCCGCGCCACCGCGCGCCAGGTGGCGAAAATCGAGTTCCGGAAAGCGAGGTCTTCAGGGTAAAAGTCGCGAAAGCCAGGGAGGGCTTGTCCTTGCATCGCAACAATTTAGGGGACCGGCGCGAAGCCGGGCAAGCGGGCGAGCGCGTCCCCGACGGTGTGAAACGAGCCGGTGACGACCACCGTCTGCGCGTCCTGTTGCACCAGCTCGAGCGCGCGCTCGAAGTCGCGCTCGAAGGTGTGTGCGACGCGGAGCGCACCGAGCTCGCGCTCGACGCGCCGCAGGTCCCACCGACGCTTGGTGGGCGCCGTGTGCGGCACGGTGAACACGAAGCCATCGACCTCCTCGGCCAGGCACTCGATCATCCCGAGGTAGTCCTTGTCGCCCAGCACGCCCACGAGCGCCCGGCGGGGACGCGCCGGATCGGCGTCGTGCAGCGTTTGCGCCAGCACCCGCGCCCCGTCGGGGTTGTGCGCCACGTCGAAGATCCACTTGCCGCGCACCTCGAACCGCCCCGCGATGTAGGCCTGCGCGAAACTGTCGGGCCACGCTTCGCCGACCGGACCGAAGGGGGGCGCCAGGGTGTTCAGCGCCGCGAGCGCGACCCAGGCGTTCTGGTGTTGATGCCGGCCTTGCAGGCCAAGCGGTCGGGCGTGCGGTGGGGGGGCCCGATCGGTGTCGACCAGGATGACGGGATCGGCTCCCCGGCGCTCCGCCTCGTCAACCAGCACGCGCCGCACGTCCAAATCCCGCTCCCCCGTGACGAACGGGACGCCGGGCTTGGCGATGCCTGCCTTCTCCCGCGCGATGGACGCGAGGTCGGGGCCCAGGTAATCGGTGTGCTCGCGGGCGATCTTCGTCACGACGGAGACGAGGGGGGTGATGACGTTGGTCGAGTCGAGCCGCCCCCCCAGCCCGACCTCGATAACGCCGACGTCCACCCCCTGCGCCGCCAACTCGGCGAAGGCGATCGCGGTCGTGGCCTCGAAGAAGCTCGCGTCCAGGCGCTCGACGTGGGGCTGCAGCGTGCCGGCCCAATCGGCGAAGGCCTCCTCTGTGATGGGGACACCGTTCACGACCACGCGCTCGCGTACCGAGACCAGGTGGGGGGACGTGTACAGCCCGACCCGCAGGCCGCGGGCGCGGAGCTCCGCCGCGACGAACGCGCAGGTCGAGCCCTTGCCGTTCGTGCCCGCGACGTGGACCGATGGAAAGCGGCGTTCGGGGTGCCCCAACACGCCCAAGAGCCCCTCGGTCGGCCCGAGGCTCCATTTGATGCGGCTCCCTTGTCGCGCGAAGAGAAAGCGGCAGGCGTCCTCGAAGGACAACCGGCTCAGTCCGCCGCCTCCGCCGGTCGGCGGCCGCCCATGTGGCGGAGCAACTGGGCCGTGGTGTCGCGCAGCTCGCTGCGCGGCACGACCGCGTCCACCATCCCGTGCTCGAGCAGGAATTCGGCGGTCTGGAATCCCGGCGGCAGGTCCTGGCCGATGGTCTGCTTGATCACGCGCGGACCCGCGAACCCGATCACCGCCCCCGGCTCAGCCAGGATGACGTCGCCCTGCATCGCATACGACGCCGACACGCCGCCGGTGGTCGGATTGGTGAGGATGGAGACGAAGGGGATACGGGCGGAGCGGAGCCGGGCGATTTCGACCGAGGTCTTGGCCATCTGCATCAGCGACAGCACGCCCTCCTGCATCCGGGCGCCACCGGACGCCGAGACAATGATGAGGGGGACGTGCTTCTCGGCCGAGCGCCGGGTGAGCCGGGCGATCTTCTCCCCCACCACCGACCCCATCGAGCCCCCCATGAAGTTGAAATCCATCACCGCGAGGTCGATGGGCATGCCGTCCAGGCGCGCGAACCCCGAGCGCAGGGCCTCGAGCGGGCCCGCCTTCTTCACGGCGATGACGAGGCGATCGCGGTAGCTCTCGAAGGTGAGAGGATCGGTGGACCTGAGACCCGAATCCAGCTCATGCCACGACCCCTCGTCGACCAGCAGGTCGACGTAGTCCTGAGCGCTGATACGGCGGTGATGCCCGCAGTTGGGGCACACGTTGAGCGCGCGAATGAACCGGTCTTTGATGTCGATATGACCGCACTCGTCGCATTTCTCCCAGGCGTCAGCCGGAATCTCCAGCTTGACCCGTTCCGACGTGCGCGGCTTGCGCTCTTTTTTGAACCAGGCCATTCGCGCCATAGGGGGGCTCTAGAAGGCGACAAATCTGGGATCGAGCCAGAGCGCGCGCCAGCCCTGGACTCGTAACCCATTGTCACAATTCAGCATAGCCGGATTGGCGCGACTCCCACGCGACCCGGAGTGCGATCCCAACGGCGAGCGAGCAGGCCAGCAGAAACGAGCCCCCGTAGGAGAAGAATGGCAGCGGGATGCCCGTGATGGGGAGCAGGTTCACGGTCATGCCCACGTTTTCGACGATGTGGCTGAAGAGCATGCTCGCGATCCCGAAGACGCAGAGGCTGGAAAACGCGTCGGTGGCCCGCCGGGCGATCCGCATGAGGCACAGGACCAGAAAGACGAACAACGCCAACGCGATCACCACGCCCAGGAAGCCCAGCTCCTCCCCGACCACCGGGAAGATGAAATCGGTGTGCTGGGCGGGGAGGAAGGCGAGCCGCTTCTGGGGTCCTGCGGTGAACCCCTTCCCGAGAAAGCCGCCTGACCCGATGGCGATCTTCGACTGAAGCACGTGCCAGCCGGTGGCACGGGGGTCCACCTCGGGATTCAAGAAAGCGAGCAGCCGGTTCTGCTGGTACGGCGCGAGGCGCCGCCAGAACGGCACGGCGATGATGCCCATGACGACGTTCGCCAGCATGATCGTCAAGCCTTCCCACACGTACGGCCGCCACCACAGCAGCAGGCCGAACAGCAGGATGATCCAGGCGCCCCAGGCGGCCGTCGAGAAGGCGAGCACCAGCCCGATCGCCGGCGAGCCCAGGAGCAGCAGCAGCGACGGCTTCGTGCCGGCCCAATACAGCATGGCGAAGAGGATGGCGATGAATACGATGGCGCTCCCCAGGTCCGGCTGCAGCACGACGAGGGCGACGGGCACGCCGACGATCACGCACGGGTACACGAGGTCGCGCAGCGTCGTGGGGGGCTCCCGCCGCTCGGCGAGCCAGCGGGACAGCATCAGGATGACGGCGAGCTTGGCGAGCTCGGCGGGCTGTCCCAGGCGCACGCCGGCGATCGTGATCCAGGACTTCTCGCCGGCCGCCGTGCCCGCTCCGGTCCCCGTGGCGAGCGTGAACACCAGGACCAGAACGGTGATCGCATACGCGTACGGCGTGGCCCACTCGAGCAGCCGGGGCGAGAGGCCGAACATGAGGAACATGGCGGCCGCCCCGATGGCGAGCCAGATCGTCTGGCGGTGCCAGATCGTGGCCACGAAGGTGGGGACGTCCGTCTGCCCGGCCGAGTACAGCGTGGCGAGGCCGTAGGCGGCGAGCACCAGCACGACGCCAGCGAGCGGCTTATCGATCTCGCGGAGGCGGGGTCGCATTGGTGGTGTCCGTACGCGTGGTGTCGACGCCGCCCGCGGGGAGCGGCAGGGTGTCCTCGGGGACGACGCCCGGAAGGATCGGCATCGGGCGCGGCGCGGTGTCGGTCGGGAGGACGATGCGCATGTGGGAGGCGAGCGTCGTGTCCACCCCGAGGTAGTGCCCGATCACCCGCGTGACGAGCGGTGCGACGTAAGGCCCCTCGCGGGCGAACTCGACGATCGCGCCCACGACGATTTCGGGCTTGTCGGCGGGCGCGAAGCCGATGAACCAGCCGTGCGCGGGGCCGTGGGGGTTCTGCGCCGTGCCGGTTTTCCCCGCGATCGTGATGGTCCCGCCGAAACGGCCGGCGCCGCGCGCCGTGCCGCGCTCGACCACGCTGATCATCGCCTGGCGGAGCCCGGCGAGCTGATCAGGGCTCAAGCCGAGCGTCACGTTGGGGTTGGGTCCGGGGTGCACCAGGAAGGGTGGCCGGGCGTGGCCGTCGCTCGCGAGCATCTGGTAGAAGCGGACCATGTTGACGAGGGTCTGCGCGTTCTCGCCCTGTCCGATCGCGAGGTTCAGCGTGACGGCCGACGTCCAGCGGCGCGGGCCGTAGGCGCGGTCGTAGTACTCCGTCCCTGCCGGGAACTCGGGCGTGATTTCTCCCGGCAGGTCGACGCCCGTGCGCGTGTGGAATCCGATCCCGTTCGCCTCCTCGAGCAGCGAGCTGAGGCCGATCTTGAGGCCGAGCTGATAAAAAAACACGTCGCAGCTTTGGGCGATGGCGTCGGCGAGGCTCAGGTCGCCGTGCCCCTGCGCGGACCAGCAACGGAAGAAGCGGTTGCCGTACTGCAGTCCACCGCGGCAGGGGATCGGCATGTGACTGTGGAAGGTGACGAGGCCCCGCTTCAGGGCGATGGCCGCCACGGCGAGCTTCCACGTCGAGCCGGGGGGATAGCGGGCCTGGATCGAGCGGTCGAACAGCGGGTGGCTCTCGCTCTCGTTCAGCCGCCGCCAGGTCGCGGCCTCGATGCCGCCGACGAACGAGTTGGGGTCGAAGCCCGGTGCGCTATAGAGCGCCAGGATCTCACCCGTGTTCGGGTTGAGGGCGAGCACCGCGCCGCGCTGGCCCGCCGGGAAGATCTGGGCGACGTAGCGCTGCAGGTCGAGGTCGATCGTGGTGCGGAGCGGCTGACCCGACACCGGGGCCAGGGTGGACGCCGCGCCCGCTTCCCGGACGACGCGACCCAGCGCGCTGACCTCCACGAACCGCACGCCGTCCGCGCCCCGCAGCGAATCGTCGTACTGCCGCTCGAGGCCGTCCTTGCCGACGAGCCCGCCCAGCCGGACGCTGGTGAAGCGCCGCTGTCCCCGCTCCGCCTCGGTCACTTCCCCCACGTAGCCGACGAGATGCGCGACGAGGCTCGAATCGGGGTAATGGCGTTTCGGCTCGAGTTGGATCAACAGGCCCGGGAAGATGACGCGCCGCTCTTCCAGCGCCGAGACGAGCTCGAACTTGGCGTTGGGCAGTACCATCACGGGCAGGTAAGGCACCTTGCGGTAGCGCATCAAGACGCGCGCGATTTCGGTTTCGTCGAGTTTGACGAGCGGTCCGAGGCGGCGCAGCTCGGCGCGCAACGAATCCTCGTCGCCCGGCAGCAGGGAGACCGCATAACCCGGGACGTTCTCGGCGAGGACCTTGCCGTTGCGGTCCATGATGAGGCCGCGCGGGGCGGGAAGCGGGATGGGGCGCAGCCGGTTCAGCTCGGACTGGAGCCGGTACTTGCTGTGCTCCAGGATCTGCGTGCGAAAGAACACCGCCACGATGAGGCCCATGATGGCCCACACCACCGCGCGCGCCACGCGCAGCCGCCGGTCGAGCAGATGAGGATGGAACGAGCTCATGCTTCACCCAGCCGGATGGCCAAGTGACGCCCGAACAGCCACAGCACCAGCATTCCCGCCACGGCCGTGGTCCCGCTTTGGAGCGGTGACCACACCAGCAGCTCCCATCCCAGCATCGTTCCCTTGAGCTTGCCCGACGCGAGCGCAACCACCAGGTTGCGGAGCCAGGTCCCCGCGAAGAAGAGGTAGCCGTTCACCCACACGTTTTCGGCGAAGAAGACTGCCTTCCCCCAGGCGGAGAGATACGCCACGAGCGTGTGGGCGAGGGCGCCCGCGCCGAACGACGCCGGCGTCAGGGCGTCGCGCAGCAGCCCGATCAAGAACCCCGCGCCCGCGCCGCGCCCCGGTTGCGCGCGGATCGAATACATCAACAGCGCGAGCAGCAGGAAATCCGGTCCCACGGGCCGGCCCCACATGCGGATCGTGACGGCAAACTGCAACACCACCAGCACCAGGAGGATGATGTAGAAGCGATACCGATCACTGCGCCTCACGGGGTTGGGCTCCCCGACTCGAACAGCGAGCGCAGGTCGCTGCGCACCGGTGGGCCGGTGAGGATCATCACGTGGGTCACGCCGGCGGGGTGGACGGCGGGTCGTACGAGATAGGTACGCTCCCACCCTTCGGCTTCGCCCGCCACGCCCACCACCGTGCCCAGGGGAATGCCCCGCGGCAGCACGCCGCCCAGTCCCGAGGTCAGGATCGTGGCGCCGTCGGGCACGAGCTGGCTGTAGGCGACGCCCTGCAGCTCGAGCAGCCAGGCACGCGGGCCTTCGCTGCCGTGCGGGGCGACGATACCGTACACGCTCCCGTCCGACGCCATCGCGCTGGCGCGAAACTCGGGATGCGCCCAGCTGACCACCACGCTGGTTTGCAAGTCGACGCTGCTCACGATCCCCACGAGGCCCTCCGGGCTCACGACCGCCGACAGGGGTTTCACCCCCTGCTTGCGCCCGGCGGACACCAGAAACGTGAGCGCGTTGGTCGGCTCGGTTTGGTGCAGCACCTCGGCCGGGATGTAGCCGGAGCCGAGCCGCGGTCCGAGCCCCAACAGGCCCCGTAACCGCAGGTTCTCGCTGCGCAGCTCCCCCAGGAAGGTGGCGGCGAGCGCCGCCGAGTCGCGTTGTGCGACGACCGCGTCGTAGCGCTCCAACGCGGCCGACAGCCGCTCGGTCTGCTGCTGCAACGCCAGCAGCGGCGCCAGCACCGTCTGGCGCAGGGTGCGCGCGAACGGCTCGCGCATCCGGTCCGGCAGCCCCATGGCGGCAAGGGACAGCAGCACGCACCCGATGAAAATGAGGGTGTCGGCCCGTGAGGCGTAGCGGTCCGCTCCGAGCGCCATCGCCCTACGTAGTCAGAACGTTACGGTATTTCTCGGGATCGTCGAGGATCCGACCCGTCCCCCGCACGACACAGGTCATGGGATCTTCGTCGAGGTGGATCGGCAGGCCCGTCTCCTGCTGGAGCAGGACGTCGAGGCCGCGGATCAGCGCGCCGCCTCCCGTCATGACGATACCGCGGTCCACGATGTCGCTGGCGAGCTCGGGTGGGGTGATCTCGAGCGCGCGCCGGACCGCATCGACGATCTGCTGGATCGGCTCCTGCACTGCCTCGCGGATTTCGCTCGAGTGTACGCGCACGATCTTGGGAATGCCGGACACCAGGTCCCGACCCTTCACTTCCATCTCGCGCTCCTCCCCGACCGGGGCGGCGGAGCCGATCTGGATCTTGATCTGCTCGGCGGTCGGCTCCCCGATGAGGAGGTTGTAGTTCTTGCGCATGAACTGCACGATCGCCTGGTCGAGCTCGTCGCCGCCGATGCGGATCGACGTATCCGACACGATCCCCGAGAGGGCGATCACGGCGATCTCCGTGGTGCCGCCGCCGATGTCGATCACCATGTTGCCCGTGGGCGTCTCGACCGGCAGCCCCACGCCGATCGCCGCCGCCATCGGCTCGGCCACCATGTACACTTCCTTGGCGCCCGCCGACTGCGCCGAGTCCCGCACCGCGCGCTTCTCCACCTCGGTGATCCCCGAAGGCACGCACACGATCACCTTGGGCTTCACGCGGAACAGGTGGCGATCGATGATCGTCTTCAGGAAGAACCGGAGCATCTTCTCGGTCACGTCGAAATCGGCGATCACGCCGTCTTTGAGCGGCCGCACGGCGAGGATACCGTCCGGCGTGCGCCCCAACATGCGCTTCGCCTCGAGCCCGATGCCCTTGATCTTGCCGGTCGCCTTCTCGATGGCGACAACCGAGGGCTCGTTCAGGACGATGCCCTCACCCTTCACGTAGATCAGGGTATTCGCCGTGCCCAGATCGACGCCGATCTCATTTGCCGGACTCCAGGCACCGAGCTTCCAATTCGGCCAGCGAAAGGGCACGAGGTCGTGGGGTGAAGGTTGTCAGGCGGGCGCTTGCACGGCGCCTCAAGCTAATGTAAAGCGTAACTTCAATCAAGGCTGATGCTTGACGGCCCTCCCGGGGGGGGCTACCGTTCGCCGATGCGACGCGCCCGCGCAGCCGAAGTCGCCGTGGTGGACCTGGCCGTGTGCGACCGCTGCGGGCTGTGCCTGCCGCTGTGCCCTCCGGAAGCGATCCACCTCGAGCTCAGCGACCTGGTCATCCACCCCCAGACCTGCACCGGCTGCCGCAAGTGCGTCGCGCCCTGCCCCGTCGGCGCGCTGGCGATGGTCGATGCCTGACGTCGACGTCCTGGTCGTGGGCGCGGGCCCGGCCGGTGCGGTCGCCGCGGCACAGGCGAAACGCGCGGCACCGGAGCTCGACGTCGTGGTGCTCGAGCGCGATCGTGCCGTGGGAGCACCGGTGCGCTGCGCAGAAGGCGTCGGCGACGCCGGGCTGCGCGAGTTCGCCGACCCGGATGCCGCGCCGTGGGTCGCGCGCAAGATTTCGCGCGTCATCTTCGTGGCCCCCGACGAGTCGGAGGTGAGGGTCGCCGAGCGGGACGTGGGCTGGATCCTCGATCGCACGCGGTTCGACGCGCAGCTCGCCGCCCAAGCGGTCGCCGCGGGCGCCGAGCTGCTCGTGGGCATGGAGGCGTCGGGGATGACGTGCACCCCGGACGGGCGCTGGGACGTTGCGGTGCGCGGCCTGCGCGGCGAGTCGACCTATCGAGCGAAGGTCGTGATCGGGGCGGACGGTGTGGAGGCGATGGTCGGTCGCTGGGCGGGCCTCGACACGCGGGTGCCGGCACGCGACATGGAATCCTGCGCCCAGTACGTGGTCCAGGGAATCGACTTCGACCCCGACGCGATCTACCTGCAATTCGGCGACGCCGTCGCGCCGGGGGGATATGCCTGGATCTTCCCCAAGGGCGTGGGGATTGCGAACGTGGGGCTGGGGTTGGTGGCGCTGAAGAGCGACGGTCGCAACGCGCGCCAATACCTCGACGCGTGGGTGGGCCGGCGCTACCCCCGCGGCGCCCGGACCGGCTACACGGTGGGGGGCGTGATCGTGCACACGACGGTGCCGCAGACCTACGCCGACGGCGTCCTGCTAGCGGGCGACGCGGCGCACATGATTAATCCGCTCTCGGGGGGCGGCATCGTGAACGCGATGAAGGCCGGGCGCCTCGCGGGCTGCACGGCGGCGGCCGCGATCCGCGCGGGCGACACCAGCGCGCGACGCCTGGCGGCGTACCACCACGCCTGGATGGAGCTGCTCGGCCAGGATCACTTGAAGTACTACCGCATCAAGCAGGCGCTCGAGGTGCTGGACGACGCGTTCTTCAATGGGCTGGCGCGGACGGTGAACGCGATTCCCCAGGCGCAGCGCACGCTCGGCCGGATCTTCGCGCACGCTCTGGTGCGGCATCCCCAGCTGATCCCGGTGGCGGCGAGGTTTTTCATCTGATGCTGAATATCGATCTGAGAGGCAAACGGGCTCTGGTGGCGGGGGTAGCGGACGACGGCGGCTACGGCTTCGCGATCGCCAAGGCGCTGGCGGAGGCCGGGGCGACGGTGTGCACCGGCACGTGGCCTCCGGCCCTCAACATCTTTCTGAACCTGCTCGAGCGGGGCAAGATGGACGAGGCGCGCCGCATGGCCGACGGGTCGCTGCTCGCATTCGAGAAGATCTACCCGCTCGACGCCGCGTACGACTCCCTCGGGGACGCGCCGGACGATGTGCGCGCCAACAAACGGTACAAGGACCTGGGAGACTTCTCGATCGCCGGCCTGGCAGAGCGCCTCACGCACGACTTCGGGGCGCGGTCGCTCGACATCGTGGTCCACTCGCTCGCCAACGGCCCCGAGGTGAAGAAGCCCCTGCTCGAGACGAGTCGCGCGGGCTATCTCACGGCGGTGAGCGTCAGCGCGTATTCGCTGGTCTCGCTGGTCGCCCGGCTCGGACCGCTGCTGCGACCGCGCGGCTCGTTCCTGTCGCTCACCTACCTGGCGAGCGAACGGGTCGTCCCCGGCTACGGCGGCGGCATGTCCTCGGCCAAGGCCGCGCTCGAGAGCGACACCCGCACGCTGGCATTCGAGGCCGGGCGGAAGTACGGCGTGCGGGTGAACACGATCTCGGCGGGCCCGCTCGCCTCACGCGCCGCCAGCGCGATCGGCAAGATCGAGCAGATGGTGCAGTACTACTGCGCCAATGCTCCCCTCACGGAGCCGCTCTCCGCCTGGGAGGTAGGCACCACCGCCGCGTTCCTCGCCAGCCCGCTCGGCAGCGGTATCACCGGGGCCACGATCTACGTGGACAAGGGGTACCACGCGATGGGGATGGCGGTGAGCGCCGGAGGGGGATTGTAAGCGCCTATCGCAGCTGCAACATCCAGCTCGTCCCCACGGCGCAGCGATTCGCCAGGTGCGCCACCAACCTTCCCAAGCTGCCGAGACGATCCGCCCGCAGCCCCAGTGGCACGTGCCCGGCGTCCCATACGTAGACCGGAACCCGCGGCACGCTCATCGCATCGCCGTTCCCCCGCACTCCTGCGAAGCCGAGCTCGTAGCCCGCGCTCCGCGCCAGCCGCTGGACCCGCGCGTCCGCCGCGCCGAATGGATAGGCGACGGCGCGTCCCGCCGAGGCGCCCAGCCGTTGGACGAGCACCTGCCGGGCGCGGCCCAGCTCGTCGGCCGCGCGGGCGTCGCCCAGCCAGGTGAGGCGTGCATGGGAGGCGGTGTGCGACGCGAAGTCGAAGCCGCGTGCCCGCCACTGCTCCACGGTGCGCCAGTCGAGGTGAGCCAGCGGGCGCCAGGTATAGCGGACGTCCCACGTATTGTTGGCGCCCACGTGGTCGGTGATCAGAAAAGTCGTGGCGGTGAAGCCGAGCTCGGCCAAGACCGGATAGGCGTACTGGGCGAGGCTCGCGTAGCCGTCGTCGAAGGTCAGTAAGAATGCGGATTGCGGATTGCGGATTGCGGATTGGCTGGACTGCGAACGCTCAGCGAATTCGTCCAGAGTGAGCGTGCGCCAACCTGCACGCGCCAGCGCGGTCATCTGACGGGCGAACACCGCGCGGCCGACGCGCGTGACGCCCAGCTCGAGTGGCCCGCCGACCCGGTGATAGCACAGCACCGGGTGGGGGCTCACATGGGCCCCGCGCCCGAGCGGCCCACCGCGTCCAGCGCCGCCGCGGCGTCGGGCCAGCGCCCGGCGGGCTCAGCGGTGAGACAGCGGCGCGCCAGCTCGGCCAGCCACGGCGGCAGCGAGCGCGCCTCCTCGAGCGCCTCCGCCTCGACGGCGGGGAGCTCGCCCATCAGCATTTCATGCAGCAGCACTCCGACGGCGAACATGTCGTCGCGCGGCCCGGCGGCCCCGCCGTTCTTGCGCCGCTCGGGCGCCAGATAGGCGGGAGCGCACAACGCCGCGCCGACGCCGCCCGCGAGGCCACTCGGCAGGGCGCGGCCGACGGCGTCCACGATCCCGGTGTCCGCCACCAGCACCCGTCCCTTGGTGAGCAGCACGTTCTCGGGCCGCAGGTCGCCGTGGGCGATGCTGCCGCGATGCGCATGCGCCAGGGCGAGGAGCACGTCGCGCAGGACCTCGATGACGCGGCGCAGCGGCATCTCGCCGTTGTTCGTGAGCCAGGCGCGCAGCGTGGTGCCCTCGACGAAGCGTCGCGCGTGATAGACGAACGCGCCGGCACGGCCGCACCCCCGGGGCGGCACGAGCTGCGCGTGTCCCAGGCGGTCCCCCAGCAGCAGCACCTCGCGCTCGAACAGCGCCGCGTCGACGGCGAGCGAGAGCTCCGCCGGCAGCACCTTCACCAGCAGCTCGGGATCGTTCGGCGGCCCCACGGCCACGAACAGACGGCAGTCACCGACGGGGCGGACCTCGCGCTCGACTCGATAGATCGGGCCGAGGGCGTCCTCGAGCGCGGCGCGCAACTCGGACACGCGCATCGACCTCTAGGGCACCCGTCGCAGGTCGGTGTTGCTCACGAACGCCACGCGCCGGCTGTCCGGCGACCAGGACGGCACATTGATCGTGCCCTGGCCGCCGTACACATAGCCGACCACGCGCGGGGCCCCGCCCGCGGCCGGCATCACGCGCAGGTACACGTGTTTATAGAACGGGTGGTCATCCGGCGCCACGTCCTTCATGAAGGACAGGAAGACGATCCACCGGCCGTCGGGGGACACGTGCGGAAACCAATTGTTGTACTGGTCGCTGGTGATTTGCTGCTGCGCGCTGCCGTCGGCCCGCATCCGCCAGATCTGCATCGTCCCGCTCCGGACGGAGTTGAAGTAGATGTACCGGCCGTCGGGTGAATACTCCGGGCCGTCGTCCAGTCCCGGGGCGCTCGTGAGTCGCGTCTCGTCCCCGCCGTCCACCGGGATGCGATAGACGTCGAATTCCCCGCCCCGCTGTCCCGTGTAGACCAGAAACTTCCCGTCCGGCGACCAGCCGTGCAAGTACGACGGGCCGAATTTCGTGACCCGCTGCGGTGTCCCGCCTCCGACCGGTACCGTGTAGACGATCGAGGCGTTGTGATCCTCCGCGCTGTGGTGGCTGATCGCGAGCGTGCGACCGTCGAACGACAAGACGTGATCGTTGTTGTTGCTGGTGGCGAATCCGGTGTTCAAGGCCACCGGGCGCCGATCGGCGAGGTCGAAGCGATACAACAGGCCGCCGCTGTTGTAAATCAGCGCCGTGCCGTCCTTGGTCCAGTTGGGTGCCTGGAGCGACTCGGGTGAGCGGTACACGATCGTGCGGTCCCCGGTCGCTACGTCGAGGATCTCCAGATTGCTCCCGATGTAGTCCCGGTACGGCGCGAACCCGTCCCGCGCGGGCGCGGTGATGCGCACGTCGCGGAAGGTGGCTCGTTCGACCACCGTGTCGTTGTGCGCACACACGAACAGCCCGACGTAGACTGTGTCGCCGAGCGCCAGATCTGCCACTCGCACCGGCGCCAGGCTGTCCCCGAAACGGCCCACCGAGAGCGTGTAGCCGTCCCCCGCGCGCTCGAGTTGAATGACGTCCGGTCCCGTCACGGGCGATCGCACCTCCTCGGTCTGCCCGCCGGCCGTGCGGCGGAACTGCAGCGCGGCGAGCCCGTCGCCATGCACGGCCGCCGTTACCTGGGCCGAGCCGCGTGTCAAGTCGGAGCGTATCGTCCACCCGAGCTTGCGATGCGGCTCCACGCCCGGCCCGTCGAACTGGGCCCGCGCGAGCAGCAGGAAATTCCCCTGGATGCGCTTCCACACGTAGTGGAAGTCGTCGTGGTCGAGCCACATGTTGGCGCCGGAGCCCGCGATCGTGTACCGCTCCCTTGCGGCGTCGTAGGTGACCGAGCTTCGTTTGGTCACCTGCCCGACGTCGGCTTCACCTTGGAAGAGACCCAGGGCTGTCTGTTGAGCCGGTGCCCGGGCGGCGGCAACGGCGAGGGACGCGGTAACAGCCCACAATCGCAACACGTTGGATGCGCGCATGTGCCTGAGAGGCTACCACCGTTCCCATAAGTGCGCCACCCGAACGGCTGCATGGTGATGCTGCGCGGGCGAGCGTAGCGCGTTTACTACACCACCGCTTCGCCCGGGCCGCGCCTGCTGCACGCGTGCGGCAGGCATAGCGCTTGCAGCGCGCGGGTTCACGAACCCGCGCGGCGGCTCAAGCCACACGCTCCACGGAGGCTCATCATGCGGCGCTCTCTCGTCTTTCTCATCTTCGCCGGTTTCGCGTGTCGCGACGCCATGCCCCCGCCTAGCCCGGCTCCGCACAGTGTGACGGCCGACATGACAGCTGCCACCGCTGCACCCGAAGGCCCCTACGAGATCGTCGATCTCGGCTCGTTGGGAGGCGAGACCTTTGCTACCGCGATCAACAACCGTGGTCAGATCACTGGGACCAGTGTAGCCGGCGGTGGCTCGCATGCCTTCCTGTGGGAGCGAGGCGTGATGCAGGATCTCGGTACTCTAGGCGGCAGCCTCGTCAAGGCGACCGGCCTCAACGAGGCCGGCCAAGTGGTCGGCGTGAGCACGACGGCGGGCGGCGACACCCGCGCGTTCCTGTGGATGGGAGGGGCGATGCAGGATCTCGGCGCCGCCCGCGTCCTGGGGAACTACGCGTTCGACGGAGGTTGTGCTACGCCGTTCGACCCCTTCCTTGTGGGCCCCACCGTGACCCACCGCGCGGAACCAGCGATCAACAGCCACGGCGACGTGGCCTGGACGGCACCGGTTGCCGGCACGAGCGCGACGCACGCGTTCCTGTGGAGCGGCGGTGTCGCTCAGGATCTCGGCACGCTGGGCGGCGCTTCGAGCTCCGCGTGGACCATCAACGACGCCGGGCAGGTCGCCGGCCTGTCCGAGGTCGCCGGCGAGGCGAGCCCCCACGTCGTGCTGTGGGATCGAGGGACCGCGCACGATCTCGGGGCCGTGCCGCCGCCCCGCTTCCCGGGCGACGTCTTCGATGGCTCACCACTGGTCGTGGGGATGAATGCACTGGGACAGGTGATCGTAACGGCCAGGCGGAACAGCTCCCGTGCGGTGCTGTGGGACGGGAGCCAAATGGTGAGCCTCGGCGCGCCGCCCGGTGCCCGTACGTCCGATGTCGTCGCCATCAACGACGCCGGTCAGATCGCCGGCACGGGCATTTCAGAGGAAAGCTACGACGGCGTGCACCATCCGTTTTTGTGGGCCAACGGAGCCTTTCAACTCCTTCCGGAAGTGAGCACCCCATATGCCCGTGATGCCGTTTCGGCCATGAACGCCAGCGGCGTCGTGGCTGGTTTCCGGGTGGCGCCGCTCGTGGGCGATTATGCCAACGGTTGTCATCCCCTCGTGTGGGACGGCGGGTTGCGCTGGGAGCTTGGCACGTTGGGTGTGGGCCAAAGCGCCCTGGGCGCCGCGATCAACGCGCGCGGCGATGTGGCGGGCTGGTCGTGGACCAGGCGGTTTTTCGGCACGCACGCGGCCCTGTGGCGGCGCATCATCGCGGTCGCGGTCGACGTGAAGCCCGGCGACCCAGACAACGTGATCAACCGGCACAGCAACGGCACCACTCCGGTCGCGCTGCTCTCTTCGGCGACGTTCGACGCGACCACCGCCGATCGCTCGACTGTGACGTTCGCGGGTGCGCCGGCGCTCGACCAGGGCGGCGGCCCAGAAGACGTGAATGGGGACGGCCTGCCCGACGTGGTGTTCCACTTCGCCACCGAGGCCCTGACCCTCCCCGAGGGCACCACCGAAGCGTGCCTCCGGGGGCTGACCACCGACGGGGCGAGCTTCAAGGGGTGCGACTCAGTGCGGTAGCATGATGCACCCTTCGCGGGATGACGGGGACCGAGGCTTAATCAACTGGTTCCCCGATACAGTCCGATCGCGAGCGGGCGCGGCGTAGCCGCCGCGTCTTCCACGACCACCCGCACTCTCCGTACCGCCGTGGGCTCGAACCGGTCGACTTTCCGGTAGCCGACCGTAGTCCCGCGCGCCAGCTCGCGCCACTCGCCTGCGCCGTCCACCCTACCCTGGACGGCGTAGCGCGCGACGCATTGGCCGCGGGCGATGTCCTCCTCGAGGCGGGCGAGTCCGATCGTCACCGTCTTGCCGAGGTCCACTTCGGCGACCGCCGTGCGCCCGCCCGTTAGCCGCCAGCTAACCGGCCGGCCCGCCGCGCAGTCCTCGGCGAACAAGGATGCCACGTGCGCCCGGAGCTCCGCGAGACGCGCGACGTCGGTGGTGTGCAGCACGCCGTCGCGCGTCGGCGGCACGTTGAGGAGCAGCTTCGAATTCCGTCCCACCGACGTGAGCCAGATGCCGACGAGCTGCTCCACGGGCTTCACCCGTTCGTCCTCCGCCGGATGATAGAACCAGCCGGGCCGGATCGAGGTGTCGGTCTCGGCCGGTCGCCACACCGAGCCGCCGGGATCGCCGTGCTGCAGGGCGGCAATCACGCCATCGCCCGAGGCACCCGGGTACGGGACGGCAGCCGGGTCCATGGTGGACCAGTTCGGGTCGCCCGCCACGCCGGCCTCGTTGCCGCACCAGCGCACGTCGGGGCCGGCGTCCGAGAACATGACGGCCCGGGGCTGCAGCCGGCGCACCAGGCCGAACACGCGCGGCCAGTCGTACACCTGGCGGCGTCCGTTCGGCCCTTCGCCGTTGGCGCCGTCGAACCACACCTCGCTGATCGGCCCGTACCGCGTGAGCAGCTCGGTGAGCTGCTCGCAGTAGAAGTCGTTGTAGCGCGGCGAATCGCCGTACACCGGGGCGTTGCGATCCCACGGTGAGAGATAGAGCCCGGCGCGCAGGCCTTCGCTGCGGCAGGCATCGGTGAACTCGCGGACCACGTCCCCCACCCCGCCGCGCCACGGGCTCTCCGCCACGGAATGCTCGGTGAGCCGGCTGGGCCAGAGGCAGAAGCCGTCGTGATGCTTGGCAGTCAGGATCAGGGCGCGGGCGCCGCCGGCCTTGGCCGCGCGGGCCCATTGACGCGCGTCGAGTAGCGTCGGGTCGAACACCCCCGGGTCCTCGCGGCCGTCGCCCCACTCGCGGTCGGTAAACGTGTTGACGCCGAAGTGGAGGAATACGGCGAGCTCGTCCTCTTGCCAGGTGAGCTGTGACGGCGAAGGATGGGGCCGTGCCTCCTGGCGGGGCGCACCCGGCACAACCGTCCCCGTCCCCACGAGCGCACCGGCGACGGTGCGCGCGAAATCGCGTCGTGAGATGGTCACGCCCTCTCCTGTTGTTCCGAATCTATCGCTGTTAGTGTAGTTCTACGACATGCCGGAGCGTCTGTGACTCGGCTGCGCGCATAGCCCGCGTGCCCCTGTATCTGGGTTTCGACTCGAGCACTCAGGGCCTGACCGGGATCGTGCTCGAGATAGCCGGATCCGAGCGTCGCGTCGTGTTTCAGCGATCGCTCGACTTCGACCGCGATTTTCCCCACTACGGCACTCGCAGCGGCGTCCTGCCGCACACCGATCCGCTGGTCGCGACGTCGTCGCCGCTGCTTTGGGGCGAAGCGTTGGACCGATTCATGGGAATCCTGGTCCGGGACTCGAGGCTCGATCTCAGCCGGCTGCGCGCCGTGTCGGGTGCGGCGCAGCAGCACGGCAGCGTTTATCTGAACGGCGCCGCGACGGCGGGACTGGCGCGGCTCGATCCGCGGCAACCGCTCATCGGAGAGTTGCGCGGCATGTTGAGTCGCGCGGAGGCGCCGATCTGGATGGACTCGAGCACCACGGCGCAGTGCGCCGCCATCGCCGGCGCCGTCGGGGGAACGGACGCGCTCGCCCGCCTGACCGGATCCCGGGCGTTCGAGCGGTTCACGGGACCCCAGATTCGCAAGTACCACGAGCAAGACCCGTCGGGCTATGCAGCGACCGAGCGGATCCACCTCGTGAGCTCGTTCCTGGCGTCGCTGCTCATCGGGGCGCACGCGCCGACCGAGCCGGGAGACGGCGCGGGCATGAACCTGATGGATCTCGCGACCAAGCGATGGTCGGACGTCGCTGTACGCGCCACGGCGCCGGGGCTCGACCGCAAGCTTCCCGAGCTCGCCACGTCCTGGTCGGTGATCGGCCGGTTGTCGCGCTACTGGGTGGAGCGCTACGGCCTGCCGCCCGCCAACGTGATCGCCTGGAGCGGCGACAACCCGAGCAGCCTCATCGGCGTGGGGCTCGTGACCCCCGGGCGGATCGCCATCTCCCTCGGCACGAGCGACACGCTGTTCGGGCTGTTGCGGGCCCCGCGGATCGACGCGTCGGGCGCGAGTCACGTGTTCGGCGCGCCGACCGGCGACTACATGGCGCTGGTGTGCTTCAAGAACGGCTCGCTCGCCCGCGAGCGGGTCCGCGACGCGTACGGTCTCGACTGGGACGGCTTTTCTCGGGCGTTGCGTGACACGCCGCCGGGCAACCGCGGCGCCATCATGCTGCCGTGGTTCGAGCCGGAGGTCACGCCACCGGTGCTCACGCCAGGGGTGCGACGCTACGGGCTCGATGCGGGAGACGCCGCGGGAAACGTGCGAGCGGTAATCGAAGCGCAGATGCTGGCGACCGCGCTGCACGCCGGGTGGATGGGCGAGCGCGTGGTGGCGATCCACGCCACGGGAGGGGCCGCCCAGAACCGGGCCATCCTGCAGGTCATGGCGGACGTGCACGGCGCCGAAGTCCAACAGCTCGCGGTGGGCGAGTCGGCGGCGTTAGGCGCGGCGCTGCGGGCGTTCCACGGCGATCAAGTCGCCCAGGGCAGGCAGATCGGCTGGGAGGAGGTCGTCCGAGGGTTCGTAGAGCCGGTGGCTCGAGTTCACCCCGACCCGCGGGGCGTCGCCGTGTACGCCAGGCTCAAGCAGGTGTACGCGGCGTGCGAGGCGCACGCGCTGGGGCGCGGACCCGACCCCACGCCACTGATCGAAGCATTTCGCTCGGCGCGCCGCCCCGCCTAGCCGAGCGCGATCTCGAGCTTCGTCACCGACGCCGGGGGGAAGCGATAGACCAACGGCGGCGTGGTCACCGCCACGGTCGCCGTCGCCGGCACCACGGTGCGCGGCGCCTCGAACGTGTTGTGAGCGTGCACGTCGCGCGCGGCGAGCGTGGTCGCGCTCAGTGAGCGCACCGTCGCACCCCGCACCGCGATCTCCGTGTCGCGCGGCTCGGAGAGGTGCGGGTTGGTGACGGTCAACGTCACTGCTCCGCCTCCCCCTTCACCACGGAGCGACGCCGAGCCGTTCAGTCCCCAGAGCGAGTGGTCCCGTTTCTGGCCGTCCACCCAGCCGACGGGCGACGCCGACACGACCGAGCGCACGGCGCGCGCGCCCTGATGCGCCGCGTACATCGCGAACACGTGGTAGGTCGGTGTGACCAGGAACTTGTCTTCGTGCGCGAGGAACAGGGATTGGATGCAGTTGACGAGCTGCGCGATGTTGGCCATCGCCACCTTGTCGGCGTGCCGATTGAAGGTGTCGAGCGTGAGCCCGGCGACGAGCGCGTCGCGGATCGTCGACTGCTGGCCGAACAGGTGAGTGGGGTCCAAGTTCGTGGTCATCTTGTGCCACGCCCCCCACTCGTCGACCACCAGCTTCACGCGGCGCTCGCGGTCGCTCTCTCCCATCACCTGCCAATGCGACGTGATGAGCGACTCCATCCGGTTGGCGCTCCCCAGCAGGTCGTACCAAGCAGTGTCGTCGAATGCCACGGCTTCGCCGTTCGGCGCGCTGCAGTAGTGATGGAGCGCCCAGCCCCACATCCGGTCGAAGCCGCGACGCTCGGCCATCTCCCGGAAGAACCGCCGTGTCCAGTCCAGGTCCCCGCCGTTCGGGCCGGACCCGATGAAGGCGAGGTCCACCCCGTACGCTGGGACCGCCCAGGTGGCGAACCGGCGGTACTCGGCGGCGTATTCCTCGGGCGTGAAGTTGCCGCCGCACCCCCAGGACTCGTTCCCGATGCCCCAGTACCGCACCCCGAACGGCTCGCGCTCACCGCCCGCCGCGCGTTGCTCGGCGAGTGTGGTGCTGCCCGCCGGCGAGTTGCAGTACTCCAGCCACTCGGTGAACGAGCGAGCCGGCAGCGTGCGGAGATTCACGGCGAGATAGGGCTGGGCCGCGACCAGGCGGCAGAACCGCATGAACTCGTTGGTGCCGAACTGGTTGGGATCGTACTTCGCCGGCACGTCACCCAGCGCCCTGAGGTGGGGATCGTCGCTCCAGACGTTCGTGCGGCGCGGGCGGCGCTCGCGCGGACCGACGCCGTCACGCCAATCATAGGAGTCCGCGAAGCAGCCCCCCGGCCAGCGCACTACACCCGGGTGGATGGGGCGGAGGGCGTCGACCAGCGCCTGACGGATCCCGCCGACGTTCGGGATGCGGGACTTTTCGCCCACCCACACGCCGTCGTACACCACGCCGCCCAAGTGTTCGACGAAGTGGCCGTACAGCTCCGGCGCAATCGTGCCGATCGGCTCGCTCACCAGCACGTCGATCCGGGAGTCGGCGAGCCGCGAGCGGCGCGCGCCGGCCAGCGCCAGTCCCCCGGCGACCGTGGCGGTGACGAAGTCGCGTCTGCTGAGTACGCTCACAGCGGGCCTCCTGTCGTGGTCACGTAACAGCGCTGGATGGAATACGGCTCGCCGGCCGCATCGAGGCAGGATAAGTGCCGGCTGGCTGGGGCACGGTGCCTGCAGTACTGTTGCTGCCTCTTCCCCTGCGAGGCGACGATGCACGGCACGGGCGATTCGCTTTCCCGCCGCGATTGGCTCGCGGTCATGGGCGCCGCCGGCGCCGGGGCGGTGCTCCCGCCCGGATTGAGCCAAGCGGCCCCGCCGGGACGCGCCGAACCCGTCCCCATCCTTCCGCTCACGTCTACCAGCGAAGTGTTTACGCCCAGCCACGGCCGGGGGTTCATGCGGTTCAGTTTCGCCTTTCCAGAGCCGTCTGTCGAGTTCGAAGGCTACCGCTTCGGCTTTCTCGTGTTCACCCGCGAGAATGCCTACGGCCTCGACGCCGGCCGGGTGACCGCCGAGCGCACGCCGACCGGTCTCGAGATTCGCGCCACCGGCCTGGTGTGGGCGGGGGGCCAGCAAGCGGTGCCAGGCCGCGTGACCGCGCAGCTCCGGAAGCGCGACGATTTCATCGAGTGGGACGTGACGGCGGAGATGGACCAGCCGATCAAGGCCGTCACCAGCGTGATCCGAGGGCTTCCGCGCGGCCAGATCTCGGCGGCGGGGAACGAGCCATTCGATCCGCGAGACAACGAGCTGCTGTTCGGCTATCCGTTCAGCGGCGGCGATTTGTTCGGCGCCAACACCGCGTGGGGGCTCTCAACGCCGCTCGTGATCGTGCAGCGCGCCGAGGGAGATTGCGTCTTTGTCTCGTCGCTCGACGATCGCGTCCGCGCCAAGCGTTTCTTCTTGCAGCCGGGAGAGCCGGCCTATCGCCTCGAGGCCGTGTTCGAGGCCGAAGGCTGGAAAGACCAAACCACGCTCCGCGTCCCCACGTGGCGCCTCGGCCGGACCGCGTCGCTCGACGCGGCGGTGCAGGCGCACTACGGCCATCTCGAGCGCGCGTACCACCTCGAGCCCTGGGAGACGCGCCGGGACATGCCCGATTGGGCGCGCCGCACCGCGCTCGTCGTCACGCTCCATGGGATGCACTACACGGGCTACGTGTTCAACGATTACGCGCGCATGCTCGAGATCGCGCGCTGGGTGGCGACGCGCATTTCTCCGGACCGCGTGCTCCTCTTCCTCCCCGCCTGGGACGGCCGTTACTACTGGGACTATCCGCTGTACCGCGCCTCCGACCGCCTGGGTGGCGAGGCCGGATTGAAGCGCCTCGTCCAGGAAACACAGCGACTCGGGTTCCGCGTGATGCCGATGTTCGGCGCCAACGCCGCCAATCGCCGTCAGCCGGTGTTCGCGCGGATGGCCGACGCGGCGACGCACAAGATCGACGCGGATCGCTTCGACCTGAACTGGGTGGACTGGGACAACGACCGCCACCAGGAAGGCTGGCTGGCCTACATGAATCTCGGCGTCAAGTCGTGGCGTGAATGGCTCACGGGGCGGATCGCGGACGCGATCGAGCGCTACGGGGTCGATGCCTACTTCCTCGACATCGCTGGCGGCTGGGTGAACAACCCTCAGGCGGACATGCACGAGGGCATGCGGCAGCTCGTGCTCGACCTCCGCGCCCGCTATCCGCGGGTGATGCCGTGCGGTGAGATGCATTACGATGGGCTGCTCGAATTCATTCCATTCTACCAGGTGGGGGTGGGACGGGCAGCCCGCTACGCCCGGGTGTTCTCGCATCTGAGCCACGGGGCGCCCGGGCGCGGTAGCTCGGGCGTACACGAGTCCGGCTTCGGCGGCTTCAGGCACGAGACGCTGGGGCTCGCGCCCGGCACCATCCCCACGCTCAGCGTGGTGGATGACACCTTCACCGGCCATCAGTCGATGATGGAAGCGGTGATCGAGCGGGCCAAGACGGCGGCGCTCTGAAGGGATCGACTACCGCTCTGCGTCGCCGCGAATCATCCGCAGCCCGAACAGCGTCGCGATCTGGTTGCCTGGCTTCGCTTGGAAGCGCACCGTCACCTTGCTCTTGCCGCGGACCAGGTCGTCGGGGACACGATACTCGAGATCGAAGAAGCGGTGCGGATCGGCTAGGCCGAGCTGTTGATCGCCGACGGTGCGGCCGTCCACCTGAATCTCGAAATCAGCCGGGGTTCCTCTCCGGTCGCCGCTGAAGTAGGTCGCGATCAAGACCATCGGGTGGGACGGCTCCACCGGCAGATCGTAGGAGAACCACGTCCGGCCCCTGCGCCCCGGCCGGCCCAAGACCCGCTGTGGCACGGCGCCGTCGCCCGCCTGGTAATTGAATTGCCGCTCGAACACGACCTCCCCGGGCTGCAGGTACGCGACGGTGGCGGCTGCGAGCTTTCGCAGCCGTTCCGCCTCCGCTGCGTAGGCGGCCCTCTGCCGATCCCATTCGCCCGGGGTGAACACGTCCCAGTACGTCGAGTAGGTGCGGCGGTGCAGCCGGAAGAACGGTTGCAATGCGACGTCGCGCCCGCGACCTGCAGCGTCGGGTTCGCGGCCCACTCCGTCGGTGCGGAAGTGGCCGGGGGCGCCGGCCACCGGCTGCAACCAGGTCGCCACCGGATCGGCCGTCACGAACACCGGGACGGTGGGCGGCGCGGGCCGGTCCCCTTCCCCGCGGCGGCCGTCGGGCTCCGGCCCCAGGTCGCCCGCGAGCACCAACGGGCCCCACATGAGGGAAACGCGGCGCGGGTTGTCGGGCAGGGGCTCCAGGTGAAGCGTCTTGGGCAGCGCGACTGCCACCACGTCGCCGCTCGACCACAGGCGTTTCAGCTCCACATACGAGCTTGCGTCGTATGGCGGGCGGCGGTATTGGCTCCGGCCGGTCTGGTCGACGCTGTCGGGTGCCGGCCCTTGCCCCGGCGCGACGACCGCCTGGCCGTTGAGGGTCACCCGGAATCCCTGGCCGGCCCAGTAGGGGCGCCGCAAGGACAGCGTGAATTGCCGCGGCGCCTCGAGCCGCAGCGTCAGCTGCGCGGTCTCTCCCTCGGGGAAGTCCGTCGCCATTTCCAATTGAACGCCGGCCTTGGCCCAGGTCGCGGTGGAAGGCACGTACAAGTTCACCCACAGCCGGTCCCCCGCCTCGTAGTAGATCCCGGCGCCGTGCAGCGCGTGGCTTTCCATGCCCGTTCCTACGTCACACGTGAAGTCCCGGAACATGTCCTGATACTCGTGGGTCACCGCCGGGCCCACCGGCACCATGTAGCACACCCGGCCGTCGTCGGGGTCGATGGACGCGAGGATGTGATTGAACAGCGCCCGCTCGTGGTAGTCGGCGTAGTGCGGGTCGGGCCAGAAGGAGAAGAGCCGGCGCGTCAACTTGAGCATGTTGTAGACGTTGCACGTCTCGGCGGTACGCCCGTCGATCCAATCGCTCAGCTCGTCCGCCGGGCCGAAGTACTCGTCCTTGCCGTGCCCGCCGCTCGAGAAGCTGTGGTGTTGCACCACGCGATCCCAGAAGAACCCCGCGGCGAGCAGATCGGCGGGCGTGTCCGTGTACAGAAAGCGGGCGGCCGAGCCGAGGATCTTGGGGATCTGCGTGTTGGCGTGCGTGCCGGCGAGGTCGTCCTGATGGCGTTCGAGCGGCTCGAGGAACGCGCGGTGCTCGAACTTGTAGGAGAGCGCAAGCCAACTCGCGTCGCCCGTGTCGGCATACAGGTCGCACAGCACCTCATTCATGCCGCCGAACTCGGTGTTCATCATGTGTTGCAACTGCGCGTCGTCCAGCCGGGAGAGGATGCGCTCGGCCCAGGCGGCGAACTTGATCTCGACAGCGAGCGCCGTGCGGTTTCCGGTGTGACGATATGCGTCGCGCAGTCCGGCGTACGTCTTGTGCAGTGTGTACCAGGGCGACCACTCTCCGTTCAGATCGAATGCGGCGGAGCGAATTTCACCCCGAGCCAGCTCGCCGAAGGCCTTCTGCCCTCCTTTCAGCGCGCTCAAGTAGCCATCGCCGTGCGCGTCCTGGACTTCTTTCAGCTGCCGCACGATGTAATCCGCCCGCTGCTTGAAGCGCGGGTCGCCCGTGGCGGACCACATGAGGCTCACCGCTGAGAGGTAATGACCGGCGATGTGACCGGTGAGGTTCCGGCCGTCCCCGTCCCAGCCGCCGTACGGCTCGGCCTTCGGCTGGAGGCCGGCGCGGTCCCGGTAATACGCCAGCATCCGGTCGGGCTCAAGCGCGAGCAGATAACGGGCGTCCAGCTCCTGGGCGTGCTTGAGCGGTCCCGCCAGCAACCGGACGGCGCTCAAGGGGAGCGGCCGGGCCTTGACGACTGCCGCTGCGCCGGCGCCGGGTGCAGCGGCCTCCGCCTCGGCCACGAACGGTGGGCGGCCCAACAACGGCAGGGCCCCTGCCCCCAGACCGAGCTTGATGGCGCTGCGGCGCGACAGGGTCATCCGCGGCCTCCTAGCCCGTGAAGTACAGATAGGCGAGCAGGATCAACCCCAGCACGACGCCGGAGTTGATCACGTCCCACCGGTTCCAGCTCGCCCGCGACTGTTCGCGGCTTTCCGCCGTCACCGTGGCGAAGGTCAGGTTCGTGACCTTTGCCGCCTCGGGCGCCGCCGTGAGCGTGCTCACGACGACCATGGTGAGGCACGAAACGACGAAAATGAACAGGCTGTAATACTGAAAGTAGACGTTGTTGACGATCCAGAGAAACGAGCCGGTCGGATACCCCTGCGTGAACCCCGCCATCCTGAGACTCACCGGCGTGTCGACCGCGAGCCGGAAGGCCCCGAGCAGGAAACCGACGAGCAGCGCGGCGAGGCAGCCTTTGGCGTTCAAGCGCTTGAACGACACGCCGAGGAAGAAGACGGCGAAGATCGGCGGTGCCAGGTATCCCTGCACACCTTGCAGGTAATCGTACAGCCCTTTGGACCCTTGAATCACGGGGATCCACAACAGGCTGATCAGCACCATCACGCCGGTCGCGACCCGTCCCACCCACACCAGATGGTGCTGGCTCGACTGCGGCTTCAGGCGCTGATAGAAGTCGATCGTGAACAGGGCCGACGAGGCGTTGAACGCCCCTGCCGTGGAGCTCATCAGGGCCGCCAGCAGACCCGCCACGACCAGTCCCCGAATGCCGGCCGGCATGACTTTCACGACCATGAGTGGGAAGGCCGCCTGCGCGACGCCGGGGATCGCCCTCCCGTCGGGACCTACCATCGCCGCGAGGCCGGGCGCCCGGCCCGTCTTGGCGAGCGCCAGCGCGATCATGCCCGGAATGATGAAGATGAACACCGGGAGGAGCTTCAGGAATGCCGCGAAGATCGAACCGCGCCGCGCCTGGCGCTCGTCCCGCGCGCCCAGGGCACGCTGCACGATGTATTGATCGGTGGTCCAATACCACAGTCCGATGATCGGCGCGCAGAACAGCATGCCGAGCCAGGGATAGTTGCTGCTGAAGTACCAGGCGATGCGGCCCGATTCCTTCACGGGGGCCCACGTCCCCGCGACGCCGGCGGGCACGAGCGGCTTCCACAGATTGAACAGGTCGGGGTCGAGGACGGCGCGCAGCTCGTGCCAGCCCCCGAGGGCCTTGAGCCCGTACAGCGTCAGCAGGCCGGAGCCGGCCACCAGGATGACCGTCTGCAGCGCGTCGGTGTAGGCCACGGCGCGCATCCCTCCGAGCACCGTGTAGAGCCCGGTCATGATGACTACAATGACCGACCCGATCCAGAAGCTGTTGAATGTGTACCCGGCGAGGTCGAGCCGCAGCTCCGGCAGGAGCACGCCGAAGACGACGCCGCCGGCGAAGATCCCGACCGCGAACTTGGTCACGACGTGGGCGACCAGCGTGATGAGCGAGAGCACGTAGCGGTTGGTGGGTGAGTAGCGTCGCTCCAGAAACTCCGGCATCGTGAACACCATGGTCCGCGCGTAGAACGGGACCATCACCCATCCGAGCACGAGCAGGCACCAGGCGTGCAGCTCGTAGTGGGCCAGCGCCACGCCGCTGGTAGCTCCCGCGCCGGCGAGACCCACGACGTGCTCCGACCCGATGTTGGACGCGAAGATCGACGCACCCACGATGAACCAGCCGAGGTGGCGGCTCGCCAGGAAGTAGTCGTCGGTGGTGTCGCGGCGTCGCTTCATGACCCACGAGGTGAGCGCCGCGATGGCGGCGAAGTAACCCGCGACGATCAGCCAGTCCAGGGCGGTCATGCGCCTCCCTTTCTCGATTGCCCGTAGTAAGCCGCTGTGCCGTGTTTGCGGTCGAAGTGCTTGTCTACCAGATACGCCGCCGGCGGGGCCGCGTCCGCCGCGAGGCCGCGCGTCAGGTACGCGAGGAGCGCCAAGTGCTCGAGCACGCGGGCGCACTCCACGGCGGCCAGGGGGTCGGCTCCCCACGTGAAGGGCCCGTGGTTGGCGACCAGCACGGCGGGAACTTCCGCCGGCGCCAGCCGCAGCGTGCCGAACGTCTCCACGATCACGAGCCCGGTATGCCGCTCGTACTCCTGCTCGACCTCCTCCCGGGTCAGGGGACGGGTCACCGGCACGTCACCGCGGAAGTAATCCGCGTGCGTGGTCCCCAGGCACGGCACCGGCCGCCGCGCCTGTGCGAACGCGGTGGCGTAGCTGGAGTGCGAGTGTGCGATCCCGCCGCACGGGAACGCCCGGTACAGCTCGAGGTGCGTCGGCGTGTCGGACGAAGGTCGGAGATCGCCTGCGAGCACGCGGCCCGTTTCCAGCGAGACCGGCACCAGGTTTGCCGGCGTCAGCTCCTCGTACGGCACGCCGCTCGGCTTGATCACGAACACGCCTGCGGCGCGGTCCACCGCCGACACGTTGCCGAACGTCTCAGTCACGAGCCCGCTGTCGACCAGAGCCCGATTGGACCGGTACACGAGCTCGCGCAGCGCGCTCTCCACCCGGCTCACGCGAGGGCCCGTTCGCGCAGCGCGAGCAGCCGCTTCATCAAGGAGGCAAGGTTGCCTCGCGTGGCGCTGACTGCGCCGAACGTGTCGTGCAGCTCGCCGTACAACGCAAACAGCTCGTCATAGACCGCATGTGCCGCCGGGTCCGGCACAAACGTCCGCGCCCCGAGCGTCGTCATGCGCTGCTGCGCGGCTTCAAAGCGATCGTACCCTCCCGCTCGCGCGCCGGCCGCGACTGCCGCGGCGATGGCAGCGCCGAGCGCCGGGGTCTGAGGCGAGCCCGCGGTCAACATGGGCATGCCGATCACGTCGGCGTAAACCTGCATGAAGAGATCGTTCTTTTCGGCGATCCCGCCGCAGCACACCACCCGCTCGATCGGGACGTCGTATTGCTCCATGCGGGCGATGATGGCGCGGGCGCCGAACGCGGTCGCTTCGACCAGCGCGCGGTAGATCTCCGCCCGCGTCGTGTGCAGGGTCTGCCCGACGATCAGTCCGGTGAGGCGCGGATCGACCAGGATGGTGCGGTTGCCGTTGTTCCAATCCAGGGCCAACAGCCCCGACGCGCCGGCCCTGAGGCGCGCCGCCTCGCGCGACAGCTCGGCGTGTAACGCTTCCCGTCCCTGGCAGACGAGCTCGACCCACCAGCGCAGCAGGTCCCCCACGGCGGACTGCCCCGCCTCGATCCCGTAGAATCCCGGCATCACCGAACCCGGGACGATGCCGCAGATCCCGGGGATGTCGGGGATCCGCTGGTGCCCGTCGGCAATGGCGATGTCGCAGGTGGAGGTACCGATGATCTTCACGAATGTCCCGACCCGGACGCCGGCGCCGACGGCGCCATAATGGGCGTCGAACGCCCCCATGGCGATGGGAATCCCTGTCTGCAACCCGAACGTCTCCGCCCACTCGCGAGCCAGCACGCCGGCCGCGCGATCGGCCGAGTACGCCTTCGTGTACAACCGGTCGCGCAGGCGCCCCAGCGCCGGATCGAGCAGGCACAGGAACTCGCGCGACGGCAGTCCGCCCCACCCCTCCGAGTACATCGCCTTGTGGCCTGCCGCGCACACCCCGCGCACGATGTCACCGGGGTGCGTGACTCCCGCCAGCACGGATGGCACGAAATCGGCCAGCTCCACCCAGCTCGCCGCCGCCTCGAACACGTCCGGCGCCACCTTACGACAATGCCAGATCTTGGACCAGAACCATTCCGACGAATAGGTGCCGCCGATCGGCGACAGGTACTCCGGGGCGCAGCGCCGCGCGGTTTCGGTAATAGCCGCCGCTTCTTCGGCCGCGGTGTGGTCCTTCCACAGCCACGCTTGTGCCGCCGGCGAGTCGCGCCAGCGCGGGTCCAGGGCGAGCGGCCGGTTGCCGCCATCCAGCGGCAGCGGCGTCGAGCCGGTCGTGTCGACGCCGATACCGATGATGCGGTCGCGTGAGAACCCCGTCTCGGTGTCCGCCTGTGCCAATGCGCCGCGCACCGACGTCGTGAGACCCACCAGGTAATCGGCGGGGTTCTGGCGCGCGAGGTGCGGATCGCGCGGATCGAGCAGGACGCCTTCCGTGCCGGACGGGTAATCGCACACCGCAGTGCCGAGCGCGCGACCGTCCGCGCAGTCCACGACCACCGCCCGGACCGAGTTGGTCCCGTAATCAACGCCGATCGTGAACGCCGCTCCCTGCCCCGCCACGGTCAGCCGACCAGAATCGGACTCACGAGGTCCAACACGTCGGGGCCGGTGCCCGCCGCGCGAGCCCGATCCAGCGCAGCCCGCTGCTCGAACACGCGGACCGCCTTGAGCGCCAGGTTCGCGAAGTTGATCATGCTTCGCTCCATCGCCCGGGTGGGGTCGTCACGGTAGGTGAACTGGTCCTGGCTGTAGTACCCGCCGTAGTCGCGCACGAACGTGGTGAACAGGTACTCCACCGACTCGGGGATCGACAGGGTTCCGAACATGCAGTCCTGGTCGTTGCGACCCTGACGCGCGTCGTTGATGTCGAATTTGTGGACCGGGACGCCCGCGTAGGCCGCGAGGTCGCAGGCGGTGGAGGCCGTCGTCCCCTCCATCTTTTGGTGGCCGTAGTCGATCGTGAGGCCGCAATTCGTGCCGCCGCACAGCTGATTCACCCGCTGGGCCACGAGGATCGCCGACGCGGCCGTGGGAATGATCATGTACAGCTCCCGCGGCTCGTATGGCTTGGGCTCGATGGCGAGCTTGATCCCCGCCTTGAGGCACGCCCGGTTGGCCGTGACGAGCGCCTCCGTGAACCACTCGAGCCCCTGCTGGTAGTCGATCTGGAAGTGGTAGTCGGCGCCGTCGGAGCCCGGCCACACGCTGACGATGGGAAGCTTCATGGCCTGCGCGATCTCGACCGCCTTCAGGATCTCGTCGGTGGCGGCGCGGCGCAGCGCGGGGTTCGGGTTGCACGGTCCTCCCAGCCGAAACCGCGGATTGGTCCAGGTGTTGACGTTGCACGCCGTGACCCGCATGCCCAGATCGGCCAGGTAGCCGTCGCGCGCGCGCTCGAGCGCCGGCCAATCGATGTCGCCGTTCAAGGTCTTCTCGAACACGCTCTGGTGGATCTCGATCGCGTCGATGCCGGCGGCGTGCGTGCGCCGACACTGCGACTCGAAGTCTCCCTTGAAGTGCGGATCGTCGGAGTGATAGCCGGGCGGCGCGAACCGGTCGCAAAAGTCGCCCGCGGACCAATGACCGACGCTCATCTTGATGTCCAGGGTTTGCAAGAACGCGATCGCGTCGGCGCGGCCCAGGTAGCGAGTCTGCGTGCGGGCGAACGCGAGCTGGTCGGAGCTGAAGCGTGTCATGGGTGTCGGTCCATCGACGGGTGACGTGTGCCGGGAGATTGGACCGCCCCGGGGCCCGTGTCAAGCAAGACCGGCGTGTGCCGGCACTACGTTCCCAGCTCCGCCAGGTCGCGGTACAGATCGAGCGCCTGCGGGTTGGCGAGGGCCTCGCGATTCTCGACCGGGAGCCCGTGCACCACCGCGCGCACGGCGAGCTCGCTGATCTTCCCACTGATGGTGCGCGGGATGTCGGCGACCTGCACGATCTTGTGCGGCACGTGGTGCGGGCTGGCGTTGTCGCGGAGGCAGCGCCGGATGCGCTCGCGCAACGCGTCGTCCAGAGCAAGCCCGTCGCGCAGCCGCACGAACAGGACGACACGCTCGTCCGCACCCGCGGCGGAGCCGATCCGCTGCCCGATCGCCAGGCTCTCGAGCACCTCCGGCAGCGTGTCCACCTGCCGGTAGATCTCGGCCGTGCCGATCCGGACGCCCCCGGGGTTGAGGGTCGCGTCGCTGCGCCCGTGAATGATCAGGCCGCCGTGTGCGGTGACGAGGGCCCAATCGCCGTGGCGCCACGCACCGGGGAACCGCTCGAAATACGCGCCGCGATATTTCGCTCCATCGGCATCGTTCCAGAACGCCACCGGCATGCTGGGAAATGGCCTGGTACAGACGAGCTCTCCCGCCGCGCCGACGAGCGGCGCACCGCGCGGGTCGAAGACCTGTACCGCCATGCCGAGCCCGGGCGCCTGCAACTCGCCGCGCCACACCGGCTCGGTGGGGTTGCCGATCGCGAAGCAAGAGATGATCTCGGTGCCGCCGCTGATGTTGCACAGGTGCACGTCCGGCTTGATGTCGTTGTACACGTAGTCGTAGCTGTGGCCGGCCAGCGGGCTGCCGGTGGACAGGATAGTGCGGAGCGCGGACAGGTCGTGGCTGCGTGCCGGCGCGAGCCCTTCTTTCTCGGCGAGCGCCAGGTACTTGGCGCTCGTGCCGAAGACGGTCACCTGCTCCTCATCCACCAGGGTCCACAGTGCGTCCGGGCGCGGCGCGAACGGGGCACCGTCGTACAGCACGACGGTCGCATGCACGGCCAGGGCGCTCACGAGCCAGTTCCACATCATCCACCCGCACGTCGTGACGTAGCAGAGCCGGTCCTCCCGCTTGAGATCGACGTGCAGCACGTGCTCTTTTTGATGTTGCAGCAGCGTCCCCCCGGCCCCGTGCACCATGCACTTGGGGAGTCCCGTGGTGCCGGACGAATAGAGGATGTAGACCGGATGATTGAATGGGAGGCGCTCGAACCGCAGGCCGGCCTCGCTCCCCGGCGGGCCCACCCACTCGTCCCACAGCACGCCCCGCGGGATCCTCTGCATCGGGGGCCGCTCCGCGAGGTACGGAATGACCACCACGTGCTCGATCGCCGGGATCCGGCGGGTGATGTCGGCGACGCGCCCGAGGCAGTCGATCTCCTTGCCGCCGTAACGGCACCCGTCGGCACAGAACAGGATGCGCGGCGCGATTTGGCCGAAGCGGTCCACCACGCCCGCCGTGCCGAAGTCCGGCGAGCAGGACGACCAGATGGCGCCGAGGCTCGTGGCCGCGAGCATCGCGATCACCGTCTCGGGGATGTTCGGCAGGAACCCCGCCACCCGATCTCCCGACCGAATGCCCGCCGCCCGGAGCGCGGTCGCGACCCGAGCCGTCGCATCGTGGAGCGCGCGGTAGCTCAGCTCGCGCCGCGCCCCGGACTCATTCCTTGCCACGAGAGCCGGGTGCGCGTCGCCCTGCCGCAGCAGGTTTTCGGCGAAGTTGAGGCGCGCGCCCGGGAACCAGCTGGGCCCGTGGACCGGATCGGGCGGGGCCATGCGGTCCAGCCCCACTCCCACTTCGTCCCACGGCTTGCGGCCCGTGTGGCCCGCTCCTTCCCGCTCCGCGGCAATCACGCCGCAGAAGCGCCACACGGCGGGCCAGAACTGCTCCGGGGACGTGATCGACCAGCGGTACAGCGAGCGATAGTCGGCGACGTCTGCTCCATACTCCCGGCGCGCTGTGGCGATAAAGGCAGTCAAGTTTGCGCGGGCCACCCGGTCGGGCGGCGGCGTCCAGAGCGGCAGGTGTGCTGACTCGCTCAGAGGTCCGGTCCTACTTGGTCGCGCCGGGTGAGGTCGTCACGTTGCGCGTGATCACGTAGTAGTTCGGATCTACTTTGAAATCGGCCGGCGTCGCGAGCCGCAGCGGTGCGGTCTGCCAGGCCGCCGTCGGATGCACTACGCTGAAGCTGTCCGGCGACAGCGTGACTTTGAGCGGCATGTCGAAGCCGGGCACGACGTCCGTCCAGCGGTACGACAGCATCCCTCCCTCGATGCGGTATTCCAGCACGGGCACCTGGGTCGTGCGCAGGTACTGATCGAAGACCTTGGTCAGATCGGTTCCCGCGTGCGCGGAGATGTAGTCCTCCACCTGTTTCCCCATCACCGTCTGGTGCCAGAAGGTCTGATTGAGCCCGCGCAGGATCGCCCGCCACTTCTCGTCGTCGTCGACGATCTGCCGGACGGTGTGCAGCATGTTCCCGCCCTTGGGGTACATGTCGCCCGAGCCCTGATCGTTCACGCCGTACGATGGGATGATCGGCCGGTCGTTGCGGATGCCGCGCCGTGTACCGATGGTGTAGTCGGCGCCGGCCTGCTTCCCGAAGAGGCACTCGGTGTAGAGTCCCTCGGCGTAGTTGGCGAAGCTCTCGTGCACCCACATGTCGGCGTTGTCCTTGGCGGTGATGTTGTTGCCGAACCATTCGTGGGCGCTTTCGTGCACGATGATGAAGTCCCATTTCAGGCCGAGGCCGGTGCCCGAGCCGTCGCGCCCGCGGTAGCCGTTGGCGTACCAGTTGCCGTAGGCGACGGCGCTCTGATGCTCCATCCCGGGGTGCGGCACTTCGACCAGCTTGTACCCGTCCTCGTACCACGGATAGGGACCGAACCAGTGCTCGAAGCACCGCAGCATCGTGGTCGCCTGGACGAACTGCCGCTGCGCCGCCTCGCGGTGATAGCCGAGAGGCCAGAAGTCGAGGGTCAGCGGACCGTTCTCTCCGTGAAACAGATCACTGTAGTGATCGTAGCTCCCCGCGCCGACGGCGATGGCGTAGTTGTTGATCGGGTTGACGACGAACCACTCGTACGTCGTCGTACCGTCCGAGTGGTGGGTCACGCGGCGCAGCCGCCCGTTGGAGACGTCGATCATCGGGTCGGGCACGGTGAGCGCCACGCGCTGGCTGTCGGGCTCGTCCGCCTGCGTGTCCTTGTTGGGCCACCACACGCTCGCACCCATGCCCTGATCGGTCGTGACGACCCACGGCTGGCCGAGGCTGTCGCTGGTCCAGGTGAAGCCGCCCTCCCAGGGAGGCCGCGTGGCGACCCGCGGCTTGCCGTGGTAATAGACCGTGATGGTGCGACGGTCCCCGGCGCGCTGGCGGCTGGACGGCTTCGCGAAATAGGCGTTCCCTTCCCGGCGGAGCGGGACCGCCCGCCCGTCCTGCACCATGCTGTCGACCGCGAGCGGCGCCATCAGGTCGACCTGCAGTTCGCGGCCCGGCGTGAGGACGCGGTAGGTGATTCCGTTGTACCCGCTGATAGTGCTGTCGTCGGGATTAACGGCCACGTGCAGGTCGTAGAACACGACGTCCCACCACGCGCGTCCCGGCGTCGTGAACGAGCCGCGCAGGGTGTCGGCGCGGGTGAAGCTGCGGCCGGCCTGGGCCGCGCCGGTGGTGACGGGGGCGAGGACGAGCGTGGTTGCGAGGAGCGATCTCAGCAGCGCCATGCGGCCTTGACCCGAGCGCGGCGCCGCCAGATCCAGCTCACGAGCACCGCGAGCGCGATCGCCCCGGCGACGACGGTGCTGGTGCGGCCGATCCAGCGCTCCGCCATCCGCCAGCTCGCCCCGAGGAAGTAGCCGAGCAGCACGAAACTCACGGTCCAGAGGACGGCGCCCACGGCGTTGTAGACGAGGAAAACCCGATAGCGCATGCGGGCGGCCCCGGCCACGAACGGCACCAGCGCGCGCGCGAAACCGATGAACCGGCCCAGCAGGACGGCCTTCCCACCTTGCCGGGCAAAGAAGGCGTCCGCGCGGGCCAGGTGCTCCTGCTTGAGCCCGAAGCGAGCCCCATGGAGCAGCAGCCAGGGCCGTCCCAGGCGCCAGCCCAATTGGTAGCCGATATTGTCGCCCAGCGTGGCGCCGACTGCCGCAGCGGCGATCACGGCGTCAAGCTCGAGCACGCCTTGATGCGCGAAGAATCCGGACGCGAGCACCAGGCTCTCGCCCGGGACGATGAGCCCCGCGAAGGCGGCGGATTCGAGCGCCGCCGCCACAAAAATGATGAGATAGCTCCAGTGGCCGAGCCGGGCGACCAGGTCGAGCAGATACGGCAGCACGCGTCTCCAGCCTCACTCCACTCCACGGGCAACGTGCAACTCGATCCAGTCCACCTGGCGGGCCTGCACGGCGTCCCGCACCTGCCGCTCGCGGACGCTCAGGACCGCTCCCCCCGTCTTAACCTCGATGAACACGACGCGCCGCAGCTGGCCTTCGTCCAACCCGTCGAACACGACGAGGTCGACCGGCGTGCCGAGAAAGCGAGCGTCTTTCGGGTTGAAATGGAAATCCGGCAAGTACGGGATCAGCTGCTCGTGCACCTTGCCGACTGTCACGGCGTGGCTGCGTTGAATGGCATCCTGGCGGATGGCGTCCGTGTACCGGACTCTCCACCGCTGAAAGTACACGAGCGCGAGCAGCAACCCGATCCCGATCCCGAGGACCAGGGCGAGCACGGCCGCCAGCACGCTCCAGGTGACGCTCACGCCCCCAATCTACGCGGCTCGGGCCGTCGTGAGCTACATTGCCACGACCCGAAACGGAGTGACCGTGACGGAACAGACTCTTGCTGCCGGCGCCGGCCGGGCCAGCGGCTGGTGGAGCGTGGTGCGCGACGCCGTCCGCGGCGTCCCGCACGACTACACGGCCGGGTCGTTGGGCCGGGGGATCGTGCTGCTC
>WNGD01002724.1_pt1 | contig 49453 bp, 47 predicted proteins | sample 5400671 | NCBI WGS metagenome assembly WNGD01 (sample SAMN13153369, study PRJNA577476) | soil metagenome | isolation source: 40 cm soil or saprolite under grassland replicate 2 | place: USA:California | collected 2016-06-15 | reverse complement strand
GTTCGACGACCAGCCGAGCGCCAAGCCTGCCGTCGTCTCGAGGACGGGCGCACTGCTCGCGATGGAGGTCGAGCACACCTTCGGCGGGATCCCGACGCCGCGCGGCGCCAACTTCCACTCGATCAACATCGCCGCCGACCTGACAGCGCCGGGCAAGGGCTACAACCTCGCGAGCAAGCAGCCGCTCGGCGGCACGAACCACTCCGCGATGCGGTTCGACACCTCGACGAGCCCGTGGGACAACTCGGACACGCTGCTGGAGCAGCAGGACTTCGCAGACCTGCTCTGCTGGATGACGGCGACCGGCGCCACGAACAGCGAATGCGCCACCTCCGGAATCGCGGGCACCGCGACAGGCGTCGCGGCCGGCCCGCAGCTCGTCGGGGCGGGCACGACCGACGGCACACCCGGCGGGACGACCGCCGAGACGTACTACGCCACGGACGTCGCGCCGCAGGCGACCTGCCCCGGCAGCGTCTACCGGCTGATCCAGGTCACCGCGGCGAGCACGGTGCTGAACAACGCCGGCGTCTGCGTCTCGTTCCAGGGCTCCGAGCACGCCGCAGGGACGACGGCGCCAACGTCGGCGCTCGGGGTCTTCTCCTTCTCGGTCGACGGCTTTCTCGGCGCCGGCTCGGCGAACATCGAGATCGTCAAGGTCGGGGATCCGGGCGACAACCCGCTGGGCGGGACGATCCTGTACTCGCGCGACAAGCAGGCGGCGCCGACGGTCACGACGGTCTCGTACGACCACGCCGTGCCGTTCTCGCTGCGGGCGCCGACGATCCCGCCGAAGCCCGACGTCGTCTTCCTCGCCGACACCACCGGCAGCATGGGCGGCGCACTCCAGAACGTCCAGACCCAGGCCGCGAACGTCATGAGCCAGGTGCTGTCGACGCAGCCGCTGGCGGCGTTCGGCGTCGCCGACTACAAGGACTTCGACTGCACCGTCGCAGGCCACGATCCGGATGTCCCGTACACACTCGGACAGGCGGTCACGACCGACACGGCCACGGTGCAGAGCGCGCTGAACGCGTGGTTCACGTTCCCCGGCGCGGGCTGCGACGCGCCGGAGGCGCAGCTGAACGCGCTCTACCGCCTGGCGACCGACGCCAACGTCGGCTGGCGGGACGGGTCGTCCAGGATCGTCGCCTGGTTCGGCGACGCTCCCGGCCACGATCCGAGCGGCGGCCACACGCTCCAGGACGTCGTCGGCGCCCTGACGGCGCCGCCGGGCGTCCGCGTCGTCGCCGTCTCCGTCAACGGCGGCGGGCTCGACTCGACTGGACAGGCGACCACGATCGTCAACGCGACGCACGGGGTGTACCAGCAGAACGTCACCGACCAGCAGGTCGCGGACGCGATCACGGCCGGCCTCCGGAACCTGCCCGTCACGATCGGCACTTCGTCGTCGTGCGACCAGGGAACGACGCTCGCGCTCGGCGCGCAGCAGCCGGCCAATCCCCTGCCGAGCGGCGCGGACTTCAGCTTCCCGGACGCGACGATCCACGTCGCGGCCGGCGCGGCGCCGGGCACGTACTCGTGCACCGTCTCGTTCACCGTCAACGGGCGGCCCGAGCCTGCGCTCTCGCAGACGCTGCATGCGGTCGTCCCCCAGGCGCCGCCGAGCTCGACCGTCGGCGTGACCGCGACGAGCGCGGATCCGACGCGCCTCCAGGTCGACCTCTTCTACCTCTGCGGCGGCGTCTACTACCCGGTGGCAGTTGGGCTGCGGCCCGATGCGGTCACCAGCACGTCGGCGAGCTTCAGCGCGCGCTTCGATTCGACGAACGCGTGCGGCGGCACCGCCGCCGGCAACCTCGTCGCCTTCGCGAACGACGGCTTCCTCCGCAGCGCGGGCGCCGAGGCGCCGCCCGAGGGCGGGGCGCCGGGATCGAAGGGGCCGAGCGCTGCGATCTATGCGCCGACGAGCACCATCTTCGCGGTCGGGTCTGCCCTGGCCGTCTTCGGAGAAGGCAAGAGCCCACAGACCGGGCAGCTGCCCCCGGCCTCCCTGCACTGGGCGCTCACGGACGGCGCAGGCCAGGTCGTCGGCGAGGCGAGCGGGCCTAGCGGGGACATCGTCCTCGCCCCCTCGCTGCCGACGGGCGACTACACGCTCACGCTCACGGCCACCGACGCCGTCGGCACGGCGACCGACAGCCGGCCGGTCCGGATCGTCGCGCCGCCGACGCTGACGATCTCGCACAGCCCGGGCGGGGCGACGACGACGAGCAGCCCGGTCACCTTCACGGTCGCCGCCGGCTCCGCGCTCGGCCTCGCGTCGGTGGCATGCACGCTCGACTCGGCCGACCTCTCCCTCCCGGCGGCGGGCGGCACGAGCTACTCGACGACGATCGCGGTCACCGGCTACGGCCTCCACACCGTCGCCTGCCGCGCCACCGACACGGCCGGCTTCGCCACGGACAGGACCGACCAGGTCCAGATCGTCTACCAGTTCAACGGCTTCCTGTCGCCGATCGTGAACGGCTCGACGAACACGGGGATCGGCGGGCACACGTATCCCGTCAAGTGGCAGCTCAGGGACTCCACGAACGCGTTCGTCACCTCGATCAGCGTCGTCACGGGCATCAAGTACCGAACGGTGTCGTGCAGCGATCTCTCGCCGGTCTCGTCTCCGATCACCACAGTCGTGAGCGGCGCCTCGACTCTCCGGTACGACAGCGGCACGAACCAGTTCGTCTACAACTGGCAGACTCCGACGGCGCCCTCGACCCGCTGCTACAGGCTCGACGTCTCCCTGAACGACGGAACGGTTCATACGGCGAACTTCAAGCTGAGCTAACGGAAGGGGGCGGGAAAGGATGAAGCACCTTGCTGCGGTTGCGAGCCTCGTGGCCGCCCTGGCACTCGTTTCGGCGGCGCTCGCGACGCCGACGAAGGACTACAGCGGCCCGAGCTGCACGAACATCGTCAACGGCGACGGCACCTACTCGACGTTCGGCGGCACGGAGGCGGTCCTGCGCTGGGACGTCCAGACCGAGACGCCGACGTGCAAGGGCACGACGTACACGCTCTACGTCCTCGACGCCACCGGGACGACGATGCTCGCGCAGCAGTCGCTCCAGGGGGGGACCTCGATGTCGTGTCCGCCCTACGGTTCCAGGATCACGGGCGACTCGTGTCTCTCGTACACGATCGACCTCGGCCCGGCCTCCTCGGCGCGGACCCCGATCTGCATCTACGGGACGAGCGCGAACGGCACCAAGCTGAACGACCGGGCACCCGACTTCAACTGTGTGCCGCTCGACCTCACCACGAGTCCGTCCTCGCCGGGCGGCGGCTTCTTCGGCTAGCCGCTCGCGACGAGTTGCTCGAGGCTGCGGGCCTGCGTCCTGAGGGCGTAGGCCCGCTCCGCGTCGCCCTGTCGCGCCCACGCCTCGGCGGCGCGCTCGAGCGCCTCCGCCGCCTTCGGCGGGGAGCCGATCTCGACGAAGAGCGCGGCTGCCTCGGCGGCGTGCTCGGCGGCCTCGAGCAGCTTCCCGGTGCGCAGCGCAACGTACGCCATCGTGTCGAGCGTCTCGGCGACCGTGACCGTGTGGCCCATCGCATGCGAGAGCTCGAGGCTCAGGCGGCACTCGTCGAGCGCCTCGTCGAAGCGGCCGGCGTTCGCCAGTGTCCACGCGAGGTTCGAGTAGCCCCACGCGCGGCCGGATCCGTGGCCGACGCGCTCGAACTCCTCGATCGCCCGGCGGTTGCAGTCCGCCGCGGCGTCGTGCAGCCCGCGTGAGAGCTCGACCATGCCGAGGTTGATCAGGCAGCCGCCGATCTCCTCGATGTTGCCCACGCGCTCGGCGAGGCGGAGCCCCTCCCGCAGGGCCTCGGCCGCCTCCGTCGCCCGCTCGAGCAGGAGGTACGCGGAGCCGAGGACGCGGAAGGCCGCCGAGAGGCCGCGCGGATCGTCCCGCTGCTCGAGGAGCTCGCGTGCCTCGCCTGCCCTTGCCACTGCGTCCTCGAGCCGCCCTTCGGCGACGTGCGCCCGGGCGAGCTCGACGAGCAGGCGCCCGCGGGCCTCCGCGCCGGGAGGCGCCGTCTCGATCCCCGCCCCGAGCACGTCGACCGCCGCCCCGACCCGGCCGGTGAGCGACAGCGTCCAGCCGCCCTCGAGCCACAGGGAGCTCAGGTCCCGGCCGCGGAGGGCGGAATCCCCGAACGCCTGGTCGACGGCGGCGAGCGCCTCGATGTACTCGCCGCGCTTGCGGAGCGTCGCGGCGATCCCCCGCCACGCGTGCACGTCCGCGGTCGCGTCGCGGACGCGCTCGTAGAGCTCGAGCGCCTCGTCGTAGTTTCCGACCAGCTCGTGCAGGTCGGCGAGCTCGAGGCGCAGCTCGTGATCGTCCGGCGCGAGCTCGCACGCGCGCGCGAGGTGCAGGATCGCCTCCTCGTTCGCGTACAGGCGCCTTGCGCGCGCGCCCGCGCGCGCGAGGTACTCGACCGCCTTCGCGCCGCCGCCGAGGTAGAGATGCCGTGCGAGGAGGTCGATCACGTCGTCGCCGGCGCCGTAGAGCTGCTCGGCCTGCTCGGCGACGCGGAGGTGCAGCTCGCGACGCTTGCGCCGGAGCAGCCGCTCGTAGGCCGCGTCCTGGACGAGAGCGTGGTGGAAGACGAGCACCCGGCTGCCGACGTCCTGTGCCTCGTGCAGGAATCCCGCGGCGACGAGCTCGTCGAGCGCGCCGGGATCGCCGCCGGCGGCCGCCAGCAGCTCGACCGGCGCGCGCCGTCCGATCACCGACGCGGTCTGGAGCGTCGCCGCGGCCGTGCGGGAGAGCGCGTCCATCCGCGCCGAGAGGACCTCCTCGATCGTCGGCGGCAGCTCGCGCGCGTCCCAGCCCGGCCGCATCCGCCAACGCCCACCCTCGTGCACGAGCCCACGCGATTCCTGGAGGGCGCGGACGAGCTCCTGGACGAAGAAGGGGTTGCCGCCCGCGCGGCGCCCGACGAAGGCGGCGAGGCCGCGCGGCGCAGGGGAGCCGAGCGTGGCGGCGATCAGCTCGTCGACGCGGTGCTCGTCGAGGGGGGTGAGGACGAGCCGCGTCCGCTCCGGTGCGAGCTGGTCGAGCATCTCCTCCGCCTCGGGCCTGCCGCTGAGGACGAGCTGGAGCGAGGGCCGCCGCGCGAGCTCGGCGACGAGCGACTGGGAGGCCGAGTCGAGCCAGTGGACGTCCTCGAGCACGAGCACCGAGCCGTCGACCCAGCGGCCGACGGCGTCGTGCAGGCCGCGCCGGAACGCCTCCGGCTCGAGCGCGGGCGCGTCGCGGCCCAGCAGCCGCGCGATGAACGGATCGTGGGGCGGCTCCTCGCGGCGAAGGAGGTCGGCGAACGGCCAGTAGGGGAGGGCGGCGCCGTAGGAAAGACATCGCGCGGCCAGCCAGCGGATGCCGCGCTCGGCCGCGAGCGCGCGCGCCTCCTCGAGCAGCCGCGACTTGCCGACGCCCGGCTCGCCCGTGATGGTGACGACGCCGCCTGTGGTTGCCGCCAGCAGGTCGAGCTCGCGGTCGCGCCCGACCATCCGGGCACGTCCCGGCCGGCTCGCGGTCGCCCGCTCGCCGACGAGCCGCCAGGCAGGCACGGGCTCGCTCTTGCCTTTCAGGGTCAGCGCGCCGACCGGCTCGAGCTCGAAGCGGTGCTCGGCGAGCCGGAGCGTCGTCTCGCTGACGTAGGTCTCGCCTGGGGGCGCCGCCGACTCGAGCCGCTGGGCGAGGATGACCGCGTCGCCGAGGACCGCGTAGTCCATCCGCGCCTCGCTGCCGAGGATCCGCGCGATCCCGTGGCCGGAGTTGACGCCGACGTGCAGGGTCAGCCCGGCCGCGTCCGCGGGCAGCTCGGCCTTGATCCGCTCGAGCTCATCGTGCATCTCGAGCGCGACCCGGAGCGCGCGCGCCGCGTCGTCGTCATGGCTGACCGGCGCACCGAAGAGCGCGAGCAGCGCGTCGCCGGCGAACTTCTCGACGTAGCCCTCGTAGCGGCCGACGATGCTCGAGAGGGCGCTCACGACCGGGTCGATCACCTCGAGCAGCTCCTCCGGATCGAGGCGGGCCGCAAGCGGCGTGAATCCGGAGATATCCGCGAAGAGCGCGGTGATCAGGCGCCGCTCTTCGGGGATGTAGCCGCCGGCCTCGACGAGTCGGTCGGCGACCGTGCCGACGACGAAGCTACGGAGCGCGTCGGCGACGTCCGGTGAGGCCTCGTCGGCCCTGGAACCGCAGTGTCCGCAGAACCTCGTCCCCCCGGGGTTCTCGCCGCCGCACGCCGGACAGGCCCAAACGGCCATTTCTAACAGTTTAGGCGCTTTCATCCTCGTTGAAAATGCGTTTTGATGGCGGAATGGCCATGGAACTGACGGACGCCCAGCTCGTCGCGCGCTGCCGCGCCGGCGACCAGGCCGCGTGGAACGAGCTCGTCGAGCGGTTCTCGCGCTACGTCTACGCGATCTGCGTCCAGGCCTTCAGGCTCGCGCAGCACGATGCCGAGGACGTCTTCCAGGAGGTCTTCGCCCGCGTCTACCAGCATCTGAACCGGCTCCGCAGCGACGAGGCGATCAGGCCGTGGATCGCGCAGCTGACGCGGCGGCTCTGCATCGACCGGATCCGTGCGAGTGCGCGTGAGGCCCCGGCGGCCGAGGACATGCCCGAGGAGGCCGTCGAGGACACCATCGGTCATCTCGACGAGGCGATGACGGTGCGGGACGGGCTCGAGCTCGTCGGCGAGCCGTGCCGCGAGATGCTCGACCGCTTCTTCTGCCGCGACGAGAGCTACAGGACGATCGGCGAGGCGCTCGACCTCCCGGCCGGTACGATCGCGAGTCGGATCTCGCGTTGCCTCGCGAAGCTGCGCGAATTGCTCGAAGGGAAGAAAACCGGCGGCGAGTCCGTCCAGGAGACATGACGAGTTACGACGAAGAGAGAATCGCTGCTCTACTCCGGCTGCTGCCGCCGGCGCCCGAGGGTTGGGTCCGGGCCGCGCAGGAGCTGCCGCTCGCACGGACGGGGCTGGACGACATCGTCCGCCGGGCGGAGGAAGACGCCGTCTTCCGCGCCCGCCTCGTCGCCGATCTCGAGCTCGCGCTGGGCGCCGAGGGATACGAGTACGATCCCGCCCTGCTCGAAGAGATCCGCGCACGGCTCGAGCTGGACTGACAGCGACGCTGCCGCTGATAGGTCAGAATGCCGCCGGTGACGGCGGAGTTCCTCGACTTGCGGCTGCGAGACCTGCTCGACCGTGTCGCGGCACCCGAGCCCGCCCCCGGGGGCGGCTCGGTGCTCGCGGTCACGACGGCCATGGCGGCCGGCGTGCTCTCGATGGCTGCGCGGGCCTCGCTCGGCGAGTGGAACGAGGCGGCCGGGGTCGCGGCGCAGGCGGAGACACTGCGGTCGCGCGCGGAGCCGCTCGCGCAGCTCGACGCCGACGTCTACGAGCGTGCGCTGGCGACGCGGAACGAGGTCTCCGACCCGGATCCCGCCAAGCGCAACTGGGAGATCGGCAAGGCGTTCGCGGAGGCGGCCGAGCCGCCGCTGCGGATCGCGCGTGTGGCGACCGACGTGGCCGAGCTCGCGGCCGACGTCGCGGCGCGCGCCGACCCGCGCCTGCGCCCGGACGCGCTCGCGGCCGCCGCGCTGGCATCCGCCGCCGCGCGCGCCGCCGCGGAGCTCGTGGCGGTGAACCTGACGGCCACAGAGGGCGACCCGCGCGTCGAGGAGTCCCGCCGCCTTGCGGCGGCCGCCGAACGGGCAGCCGCCAAGGCCTTCCAGTCGCCCCGGTAGGCCTAGGAGCGCGAGTCTCGATTCGCCCGTGTCGACCCGCTCGAGGTCATTCCGAAACGACCTCTAAGACGGCAGGTGGGCGGGCCGCAGGCCGCGGCTGCCGAGGAGACCCCGCAGCCGGGCGAAGCGGCGCTTCGGCTCTCTCTCCGGCCGGACGCTCCGCGCGAGGCGCTCGTTTGCCGCTTCGCGCAGCAGGTCCGCGTACCGCATCGAGCCGATCTCTACATTAAGGAATGAGTTCATGCCAACAAGACGGTTCGGGGGCCTGAATCCTTCCTCCACCGTCCTCCACCCCCAAATAACACTGTGTTACTTGGAGTCGGTGTTGGGTGTGAGCCGGTCCGCGAGGTAGCGCAGGCCCAGGGGGTAGCGGTACTCGATCGCGCTGTGGGTGCCGTCGAAGAGCTCGAAGAAGACGTCCGTGACGCCGATTCGCTCGAGGGCCCGGCGGAACGCCTCGGCGCCGACGTCGAGATAGAACTGGTCGCGCTTGCCGCAGTCGACGTAGATCGCCCGCAGCGAGCGCAGCGCGTGGGCGCGCGCCGGAACCATCCGCACCGGGTCCCACGCGAGCCAGCGCTCCCAGATCTCGGGGACGAGCTCGGCGGTGGCGGGGTCGAACGGGAGCCGCACGGTCCCGTCCGCGTCGGCGGAGTAGCACGCGGCCATCGTCCACGTGTTGAGGAGGACGTGGTCGTTGCTCTTCGAGAACGCCGGCCGGCTGCGGAAGTCCTCCCAGAAGCGTTCGTACGAGCCCTCGTAGGCGTCGCGAAGCGCGCGCGCGGCTTCGCGGAACTCAGGCAGGTAGCACGTCTCGAACAGCGCATCGCCGGCGTGCGTCGCGAGGCCGCCGAAGAGGTCGGGCCGCAGCATCGGCGTGATCATCGCCCCGTAGCCGCCGCTCGACTTGCCCGCGATCCCGCGGTGGACCGCCTCCGGCAGCGTCCGGTAGCGGCCGTCGACGAACGGCACCACCTCGTCGCAGAGGTACGTGTGGTAGTTGCCGGTCGCCGGCGAGTCGACGAACTGGCTGCCGCCGAGCGACGTCCAGGCGTCGACCCAGACCACGACGGCCGGGGGCGCGTCACCGGCGAAGAGCTCGTCGGTCAGCTCCAGCGGGTTGGGCCGGAAGGCTGAGCGGTTGCGCCACATGTCGAGCTGCCCGGTCAGTCCCTGGATGACGTACAGCGACGGGTAGCGGCGCTCCGACTCGTCGTCGTAGCCCGGCGGGAGGTAGACCCAGAGCGGCCGGACGTGCGGGTCGCCCAGCGCATTCCCTCGTAGCGTTTCGCTCTCGAGCTCGAGCTCGTCGAGGCGGCCCGCGAGCACTCGCGACCAGGGCTCCATCGGCGCGATTCTCGCACGGTAGAGTCGGCGCGATGCGCCGTCTGCTCCTCCTCGCGCCGCTTGCGGTCGTGGCCGCCGCGTGCGGCCAGGGGGCCGCGAAGCCGTTCCTGCCGGGCCCGACGGCGAAGTGCCTGCGGCAGGCGGGCTTCCACGTCTCGACGAGCGAGGCGGACGTCCCGATCGTCGCGGCCGCCGCCGCGAACGGCGGCCTGCGCGCGAGCCCGAAGAGCGGCGGCAACACGCTGGTCGTCGCGTTCGCCGCCGACGGACCCGATGCGCTCACAGTCGAGAAGTCGATCCGCCGCGTCGCGCCGCCGAAGCTCCGGCCACACCTCGGCGACGTGATGACGCAGAAGCGGAACGCCGTCGTTCTCTGGACCGTCTCCCCGGGCCCGGAGCTGCAGCAGACGGCACTCGGCTGTCTCCGCTCCTAGGTAGGGAGCGCGGCGGCGCGGCAGGCGGCGCCTGAGCTACGATCAGGCCATGGCCGAGTACGGCACGATGCGCGTGAAAAGCGGCCTCGCCGAGATGCTCAAGGGCGGGGTGATCATGGACGTCGTCAACGCGGAGCAGGCGCGGATCGCCGAGGACGCGGGCGCCGTCGCGGTGATGGCGCTGGAGCGCGTGCCCGCGGACATCCGCGTGCAGGGCGGCGTCGCGCGGATGTCGGATCCGGAGATCGTCCGCGAGATCCAGGAGGCGGTGACGATCCCGGTGATGGCCAAGTGCCGGATCGGCCACTTCGCCGAGGCACAGATCCTGCAGGCGCTCGAGATCGACTACATCGACGAGTCGGAGGTGCTGACCCCGGCCGACCTCGAGCATCACGTCGACAAGTGGACGTTCACCGTCCCGTTCGTCTGCGGCGCCACCAACCTGGGCGAGGCGCTGCGCCGGATCGCCGAGGGTGCAGCGATGATCCGCACGAAGGGCGAGGCCGGGACGGGCGACATCGTCAACGCCGTCACGCACATGCGCGCCGTCTTCGGCGCGATCCGCCGGCTCGGCTCGCTGGCCGAGGAGGAGCTCTACAGCGAGGCGAAGAACCACCAGGCGCCGGTCGAGCTCGTCAAGTGGGTCGCCGAGCACGGGCGCCTGCCGGTCGTGACGTTCACCGCCGGCGGGATCGCGACGCCGGCCGACGCGTCGCTCTGCATGCAGCTCGGCGCCGACGGCGTCTTCGTCGGCTCGGGGATCTTCAAGTCCGGCGATCCGGAGAAGCGGGCGAAGGCGATCGTCGAGGCGACGACGCATTTCGAGGACGCGAACATCCTGGCCCGCGTGTCCGCCGGGCTCGGCGAGCCGATGGTCGGGATCTCGGCCTCGTCGCTCGCGCCCGAAGAGCTGCTCGAGACGCGCGGCTGGTAGCAGGCCGGCCTGCCCGTGTGCCGCCGCCGCGTTGCAGCGTTTATGCGTTGCAAGTAGGAAGACGGCGGCTCTTCCAAGGAGACCGTGCAACCGAGAGACGGACGAGGGATGGTCCCGCCCGACGCGGCGTGGTCCGCCCGGCGATGAGTGCGGAGAACGACCGATGGCCGGCTGGTACGAATGCCTCGCCGCCTTCCACGCCCACTTCGAAGACCGACTTACACGACACAGCTAACCCGCGTACACAAATCTTCGGACGCTCCCCGCGGTCATCGCCGCGCTCGCGGTGCAGCTGGATACGGTCGACGGCGAGCTGCGCCGCTTCGCCCGCACCGACGCACGGTGTCAGGCGTTGCAATCGATCTACGCGATCGGCCCGATCCTCGCCTGCCATCTGCTCGCCGAGACCGGCGAGGCGTGTCGCTTCCGCCGCGCCTGCGCTGGCCACTGGTCGAAGCGGCCGTGCATGCCAACCGGCCCACTCGAGCGCGCCGATGATCGACAGCAGCGAGTCGACCCACCTCCTGGGACTTGACTCCAGAACCTGGGCAGATCTGAACACCTGTTCCGAATTTCGGGAAAGGCCTTGCATTTGTGTGAGATTGAGCTATGTTTACAGAGGAAATCATCGGCAAAGCTTCCTCGAAAGGCGGCCCTTTCGATGGACCACGTATCTAAACGCACTGCGGTCGTATGTGACCGGTATCCGCTGTTCGTCGGGGCGGTCGAGCAGGTTCTACGCCGGCTCGGCGTCACCGTCGCGGGCTGGGCGACATCGGCCGATCGAGCGCTCGAGCTGGTGCTCGAGCACCGGCCCGACGTCCTCGTGACCGAGATCGAGCTTGGAGATTCCGAGCTCGACGGGCTCGAGGCACTCCGCAAGGCCCGCGAGCAGCATCCCACGCTCAAGGGGATCGTCCTCTCGAGGTTCGAGGACACCGAGCACATCGAGGCGGCGATCGCCGCCGGTGCCATCGCCTACGTAGTGAAGACGGCGCACCCGGAAGACGTCGCGGCGGCGATCCGGCAGGCGTTCGAGCACTCGATTTATCTCGCTGGGATGCCGCTTCTGTCGCGTCCGGCGGCGGCACCGCAGCCGGAGCCGGCGACGGCCCCGGGTCTCACGCGGCGCGAGCGCGAGATTCTCCAGCTCGTCGCCGAGGGCTACTCGAACGCCCAGCTCGCGAAGATGCTCTGGGTGACCGAGCAGACCATCAAGTTCCACCTGTCGAACATCTATCGGAAGCTCGACGTCGCAAATCGGACGGAGGCAAGCCGCTGGGCTCAGACCCGCGGCCTGCTGCCGGCCGCCGCGACCGGGACTGTCGGCGCAGCCTAGGCTGAACGGACTCTGAGTTGTGTCGATGGCGGCGGCTCGTCTCGGTTCCATTTTGCGGGCGGCGTAGACGAGGTCTGCTGGTGTGCGGCCGCGGCTGGTGCGGCTGGTGTGGGCGCGCTCGAGGCTGGAGTAGCGCAGGTAGTTCTCGAGGTGCGTTTGAGGCCGCTGTAGCGCACCTGAGGAAGCGGGCGAAGGCGGCCCGCCAGCATTCTTCGAGGATCGTGCGCTGGAGCCGTTGGGCGTGGCCGTTCGTTTGCGGCCGTCCGGAGCGGATCTGGCTGTGGGCGCCGCCGCTGGGGAGCCGTGTGGCGAAGGCGCGGCGGCCGAATTCGCTGCCGTTTTTTGGTGAGCACGCGCTCGAGCTGCCAGCCTGCTGGTTGCAGCTCGGCGGCGAGACGGCGGGCGAGCTGCGAGGTCTGCTCGACGGTCGGCCCGAGGGGCGGGCAGACGGCGAGATCGGCCCAGCCGGAGGAGCTGTAGCAGTCGATCGCGGTGATCTGCCAGACCGGGCCGGCGCTGCCGTGCAACCGGCCGACGAGGAAGCAGTCGAAGCCGACAAGCTCGCCCGGCCGCTCGACGTCGATATACGGCTCAGGCCGGGCTCGCGGGCGGCTCGAACGGTGCGCGGTAGCCCGCGGCCGGCGCCAGCCGCTTGGCACGCGTGTTGAGCCCGTGCCGGACAAGCGTCGTGTAGACCCCGTTCGGCGAGACGATCAGACCGCCCCCACCCCGGACGGGCGAGCCGGGCGCTGATCCGCTTCGGCCCCAGGTCGGGATCGCCCAGCGCGAAGGCGACAATCCGCTGCTCGACAACCGCTGAGAACCGGCGCCGGACGCACCCACTCAAGCGGGTGGCGTCGGTCGTACAGAGGCTCAGTCGCTCCCGACGAGGTGTCGGCAGAACATGGAGTCAGTTCAGCCTAGTCTGCGTCTGCCCGTGTCCAGGCTGCCCCTCTCGGCGTTTACGTTGCGGTCTCTGTAAAACGCCGGGAGGGGGAGGCCCTCGGCTAGCGGCACGAGGCGGAAACTCGAGGGCGGTCGGCTGCGCATCGGCACCTCCTGCCGGCCTGACGCGACCGGCGCGTCGGGCCTGAACAGTCCGCAACTCACTTCCGATGCGCCTCGTTTATCACTTGCAACGTTTAAAAGACCGGCACCTCGAAGGGGATTGCTGTACACGGCCCGAACCTCTGTCCGCCCTTCGAGCAGACGATGAGGTGAGCCATAGGACGTATGCTCTGCAGAGCGCTGGGTGGTGCTGCGGTCGGTCATCGTTGCGGTCGGCCTGATGCCGGTGGCGGCTCAGGCTGCGACGCTGACCTCGGACCGGCCACGGCACCAGCACGGTCAACCTGAGCTCGACCAGCACGTCGGCGACCTATTCCGGCCACTTCGTCGGTGGCAGCAACTTTGCACCGCCGAGTCCGCTGACGGGGTCGCCGTGCCTGAACTAGGCGGCAGCGGGCTCCGCGACGCCGTGCATCACGTTCGCAGTCTCCTGCACCGGCATCTACGAGGTCCACATCAGCCCAACCACGATTCTTCGGGCCGACCAGATCACCGGCTCGGTCACCTTCCAGCCCGCTGTTCCCTCGGGCGGCGGCGGCGGGGGCGGCGTGCCGTCCGGCACCAAGATGACCGGCGGTGGCAAGTGGACGACGGCCAGTTCAACATCAACGTCGTGAACACCACGACGCCAACCGACAAGGGCCGCGTCCGCTACACCACCACGACGACGAACTTCGCGATCCAGAGCGACACCTATACGGCAATCGTCACGGTCACCGGCACCGACGCCAAGGGCCATACGACGAGCAAGGCGGACGTCACCGCCAACGGCGAGGCGAACGGCCAGAGTGCATTCATCCAGGCCCACGCCGAGGACAACGGTGAGCCGAACGCGGGTGGAGAGATTCATCATCTTCGCCTGCACGGACAGTACGATGACGACGCTGATCTGTTCGGGCGGCCGCAACGTCGTGAGCGGGCAAATTCAGGTCCACCCGACGAACTCGTAACACCGAGTACCACCAAGCATCCGAGGAAGAGGGCCGGCCAGCCGGCCCTCTTCCTGGTCCGGCGCCACTAGCATTAGGCCGATGGAAGAGCCGCTCCGCATCGGCGTCCTGGCCGTCCAGGGGAACTTCCGCGAGCACGCGGCGATGCTGCGCCGGCTCGGTGCAGACGTCGTCGAGGTGCGCAAGCCCGAGCAGCTCGAGGGGCTCGACGGCCTCGTCGTCCCGGGCGGCGAGTCGACGGCGATCACGCGCCTGATGCGGCTCTACGGCCTCGACGAGGCGCTCCGCCGCTTCCAGCGGCCGGTCTTCGGCACCTGCGCGGGCATGATCCTGCTCGACCGCGACCACCTCGGTCTGATGGACATCCGCGTCCGCCGCAACGCCTTCGGCCGCCAGGTCGCGAGCTTCGAGGCCGACCTCGACGTCGGGCACGGCGATGAGCCTCTCCGCGGCGTCTTCATCCGGGCGCCGTGGGTGGAGGAGGCCGGACCGGACGTCGAGGTGCTGGCAGCGGTCGACGGCCATCCGGTGCTCGCGCGCGAGGGGTCGATCCTCGTCGCAGCGTTTCACCCTGAGCTGACCGACGACACGCGGGTGCACGAGCTCTTTTTGAACACGGTCAGGACGGCGGCGCAGCCGCCTGTCCGCGCAAGCGGACGAGGGGAGGGGGTTCGGGGGAACCGGGAGGTTCCCCGAAGGACTCGAGAAGCGGCACGAGGAGCGTGAATGTCAGGGCATAGCAAGTGGTCTTCGATCAAGCACAAGAAGGGCGCCGCCGACGCGAAGCGCGGCAAGCTCTTCTCGAAGCTCTCGTGCGCGATCATCGTCGCGGCGAAGGAGGGGGGAGGCGACCCCGACAACAACCTCGCGCTCGCGAACGCGATCGAGAAAGCGCGCTCGTACTCGATGCCGAAGGACAACATCGACCGGGCGATCGCGAAGGGCTCGGGCGCGGGCGCCGACGCCGCCGACTTCGAGACGGTCGTCTACGAGGGCTACGGCCCGGGCGGGGTTGCGGTGATCGTCGAGGCCCTGACGGACAACCGCAACCGCACCGCCTCCGACGTGCGGCACCTGTTCGCGAAGAACGACGGCAACCTCGGCACGGCCGGCGCCGTCTCGTGGCTGTTCGAGCGGCGCGGGATGGTGCTCGTGAACGCGGACGGCGTCGACGAGGACGAGTTGACGCTCGCGGCCGCCGAGGGCGGGGCCGACGACGTCGAGCTCGACGGTTCGACCTTCCAGATCGTCGGCCCGGTCGAGTCACTCTCCGCCGTGCGCGAGGCTGTCGAGGCGGCGGGCTTCGCGGTCGAGTCCGCGGAGCTTACGATGGTCCCGAAGACGACCGTCCAGGTCGAGAGCGAGAACGACGCGAAGAAGATCCTGCGCCTGGTCGACCAGCTCGAGGACAACGACGACGTGCAGGACGTCTACGCGAACTTCGATATCCCCGAGCAGGTGCTCGAGGCCGTCGCCGGCTGACCCCTCGGACCCGGTCGGCGGCCTAACAAAAGGCTTACGAGCCGTCCCTTGGTCGAGGGACGCGGGCGGCACCGGCCGCGGGCACGCTCTCGTCCGTGAGAGGGGTCCTCGCAGTTCTCACCGCGCTCGTTCTCGCCGGCCCGGCGCAGGCGTCGTTCATCGTTGACCGGAACGCGAGCGCCGTCTCGCTGCGGGTCAGCGGCGGTAGCGCGATCGTCAACTCCACGACGCGGGGCATGCGACGCTCGGTCGTGCTGGCGGGCGCGAGCACCTCTTCGGCCGCCTCTCCTACCAGGGGAAGCCCGTCTAGGGCTTTCGCTCGACGGGAGCGGGCTCACCGCTCGACCGTCTCCTGGCGCGGAACCGCGCTCGCCGCGTTCGACGCGGCGCACGAGGACGAGATGAACGCCCTGCAGCGGTCGCTCGGCGACCGCCTCTGTCGCCACAACTAGACCTCGGTCTAGGTTCTCGGATTCGAAACGTCCAGTTCGAGCTCGGCCTTCGCGCCGACGAGATTGCCAAGCGCGGCCTTGAGATCCGGCGGGACGTCGAAGCCGAGGTCGACCGTCATGTCGAGCTTCCGCAGCAGCCGGTCCTTCTTGCCGCTGTAGAGGACGAAGCTCGTCGAGCGGACTGCGTCCTCGAGCCGCTTCTTGTCGGCCGCGCTCAGCTGACGCACGTCCCGTCCGGACAGGCGGGCGAACGAGAGGAGTCCGTCGACGGCCTCGACGACGTCGAGCTGGGCCGTGACCTTGTCGGTGTCGGCGCCGCCGACCCGGCCGCCGTCCGAGGCTTTGGCGTCCTTGATCCAGCTTCCGATCGCGAGCCTTCCGGCTCCGCCTGCGCTCCTGAGCTGGCTACCCGCCTGCTCCAGCGTCCGCGCCTGGTCGGCAGAGAGCTCCTGGCGCCGGCCCGCGCTCTCGACGTAGGCGTGCGCGCCGTCGGAAACGAGCGTCGCCGTCGCCCGGTGCCCGTTCGCGATCTGGGTATACGCCATCCGCGTCACCGGCAGCCCGGCGCGCCGCAGCCGGAACGGCCCGTGCAGCTCGAAGCCGAACGGGGGACTGCCGTCTTGCGGCGTGACGAGGAGCTTCATCCCGAGCGTGCCGCCCTGGATTCGGCCCAGGTTCGACGCCGTCTGCTCCAGGACGTCCTGCGCGTCCGGACCTCCGCCGCCGCAACCGGCGCCGAGCAGCGCGACCCCGGCGAGGAGCGCGGCCCAGCGTCGACTCACGGCGTGGTCGTGGTCGTCCCGGTGGTGTCTGTCGTCGGCGTCGTGTCGGTCGCAGTCGGCGTCGTTGTCGTCTGGACCGTACCGGTCTCGGTGGTCGAGGTGGTCGTGGTCGGCGTCGACTGGGGGTTCGTCTCCGTCGTGTCCGTCTGATTCTCGTCGGATTGATGCGGCTGCGCTTGCCCGTCCGGGACGAGTTCCTGCGCGAGCACGTCCTGGAGCCGTTGCATCAGCGGTGGGAGCCTGGCGGCGACCTCCGCGTTCGAGAGTCCCTGTTTGCCCCAGCTCTGGATCTCCTTGCGGATCTCGTGCAGCGCGCGCAGTCCGGCCTCCGTTAAGTGCACGGGGCCGTTCGTCGCGATCACGAACTGATAGGCGCTCGCAAAGGTGTCGCAGAGCGTGCAGCCCTGGTTGACGGCGAGCGCGACGTTCACCGGGGCGACCGTCGTTGCCGGGCCCTCGACGAGCACGATCTCGATCGCGATCGCCGTCGTCTGGCACGACGTGCAGCTCGCGTAGGCCGCGGCCCCGTTCTGCTCGTCGACGACCCCGTTGAGCACGTGGCGAACCGCGAACGCGAACTTGAAGAGCGACGAGCCGTCCTTCGTGTTGATCGCGACCGCGGCGTTCGCGCCACCCTCGGCGTGTGCGAGCGCGGGCGAGACCCCCGCCGCGACGACGGCGAGGAGGACCGCGAGAAGTCGTCTGATCCTCATCGCGTTACGGCGTGGTCGTCGTCGTTGTCGTGTCGACGGTGCTCGCCGTCGAGGTGGTGTCCGTCGTCGAGGTCGACGCGGTCGTCGAGGCCGAGGTCGTCGTGGTGGATTCGGTGGACGTCGTCGCGGTCGGCGTCGTCGGCGTCGTCGTCGTCGTCGAGGCGTAGCCGCCGTTCGTGGTCGTCGTCTGGGTCGGCTGCTGCTGGACGGGCTGCTGCGTTCCCGAGCTCTGCTTGCTCTTCAGCGGCGCGCCGCCGAGCTGCTGCTGGCGCTGCTTCGTCAGCGCCGGCCGGCCGGTCGGGACCGCCTCGAACTGGTTGACGGCGCCGACGATCGTGCCGCGCTCACCCGGCTGGATGGGCCGGTAGACGCTCGACGGGAACCACGTGTACGCGGCGAAGGCCGCCGCCGCCCCGGCGAGCGCGACGGCGCCTGCGCGTGCGACGGGCCTGCCCTCGGTGACCGTCCAGACGCCCTTACCGGCCTTGCGGCCGATCTGCACGAACATGAGGGCGAGCCCGAGCGGGACGAGCACGAGCACGATGAGCTGGAACGCGTCGACGGCGATCGAGACGCCGCCCGCGTGCTCGAGCTTGTGGAGGGTGAGCACGAACGAGTCGTACGCCGTGGCGAGGATGCGCGGCAGGTTGATCAGGGTCATGCCGAGGAAGAACAAGAGCAGCGGCACGAGCGTCAGCACGTAGACCGTCACGGCGACGCGCACCCACGGCTTCAGCTCCTTGACCGAGTCCTCGGGCTCGCGCCACGGGATCAGGCTCTTCAGCGTCGGCTTGATCCGCATGAACATGTCGGGCACGCCGGTCAGGTCGGAGACGATGTAGTAGCCGTCCAGGCGGAGGAATGAAGATCGTGTTGAAGTAGACGCCGCCGAGAGCGGTGCGCAGCCGGCCGCCCTTGCCGAGCCGGTACGCGTCGGTGACGTCCGTATAGAAGGCCGGCCAGACGATGTAGATGCCGGCGCCCATCACGCCCGGCCGCGCGCCTCCGTATGCGCACGCGGTCGCGTGGCCGCACTCGTGGAACGCCGCCGAGAGGACGACGAGCCCGAGCATCAGCAAGATGAACAGCGGGTCGTAGAGCGTCTGGCGGAGACTCTGCGCGATGCCGTGGAAGCCGAAGAGCCAGACGTCCGCGGCGACGAGCCCGCCGAGCACGAGCGCGATCACCGGCGGGTAGTAGAGCGGCTTGAAGATCCTCGTGATCGCGTTGACGAGCCCCTCGGGCACGACCGCCGCGCGGAACTTGAGCGCGAGCAGGGGGTCGACCTTCTTCAGCTCGGGGCTCGCGCCGTCGGCGCCTGCGACGATGCCGAGCGGACGGAGCTTCTCGTCGACGATCACCTTCGTCATCTCGGCGTCGAGTCCGCGCCCGAACTTCTTCGAGACGCGCTCGCCGATCTCCGCGTAGCCCCTCCTGCCGTCGATCTCCTCGGCGACGAGGTACAGGAGCTCGGGCATCTGGATCACCTGGCCGTCCGCCCGCCGCGCGATGTAGGGAGCCTCCTTGAAGCCGGAGTCCTCGTACTCGCCGATCAGCTCGATCCCGTCGGCGAGTCGCGGCGCCTCGGCCGAGGCGGCCTCGACCGCTGCGCGGCGGTGGCCCGCCTCGCGGACGCCGCCGTCCCGCGGGGGCGGCAGGTCGTCCGAGACAGGCATGACCCGCGTCTCGTCGTCGGGACGGACGACGCGGGTCTTCTCGGTGTCGGTCGGCGGCGTGATCGTCGTCTCCCTTCGCTGTGTGCGGACGGGACGGCCGCATGGGCCGTCCCGTCCGGTGACCCCTCTAGTTGCCCTGCGTCAGGTTGCTGATGTCCTGCTGGGCATCCGCGTAGGCGACCGAATGGTCAGAGAGGACGTTCGCGGCCACGGCGGCGTTGATCGGGGCTGCGATGTTCGCGTTGATGAGCGACATCGCGGCGCGCTCGGGCAGCTCCTCGCCTGCGAGCTCGTTCAGCTCCTCGCGGGTCAGCTTCCGATATTCCTCGGCCATGCGGCTCCTCCTCAGTTCGACTGCGTGATATCGCCGATGTTCTGCTCGGCGCTGGCGTAGGCAGTCGAGTTGTCGCTGAGCGCGTTCAGCGCGATCGCGGCGTTGATCGGCGCTGCGATGTTCGCGTTCACGAGCGACATCGCGGCGCGCTCGGGCAGCTCCTCGCCTGCGAGCTGATTCAGCTCCTCGCGGGTCAGCTTCCGATACTCCTCAGCCATCGCGTGCCTCCTAGTTGGTCTGGGTGACGTCGCCGATGTTCTGCTCGGCGTTCGCGTACGCGATCGAGTTGTCGCTCGCGACGTTGAGCGCGACCGCTGCGTTGACGGGCAGGAAGAGGTTCGCGTTTACAAGCGACATCGCAGCCCGCTCGGGCAGCTCCTCGCCCGCGAGCGCATCCAGATCCTCGCGGGTCAGCTTCCGATACTCCTCGGCCATGTGATCAGCTCCTTCCCGTTCAGTTGCCTTGCTCGATGTTCCCGGTCTGCGCGGCGTCTGCGTATGCGACCGCGTTGTCCGAGAGGACGTTCGCGGCGATCGCCGCGTTGATGGGAATGGCGAGGTTCGCGTTGATGAGCGACATCGCAGCCCGCTCGGGCAGCTCCTCGCCGGCAAGCTCGTTGAGCTCCTCGCGTGTCAGCTGGCGGTACTCCTCGGCCATGGGGCCTCCTTCCGTCTGGCGTCTAGGACGGGTCGTCCGGGACCGGTAGCCCGAGCTCCGGGTCGGGAAACGCACCGAACGTGCGGCCCGGGTTCACCACGGTCATGGCCGCCCGCTCGGGCAGGGGCTCGCCGTCCTGCTCCTCGAGCTCCTCCGGCGTCAGATCAGTCGGTTTCTCGTCTGGGTTCATCCCTTCCTTTCGGAGTCGCCTCCGAGGCGGAAACGTCCTGCCTGCTCGACGCGGCCGTAACCTGATTCGGCCTCCCGGCATTCACCGCGACGACGGCGTTGACATCTCCGCTCAGGTCCATGCCCTTTTGGGCACGCCTGAACCGTTGCCGCAGGATTTTCGCGAACATGCTTTACAAACGCGATTCGGGCCGATTCGGTTCCGGGTCGACAGGAACGTCCGGCCCGCCGCCTAACCTCTCGCTGTGAAAGTCCTCGGCATCGATCCGGGAACGGCTGCGTGCGGATACGGCATCGTCCACGAAAGCGGCGGGCGCCTCAGGGCCATTACCCACGGCTGGTGGCGCACCCCTGCAGGCGCGCGTCCGGAGGTGCGCCTGAAGACGATCTACGACGGGGTGGCCGGGCTCATCGCGGAGCACTCCCCGGATGCGGTCGTGCTCGAAGAGTCGTTCGTCGGCGCCGACGCCCGCATCGCGCTCTCCGTCGGGCAGGCCCGCGGAGCCGTGCTCGTCGCGGCGGCCGCCGCCGGCGTCACGTGCGCCGAGTACGCGCCGGCCCGCGTGAAGCAGGCCGTGTGCGGCTACGGCCGCGCCGAGAAGGCCCAGGTGCAGCGGATGGTGAAGGCGCTCCTCGCGCTCGACGCGCTGCCGACGCCGAACCACGCGTCTGACGCGCTCGCGGTCGCGATCTGCCACGCGATGGCTCCTCCGCTGATGCGGATCGCCGGATGATCGCGCGGTTGCGGGGAAAGGCCGTCGCCTCGACTCCGGAGGGACTCGTCCTCGACGTCGGCGGCGTCGGCTACCTCGTGGCGGCGACGCCGTCGGCGGTCGGCAAGGCGAACGGCGCCGACGAGGTCACGGTCGAGACCTATCTCCACGTCCGCGAGGATGCGCTCCAGCTCTACGGCTTCGCCGAGCGCGCCGAGCGGGAGCTCTTCGTGCAGCTCCTGTCGGTGAACGGCATCGGGCCCAAGGTCGCGCTCGCCATCGTGTCCGGCTCGCCGCCCGCCGAGCTGCGGCGCGCGATCGTGCTCGAGGACGCGGCGCGGTTCCAGGCGATTCCCGGGATCGGCAAGAAGACCGCGGAGCGGATCGTGCTCGAGCTGAAGGAGAAGCTCGGAGGCGGCGACGACATCGTCAGCGCGATCGCGCCGAAGACCGATCTCGTCGCGCGCGACGCCCTGGTCGAGCTCGGCTGGTCGGTCGCCGAGGCCGAGCAGGCGCTTGCACGGACCGACCCCGGCGCCGCTCCCGAGGAGCGCGTTCGCCAGGCGCTGAGGGCTGCGTGAGCACCCAGTTCCTGGCGCCGGCGGTCGTGCCGGAAGAGGAGGAGGTCGAGCGCTCGCTCCGCCCACGCCGCCTCGCCGAGTTCGTCGGCCAGGAGCGCACGAAGGAACAGCTCGCGATCGCCCTCGAGGCGACGCGGACGCGCGGCGAGGCGCTCGACCACGTCCTCCTGGTCGGCCCGCCCGGGCTCGGCAAGACGAGCCTCGCGTACATCCTCCACGAGGAGCTCGGCGTCGGCATCCGCTCGCTGGCCGGCCCGGCGCTCGAGCGCAAGGGCGACATGGCGGCGATCCTCACCGCGCTCGAGCCGCGCGACGTCCTCTTCGTCGACGAGATCCACCGGCTCAACCGGGCAATCGAGGAGATCCTGTACCCGGCGCTCGAGGACTTCCGGCTCGACATCGTCGTCGGACAGGGGCCGGCGGCGAGGACGCTGACGCTCGACCTGCCGCCCTTCACGCTCGTCGGCGCGACGACCCGGACGGGTCTCCTGACGACGCCGCTCCGCGACCGGTTCGGGATGACCTTCCGGCTCGGCTACTACGACGGCCACCAGCTGGCGACAATCGTGCGCCGCTCGGCGCGGATCCTCGGCGTCGCGATCGAGGACGCCGCCGCCGACGAGATCGCGCGACGCTCGCGCGGCACCCCGCGGATCGCGAACCGGATCCTCCGCCGCGTCCGCGACGTCGCCGAGGTGCGCCACGAAGGCGCTGTCACGACCCCGGTCGCGCGCGAGGCGCTCGAGCTCCTCGAGGTCGACGAGTGCGGCCTCGAGGCGACCGACCGCGAGCTGCTGCGGGCGATCGTCGAGAAGTTCGACGGAGGCCCCGTCGGTCTCTCGACGCTGGCCGTCTCGCTCGGCGAGGAGCCGGACACGATCGAGGACGTCTACGAGCCGTACCTGCTCCAGCTCGGGTTCATCCAGCGAACCCCGCGAGGCCGCACGATCACGAAGCTCGGCCGGGCCCACGTCGGCGGCCCCGCCGAGCCGGAGCCGAAGCTCTTCTGACGCGTCCGAGCGGGCCGCGCCTCGCCTTTACCCGCGCTTAGCCGCCGCTTTGCCGGCCTCCGCCACGCTCGGAGAGTTGATCCGAAGGAGGCCACGATGAAGCGCGCACTGATCCTGATGCTCGTCCTCGCCGTTGCGCTGCCGCTCGCGTCCACGGCCGCAGGGTGCGGCGACTCGCCGAATGCGGTGAACCTGCGCCTCACGGCCGGCGTCAAGGGCGCACTCCGCCATGCGTTCCTCGCCGCGAACCCAGGGGCACGGGCGGAGCTCGTCCCCGGCCGCACGTACTACGGGCTCCACGTCGGTATCCAGTACGCGGTGGCGACGTTCGCCGTGCCCGGCCGGACGGCGTATCCGGCGATCTTCTCCGACGGCGGCAGCGGCCGCTGGCGGCTCCTGCGCGTCACGCACGGCGGCGTCTGCTCTGGGGTCGTCCCGGTCGACCTGATCCAGACGTGGTGGCTCGTGCACTGGCGCGGCGGCTGCTACGTGGAGCCGCCGGCGATGTAGTGCCCTATCTAGAAGTCGCGGCTGCGCCATGCGCGGGCGTGGAAGCGGCGGGCGAGCGGGTCGAACGCGGCGACGAACGATGCCTTCAGCCGCGTCGCCCGCTCGTCGAGGCGGCCGACGGCGGCAGGCGGCGAGGCGCCGCGGATGCAGCGCCGCCGTCCGCGCAGCCAGTCGCGGTAGCGCCAGTCCGCTGCGATCGACGCCTGGGCCGCCCGCTGGAGCAGGTCGAACGAACGGAGCGCCTCGGGGCGCGGCGGCACCGACAGAGCCGCGAGCTGCTGGAGCAGGCTCTGGCGGCTGCCCTGCACGCGCTGGATCGCGGCGGCGGCGCGCGCCGGCGGGATCCGACACCGACGCGCGGCGGCAATCGCGTCGACGATCTCGCCGCGCGCCTCGTGCGACTGCGCGAGGAAGTTCTCGATCTTGAGGACGTACCCCTCGAGCGCGGTGTCGCCGCCGCCCGACCCGCCGCCGAACGCGACCGCGAGCCCTGCCGCCGTGCCCGCTGCCGCCACGAGCACGGCGCCTGCGGCGAGCGCCCGCCGCCGCCGGCGCGGCTGCGCGACGCCCTGCGCCCGACCGGGGACGGCGCGGGGCGCGGCCAGGTCGGGCTCCTGACGCAGGATCCGCCCGTGCAGCTCGCGCAGAGCCGGGCTCGGCTCGATGCCGAGCCGCTCGACGAGATCCTCGCGCGCCCGCCGGAAGACGTCGAGCGCCTCCTCCTGGCGGCCCGAACGGTAGAGCGCGAGCATCAGCTGCATGCGCGGCCGCTCCCGCTCGGGCCGCTCCGCGACCTGTCGCTCGAGCTCCGGCGCGAGCCGTGTGTGCCGCCCGAGCGCGAGCTCCGCGTCGGTGCGCTCCTCGAGCGCGGCGAGGCGAAGCTCCTCGAGCCGCCCCGCCTCCTCCTCCCAGAACCGTCCGGAGCCCAGGCCGGCGAGCGCCGGGCCGCGCCAGAGCGCGAGGGCCGAGCCGAGCGTCTCGGCGGCAGCCGCCGCCTCGCCCCGCTCGAGCTCGGACCGTGCGTCGCGGACGAGGCCTTCGAAGCGCGCCAGGTCGAGCTCCCCGTCGTCGGCGGCGAGCGCGTAGCCCGCGCCGACCGTCTCGAGCCGCTCCGCCCCGAGCGCCTTCCGCAGCTGCGACACGTACACCTGGAGAGCCTTGACCGCGCGCTCCGGCGGCCGCTCGTCCCAGAGGACGTCGACGAGCCGGTCGGTCGTCAACGGCCGGTTCGCGTGGAGGGCGAGGACGGCGAGGAGCGCGCGCGGCTTGGCCGCCAGCGCGACGCGCTCGCCGTCGACGAGGACCTCCACCGGCCCGAGCAACCGCACCTCGATCACGCCAACGCTAAGGCTATGCTCGCTCCGGATGACGTCGCTGTGGCTCCCGGGCGCAACCGGCCCGCTCGACCAGTTCGTCGACCGGCTGATGCGGCAGATCGCCGACTTCGCCGGCGAGGCCGGCATCGAACGCCCGGTCGTCGAGGTCGAGCTCGCCGACTCGGCCCGGTTCACGCTCGACTCGATCTCGGCCGAGCCCGGGTACGGCTTCGTCACCCTGCGTCCGCATCCCGGTGACGACGACGGGCCGGAGGTGTTGATCGTCCCGGTGGCCTGGCTACGACGGATCGAACTCAGGCGCGCGGCCGACGAGGACGTCCGCCTCGGCTTCACGCTGCCGCAGGAGTAGCGCCCGCGCGACCCAGGGCGCCACCAGGAGCGCCATCACGTCGAACCAGACGTAACCGCTGGCGACGCCGCTCGGCGGGTTTCCGTCGGGGATCCCGAGGCCGGGCAGCTCGGTCGCCCAGCGCCAGGTTCCGATCGCCGTCCCGTACAGCTCGAGCGCGCCGACGACGAGGAAGACGCCCGCGTAGACGGCCCGGAACCGCGAGCGCCAGAGAAAGAGGCACAGGAGCGGGACGCCGACGGCGCCGGCCACGTCGGCCCGCGGGAGAACGGTCAGCCCGGCGAGTCCCCAGCCGACCGAGCCGACGGCAGCCGCGGCGACGAGGATCCGTCCGCGCACCGCCCGGCTCAGTGCGAGCCCGGTGAGGTAGACGAGTCCGTGCGCCGGCGGGATGAAGAGCGGCAGGTTGTGCAGCCGGTAGGTGTAGACGCCCCAGACGAGCGACCCTGTCACCTCGCCGGCGGTCGCGAACAGCACGACGCCGAGCGCCTGCAGCCGCCGCTCGAGGTCGACGCCGCGACATGCGAGTCCGAGCACGCCCCAGGTCAGGACGCCGAGCGCGAGCTGGCCGTGCAGCCCGACCTGCGTGTCCACGGCGAGCAGCGCCGCGAGGTAGGCCGCGAGCGCGGCTGCCCGTCTCACGGCTCGGCGACCTTGCGGCAGCGGCTCGACGTGCACGGGCGTCGCCGGGCACGGAGCCGCCAGCGACGCGGCCGCGAACAGCGCCGTCAGCAACCCCGGCTCACTTCCTGAATTGGAGCTCGTGCCACGACGGCACCGGGGCGAGCTCGAGCAGCGCCCGGCCGCCGCGCGGATCCGCGTACGCGAAGTCGGCCGATTCGTCGTCCCAGGCGACCTCGAGCAGCCCCTGTTTGACGCGGTGGTCGAGCCAGGCGCCGCGGAAGACGAGCTTGCGGAGCCAGTAGACGAGCGACTCGCCCTCCACGAGCGAGACGCGCTCCCAGTGGCGCACGAGGTAGCGGCCGAGCGAGGAGCGCGGCTCATCCACCGACCCGCGCTCGACGAGCTCGACCAGGTCGGCCGTCTCGTCGTCGTCGAGCTCGTTCGCCTCGAGGAGGCCGAGCTTGACGGCGGCTGCCGTCACCCGTTCCTCGAAGTCCTGTGCGCCGAAGCTGAACCGGTACCCCAGGAACTCGACCGCGTAGTCGTCACCGGAATGGTAGTTCGGGATCACGGCGCGAAGAATAGCCCCCGCTAGACTCGGCCCACGTGACCGTTCGGATCGCCGGGATGTCGCTGATCGTCACCGGGCTCGTCGTCGCGACGGCTTTCCTCCTCGGCTGGCCGCTCGAGCGCGCCGTCTACCTCGCCCCGATCATCGTCGTGTGCGCGGCGGCGATCGCCGGCCTGCTTCTGCTCTGGGCCCGCGTCGCGCTCGAGCAGCTGCGGGAGTCGCGCCGACCGCGCCTCGTGCTCGGGCTCTGGCTCGCCGGGATCTGTCTGGTCGTCCTGCTGACCGTGCTCGGCGTCGAGCTGCCTCGCGAGTAACGACGGGGGCTGGCCGTACCTGAAGAGGCGGGGAGGCTTCATCGCCGCTCGCTCGCTCCCATGCGACTCTCGAGTAGTCAAAACGAGAGCAAGGGAGACCCCGATGGTGAACACGACGACAGCCGATCTCTTCCCCCAGGAGCTCGACCACCGCGCGTCCAACGGCCTCGAGGTCTCCCTGCTCTGGAGCAAGCGCTCCAACCGGGTGACGGTCGCCGTGCACGACACGGCTACGGGCGAGGTGCTGACGGTGAACGCGCGGCCCGACAACGCGCTGGACGTCTTCCACCACCCCTACGCATACGCCGCCTGACGAACTTCGACGAGGGAACGCGCCCTACTCGGGCGCACTCGTCTGGTCCAGGAGCGGTGCGAGCGCGGCGAGCAGCCGCTCGAGATCGCGCTCGTCGTTGTAGCCCTGGAAGGAGGCGCGGATCAGCGGCCGGCCGTCGCGGGGGAAGACCGGCACCTCGATCCGGTGCTCCTCCCATAGGCGCTGTTGCAGCTCCTTGCCGTGACCCGGGGGCAGCGGGGCGCTGATCATCTGGCCGACGAAGGCGGGGTCGGCGAGGGGCTCGAGCCCGGTCAGCTCGGCGAGCCGCTCCCGCAGCTCGAGCGCGAGCGCGCGGCAGCGGTCGCGCACCTCGTCCCAGCTCCGCTCGGCCTGCCAGTCGAGCGCCGCAGGGACGGTCAGGTAGGCGCTCGGATCGCGCGTTCCCTGCTCCTGGCTGCGGGTGACGAATGTCGCGTCGTCGCCGTAGCCCCAGCCGACGATCAGCCCGTCGACCGCGTCCTGGTGCTCGGGGCGGACGTGGAGGAAGCCGGCGCCCTTGGGCGCGCAGAGCCACTTGTGGCAGTTGCCCGCGTAGAAGTCGGCCCAGAGCGCGCCGAGGTCGAGCGGGACGTAGCCCGGCGCGTGCGCGCCGTCGACAATCGTGGCCAGGCCCTCGGCGCGGGCGCGCGCCACGATCCGCTCGACGGGGAGACGGAGCGCAGTCTCCGAGGTCACGTGGCTGACGAAGACGGCACGAGTGCGCGCCGTCCGGGCCGCGAACAGCGCCTCGACGGCGTCGTCGGCGTTCCTCAGCGGCAGCGGGATCGGAGCGCGGACGTAGCGGCCGCCGCAGAGGTGCATCCAGAGCAGGTCGCAGGCGCCGTACTCGAGGTCGGTGGCGAGCACCTCGTCCTCGGGCCCGAGCCGCAGGGCGCGGGCCGCGACATTGACCCCCGACGTCGCGTTCGGGACGAAGACGAGGTCGCCGGGATCGGCCCCGAGCGCGTCGGCGAGCCGCTCCCGCGCCGCAGCCAGCAGACCGGACAGCCGCCGGCCCAGGAACTCGACCGGTTCGCGCTCGAGCTCGAGCTGCCAAGCCTGGTAGCGCTCGAAGACCGGGCGGGGACAGGCGCCGAAGGAGCCGTGGTTGAGGAAGGTGACCGAGGGCTCGAGCAGGAACTCGTCGCGCAGCTCCGCGGCCGTGGGCACGCGGAGGAATCTAGCGCGGCGCGAGCGCCACGAGGCCGAGCAGCAACGAGACGAGCGCGAGCCGCGGAACGAGCTTCGCGCAGATCTCCGCCGAGGTTGCCAGCCGGCGGCAGCGGTGGGCGTCCGCCTCGGCCCCGGGCTCGGAGAGAGCGAACCCGTACGCCCACAGCGTGCCGAACCGCCAGATGCGGTCGAGCTCGGCGGCGGCACGGGTGCGGGCGGTGCTCCCGAGCGCGACGGCAAGCGGGAGCGAGAGCAGTGCCGCGCCGAGGCGATGCTCGACGGCGAGAGCCGTCGGCAGGATCAGCGCGACGAGCGCGGTCGCGGCCAGTCCGAGAGCGAGCTGGCAGACGGCGCTCGACGGTGGCCGCAGGCCGACGGGCGGCGGTGTCCCGTAGCGATGGACGCGGGTCCGGGGAGCGGCCGGAGGCGGCGCCGCCGCTTGGGGCGTCCCTCTGGCGAGGTCGGCGTCGTAGAGCGCCCGCGCGCGGTTCGCCGAGTGCGTCGTGGGCAGCCTAGATGACGAGGAACGTCGTCGGGTCACCGCCGGCGTCGGGGTGGTGGCGGCGCATGAGCCGCCGGTACGCCCTCACGATCTCGGACCGTGGGGCGTCCCTTCCTAAGCCCAAGGTCGCGTAGCGATTCGCCACAGTCCCTTCAGGATGGCGCCGGCGGTCCGCGGGCGCGTCCCTCGTCCGAGTGAGGCGGCCGCTCGGTTCCGTCCGACCGCCTCCGTACCGTCGAATCTCCCATGCACGACGGCATCTGGACTCTGCGGCCGTGCCCGCCCGGGCAGGCGAACGAGCTGGCGGCGGCGCTCGAGATCGGCGAGCTCACCGCGAGCGTCCTCGTCCGGCGCGGCTACGGCGATCCCGCGCGCGCGCAGGCGTTCCTCGACGGCGAGCAGCCGCCGCACGACCCGTTCCTGCTCGGGGACATGGCCGCTGCGGTCGAGCGGATTCGCGCCGCCGTCGGCGCAGGACAGCGGATCTGCGTCCACGGCGACTACGACGTCGACGGGATCAGCGCCACCGCGCTCGCGGTGCTGCTGCTGCGCGAGCTCGGCGCCGACGTCGAGTGGCACCTGCCGAGCCGCTTCGACGAGGGCTACGGCCTCTCCCGCGAGACCCTGGCGCGTCTCGCCCAGCAGGGCTTCGACCTCGTCCTGACCGTCGACTGCGGGATCACGGCCGTGGAGGAGGTGGCGGAGGCGCGCGCGCTCGGCCTCGACGTGATCGTCACCGACCACCACCGGCCGGGGGCGGCGCTTCCTGCCTGTCCCGTCGTCGCGACGCGGCCGTCGCGGTACCCGTTCCCGGAGCTCTGCGGGACGGGCGTCGCGTACAAGCTCGGCCAGGCCCTCTTCGGGCTCGACTCCGAGCTGCCGAAGCGCCACCTCGACCTCGTCGCCCTCGCGACGATCGCGGATGTCGTGCCGCTCCTCGAGGAGAACCGCTCGCTCGCGATCGCCGGCCTGCGGGCGCTCGCGCGGACGCAGAAGCCCGGCCTCCGTGCGCTGATGCGGTCAGCGGGCGTCGACCCGGCGGCGGTCGACGCGGGCGCGGTCGGCTTCCGGCTCGGGCCGCGAATCAACGCGGCGGGCCGCCTCGGCCATCCGCGGGCGGCGCTCGAGCTGCTGCTGACCGACGACCCCGAGACGGCGAAGCGGCTCGCCGCCGAGCTCGAGGAGCTGAACCGCGACCGCCAGGCGATCGAGGGCCGGATCCTGCGCGAGGCCATGCAGCAGGTCGAGGAGTGGCCCGAGGAGAGGCGGCGCCACCGGGCCTACGTCCTCGCGGGCGAGGACTGGCACGAGGGCGTGATCGGAATCGTCGCCTCGCGGCTCGTCGAGCGGTTCCACCGGCCGGTCGTGCTGATCGCCGGCGCTGAGGGGCACTGGAAAGGCTCCGGGCGCTCGATCCCCTCGTTCGACCTCCACGGCGCGCTCGGTGCCTGCTCGAACCTGCTGGAGCGCTGGGGCGGCCATCGCGCCGCCGCCGGACTCTCGATCGAGCCCGCGCACGTCGACGCGTTTGCGGAGGCCTTCGCCGCCCACGCGGCCGGCCTCCTGATCGAGGACGACCTTCGCCCCGTGACCGCGATCGACGCCGTGCTGCCGCGCGGCGGCCGGCTCACCCTCGACCTCTGCTCGGAGCTGGCGCGGCTGGCGCCGTTCGGGCTCGGAAATCCCGAGGTGACCCTGCTTGCGCCCGGGTGCGAGCTTGCCGAGCTGGCGACGGTCGGCGAGGGCAGGCACCTGCGTTTCCGCGTCCGCCGGGAGGGGCTCGACGCGGGCAGCGCGATCGCGTTCGGCCTCGGCGCGCAGCTCGACCGCTACCGGCGCGAGGGAACCTACGACGTCGCGTTCCGCCTGGAGGAGAACCGCTGGAACGGAACTGTCGCGCCGCAGCTCGTCGTCCGCCGGATCTTCGACGCGGCCGACGGCTACCGGGAGCTCCGCGACTGGCTCGCCGGGGAGTTCCGCAAGCCCGTGGCCGAACGCGACCCGGTCGCCGCGGCCGTCTTGACCGAGCTCGAGCTCGACGCCGCCGCCGGGCGCCGCCATCTCCTGGAGTCGGAGCGGTTCCGCGCCCTCCTCGCCGAGCCGACGCTCGCCCGCGCAGCGTGATCCAAGTCTTGGAGGAGGCTCCGGCGAGATTGCGCTCTCGCCGGAGCCGGTGCCTCTCTCGGACTACGCGAACTGCCCGGTGTCGATCCAGGCCGCCTTGACGAGGCTCCAGAAGTCGACGGCGAGCTGCTCGAGAACGTAGTCGTAGGGGAGCCAGCCGTAGCCGCTCGCGCCCCAGCTCTTACCCCATGAGTTGCGGATCAGGAGCGCACCCGTCGTCTTTCCGCCGCCGGGGCTCGTGTTCCGGATCTCGACCGTATCGTCGTACCCGGCCACGTCCATCGCGTGGCCGCCGACCGACTTGTCGCCCTTCGTCGGGAACGGGATCTTCCCGTTTCCCGACGCCTGCGACATCGAGCTGTAGACGGTGAAGCCGAAGCACGACGGCAGTCCGGCCGCCGCGTTTGCCTTGATCCGCGTGAGCAGCGCCTGCGGCGTCGTCGCGGGCGGATCGAGCCGGTAGTACTGGAGCGCTCGGTAGTTGTCGGCGAACGCGTAGCAGAACGCCGTCGGCTCGACGTCGAACCTGGTGACCTTGTAGGGCCAGTACTCCTCCGGCGGCACGCCGAAGGTCGCAAGCGCGCCCATCGTCGAGCGGAGGTACGCGCCGGTGTCGCCGTGTGCGTGGAGGATGTCGCGCGTCACCTTGTAGAGGAACAGCCGCGACGCGTCGATGTGCTTGCCGCAGGCCCGCCGCTCGAAGTACTCGACGAGGCCGACGACGGCGTTTGCCGTGCACGAGCCGAGCTGGCCCTGGTCCTCGATCGGCGAGAACCAGTTACGGAGATCGACCGCCGTCGGGAGCGCGGCGGGCTCGACCAGAGTGGTCGGCGCGGCGGTCCGGTCGAGTAGCGGCGCGACCTGCTCGTGCTCGGGCGTGTAGTCGCGGAAGTCAGGCAGGTCCCGCAGCCAACCCATGCCCAGGCCTTCCGGCTGCTCCGCCGCGAGGGCCGCGATGCTCTCCTGCTCGGCCGCCTCGGCGGCCGCGTTCGCCTCGAAGATGCTCACTGAGCCACCGTCCGAACCTCCTCGTCTCCATCGAGAGTCCCACCCTCCGCGGGCAGTGTCAAGCGGGCGGGGGCGGCGGTACGGCGCGCTAGCGGGCGACGCCGAGCGGCGTCCGGAGGAGCCGCGGCGGGCGGGGACGCGAGACGGCCGCCTGCTCGTCGAGGGCGGCGAGCGCCTTCGCAAGCCGCCGAACCGTGCGGGTCTGTCTGCGCTTGAGCTTCGGCATAGAGCCCATGGATTTCGTTATCGGAACGGCGGCTCCTTTGCGTGAGATACGGGTCTGCAACGACCGATCGGCCGGCTCGAGGACAGTTCGAGGACAGTTCGAAACGACCCCGAAGGGGCAGGAGTACACTGAATTCATGGCGACGCTCGAGACTCAGGAGAAGCATCAGGACCTCGTCGAAGAGCTGATCGCCGACGTCGCCGCGTACAGCGCCGACGTCGATCGTGATCTGCTCTCGCGCGCGTTCCGCTACGCAGCGGCCGCGCACGAGGGCCAGCAGCGGCGCTCCGGGGAGGACTTCATCGCCCACCCGTGGGCCGTCGCGAAGATCTGCGCGGAGCTTCGTCTGGACGAGCAGACGATCGCCGCGGCGCTCCTCCACGATGTGGTCGAGGACACCGACCGCGAGCTCGACGACATCCGCGCCGAGTTCGGCGACGAGGTGGCGCGGCTCGTCGACGGCGTCACGAAGCTGACCCGGATCCAGTTCCAGAGCCGCGAGCAGGCCGAGGCCGAGAACTACCGCAAGCTGATCGTCGCGATGGCCGAGGACGCCCGCGTGATCCTGATCAAGCTGGCCGACCGCCTGCACAACCTCCGCACGATCGAGTACCTCGGCAAGCAGAAGCAGATCCAGAAGTCGAAGGAGGCGCTCGAGGTCTACGCGCCGCTCGCGCACCGCCTCGGTATCCACGCGCTGAAGTGGGAGCTCGAGGATCTCGCCTTCGAGACGCTCCACCCGCGCAAGTACGAGGAGATCAAGACGATGGTCGCCGAGCGTCGTGCCGACCGCGAGTCGCATGTCAACGAGGCGGCGGCCGTCCTCAAGCGGGAGCTCGACAAGGTCGACGTGCCCGCCGAAATCTCGGGCCGCGCGAAGCACTTCTATTCCATCTACGACAAGATGGCCAAGAAGGGCCGCGAGTTCAACGAGATCTACGACCTGACCGCCATGCGCGTGATCGTCGAGCGCGACGGCGAGGAGGGGACGCGCGACTGTTACGGCGCGCTCGGCCTGATCCACTCGCTGTGGAAGCCGATGCCGGGCCGGTTCAAGGACTACGTCGCGATGCCGAAGTTCAACGCCTACCGGTCGCTGCACACGACGGTGATCGGGCCGGCCGGCCGGCCGCTGGAGATCCAGGTGCGGACGCGCGAGATGCACGAGACGGCCGAGCTCGGGATCGCGGCGCACTGGCTCTACAAGCGCGGCAAGGGCGCAAAGGCCGCCGAGGACGAGTGGGTCTCGTGGGTCAAGCAGCTGATGGACATCAACCAGGACGAGGCCGACCCGCGCGAGTTCATGAAGAACTTCCGCACCGACCTGTTCGACGAGGAGGTGTTCGTCTTCACGCCGAAGGGCGAGGTGAAGACGCTGCCGGCCGGCGCAACCCCGATCGACTTCGCATACGCCGTCCACACAGACGTCGGCCACAAGACGGTGGGCGCGAAGGTCAACGGCCGGATCGTGCCGCTCCACTACAAGCTCAAGAGCGGCGACCGCGTCGAGATCCTGACGTCGAAGGCCGGGCGCGGTCCTTCACGCGACTGGATGACGCTCGCGCAGTCGTCCCGCGCCCGCAACAAGATCCGCCAGTGGTTCTCGCGGGAGACGCGCGAGGACGCCGAGCAGAAGGGACGCGAGACGCTCGAGAACGCGCTCAAGCAGCAGAACCTGCCGTATCGCAAGATCGCCGGCTCGGCGGTGCTGGCGCAGGTGATCCGCGAGAGCGGCTTCAAGAAGGCCGAGGACTTCTATCTCGCGCTCGGTTCCGGGAAGCTGACCGCGCAGAGCATCGTCAACAAGGTGATCCAGCGGCTGAAGGTCGACCAGGTCGCCGAGGAGGAGATCGTCCCGAGGAAGGCGACGCGGGCGAAGGACGCGCTCGGGTCGAACACCTACGGGATCCAGGTCGAGGGCGTGGACGACGTGCTCGTCCGGCTCGCCAAGTGCTGCACGCCGGTGCCCGGCGACCCGGTGGTCGGCTACATCTCGCTCGGCAAGGGAATCACGATTCACCGGAAGGACTGTCCGAACGTGAAGGCGCTGATGCGGAACCCGGAGCGCTTCACGCCGGTGGACTGGGACGGCGGCGCGTCGCGCAGCTTCCGCGTTCAGATCGCCGTCGACTCGTGGGATCGGCCGCGGCTGCTCGAGGACGTGGCCCGCACGTTCGCGGAGCACGGCGCCAACATCGTCTCGTACGGCGGCGTCGTCGAGGACCAGATGGCGCGGAACTGGTACGTCGCCGAGGTGGGCGACGTGAAGGCGCTCCGCGCGCTGCTGACCTCGCTGCGGAACGTCGACGCGGTCTTCGACGCGTATCGCGTGACGCCCTCGTAGCGGCGGCGGTGTCGGCTCCGGCTTGAGCTCCTGAGGCCTGCTGCCGATGGGCAGCGGAGTGCAGCTCAGCCGCCGCCATCTCCTCATTCCCGTCGCGCTGCTCGTCTTCTGGCTCGTCCATCCGGGCGGGCTCCTCGACCGCCGGCGCGAGTTCCAGCTGCACCGGCACCCGCACAGCGTCGCCACCGCGGTCGAGACGGCGATCGCCGGGGTCGCGTCGTCCCTTGCCGACCGGCGCGTCGAGGTACGCTGCCGCGACCTTTCGGAGGCCGACTCGATGGAGCCGCTCGGCCGCGTGCAGTTCGTCGGCGACCGGCCGCTCGACTATATGGAGCTCCGCCCTGACGTCTGCACGACACTGATGCAGGTGCGGCGCGATCCCGTCTTCCGGTCGTGCGCCGCCCCCGATGCCGGCTGCTGGGCGCGCGTCGACCGGACGGCCAAAGCCCTCGCCGCCGTCGCGCACGAGTCGTACCACCTGCGCGGTGTACGGAACGAGGCCGTCACGCAGTGCTACGCCCTCCAGCGCGTCCGCGACACTGCGCGCGCCTTCGGCATCTCCGGCCGCGCCGCCGGCGCACTCGCCGGCTGGGCCTATCGGGTCGACTATCCGCGCATGCCGCCTGCGTACGTGACCCCCGCGTGCGGACCGGGCGGGCACCTCGACCTCTACACCGGCAGTCCCTGGCTCGGCTGACCTGCCGATCCCTCGTCCGAGGGACGGCGAACCAGCGGGTGTGGCTCCCCGGCTCGCCGGAGCCATGCCAATCCCTCGTTGGAGGGATGCTCCCTCGAATGGGCGGGGTAGCTAGATCGAGGGATTGCGCGCGCGCCGAATCCGAGTACAACGAGGAGTAGGGGAGAGGGTCGAAAGAGCTGCGGCGGCCGTCCGCTCGAGGACACGGACGGCCGCGCGGCATCCCTGCGAAAGCGGGAGTTCCTCCGCCGGGTGGGGCCCGGCCGACGCGGCCGACGAGGCTGGGGGCGGAGTGAGAACGGCGGCGCGCTCGAGGAGCCTGCGCTTTTCCTCGGGCGCGTTTCCGTGGCTCGGGCGAGACGCCGTCGCCGCCGCGCTCAGGGCTGCCAGCGCTCGCCGCCGGTATCCCAGCCGACCAGGCAGTGGGCCGAGATGAGGACGGCGACCCGTTCCAGGAATGCACGGTCCGCTTCCGCGGCGCCGTCGACGGCGAGCTCGGCGACGCGCTTGCCCTGGAAGGCGACGGGGAGCTGCGTGCGCCGGTCGGGCTCCGGCTCGCCGGCCTGCGGGCCGAGGACGAGCTCGCTCTCCTCGACGAAGAAGATGCCCGCCCACGCGTAGCCGGCACGCTCGTGCAGCGTGCGGACGACCTCGCGCAGGGTGTCGTCCGCGTCGCCGCCCCGGTTCAGGATCCGGTCGATCGCCTCGAGCGCCCCGCTAGCGCTCGACATCGTCGCCCTCGAAGGCGACGATCGCCTCCCGGTATGCATCGGGGATCCGTCGCGCCTTTCGCTCGGCGAGGTCGACGTACACGAGCGTCTGCTCAGCCGTCACCATCAGCAGGTCGTCCTCGAGCCGGTAGGCCGCGTGCTCGAACGTGGCGCTCGTGGCGCCGATCCGGCGCTGACGGACGAAGACCTCGATCGTGTCGTCGAAGCGTGCCGGCGCGAGGTACTCGACGGAGGCGGCGCGCATGACGAACTCGCCCTCGCCGCGGCGGCCCAGCAGACCGAGGTGGCGCAGGTACTCCGTCCGCGAGAGGTCGAAATACGGCAGGTAGCGGCCGTAGTAGACGATTCCCTGGGCGTCGGTGTCGGAGAAGCCGACCCGGGTCAGCGCCGAGTACTTGAACGGCGGCTTGCGGTCGCTGACGCGGCCGAGCTCGAGAGTCACGCGGCGATCCTACCGCCGCGCTGGGGCGCTCCTTCTCTGTGTCAGAGCCGCTCTACAGCGGGAGCGCGGGCGGTGTGTCGTAGTCGTACCAGCCCCACGGGGTGCCGATCCCATCGTTCGCGTTCGGGTCGGCGACGACGAACGTGGCGTGATGGAACGGACGCGCGAGCGGACCGGCGAGATACGACGTCACGACGCCTGCCGCGCACGCTGCCGCAAGAACCAGAACCACCAGCCGTGCCTTCATGACTTCACCCCCGTGAGCCGACAGCATCAACCCTAGTACGTTGTCAGAAGGCCATTCGCGTCGCAATAGGCCTTTGGTCGTATTCCGTCCAGGTCTGGAAGCGGAGCCGTTTCAGCGCTAACGTCGGGGCCAATGGCGTTCCGGCCCCAGTTGGCGAGGGAGGACCAACCGCGCCCAAAGCGCTGGGTGGCGCGGCCGCGGCTGACCGGGCTCCTCGACGCGACGGACGCGCAGGCGATCGTGCTCTGCGCGCCGGCCGGATACGGGAAGAGCGTGCTCGCCGCAGAGTGGCTCGAGGGCAAGCAGGCGGGGTGGTATGCGGCGTTGCCGGCCGCGGCCGATCTCGCCGCCTTTGCGGTCGGGCTCGCGCAGTCCGCGGCCACCGTCGTCCCCGCGGCCGGCCGGCGGCTCGCCGAGCGGGCGCGCCTCCCCGAGGCCCCGGCCGAGGCGACCGAGGCGCTCGCCGAGCTCCTCGCCGACGACCTCGCCGGCTGGCCGGACGACGCGTGGCTCGTCGTCGAGGACTACCACCTCGTGGCGGAGTCTCCGGCCGTCGAGGCGTTCGTCGGCCGAGTAATCGCGCTGGCGCCGGTTCGACTGCTCGTGACGACGCGGCGCCGGCCGGCCTGGGCGACGTCTCGGCGGGTGCTTTACGGCGAGGTCGTCGATCTCGGCCGCGACGAGCTCGCAATGACCCCGGACGAGGCGGCGGAGGTCGTCGGCGTCCGCGCCCCGGCCGTTGCCGAGCTGCTCGAGCGCGCGCATGGCTGGCCCGCCGTCGTCGGCCTCGCAGCGCTTGTCTCGACGAAGACGATCCCGCGTGCGCGCGTCGCCGCGACGCTGTTCCGCTACGTCGCCGACGAGGTGCTCCGGCACGAGCCGCCGGAGGTGCAGTCACTGATGCTGGCGGCCGCAGTGCCGCCGCGGGTCGACGGGCGCGTGGCGAGGGACGTCCTCGGCGTCCCGGGCCCCGGCGCCTACCTCGACCGGCTCGAGGAGGAGGCACTGCTCGTCCCCGCGGCCGACGGCACACTGCGCTTCCACCCGCTCGTGCGCGAATTCCTGCTCCGGACGCTCGAGCTCGAGGATCCCGACCGCTGGGCGGAGTTGCACGATCGCGCGATCGCCGACGCGACAGCCGGAGGCCGGATCGACGAGGCGTTCGAGCTCGCGGTCGGCGCCGGGCGGCTCGAGACCGCCGCCGAGATCCTCGCCGCGTCGGCCTCCGACCTGCTCGGGTCGGGGCGCGTCGAGACCGTCGAGCGGTGGCTCGCGGCGCTCGGCGACGCCGGCGCGGAGGATCCCAGCATCCGCCTCGCGCGGGCCGAGGTCCTGCTCCGCCGGGGCGAGCTGTTCGGCGCCGCCGCGCTCGCCGAGCAGGTGGCGGCCGCGCTTCCCCCCGGCGACCCCCGCGCCTCGGCCGCCTGGCTGCACGCGGGGCGAGCCCTGCAGCTGCTGTCCGAGGACGCGCGCGGGCTCGAGTGCTATCTCGCGGGAGTCGACGCCGCCGCGGACCCGCGCGAGCTCGTCACCGCCCTCAGGAGCGCGGTCGGGCTCGCGGCCCAGCTCGACGACGAACGACTCGAGGAGCTCGTCGACCGCCTCGAGGCCGCCGCCGCGGACGACCTCGACGCGCGGCTGCAGGTCGTGCCGGCGCGGGTCTTCCTCGCGTCGCGGCGCGACTCGCTCGCGCCGCTCTGGCAGCTCGCCGTGCCGCTCGTCGAGCGCGAGCGCGAGGTGCGGAGCCCGACGACGCGGACGAGCTTCCTGCGTGCCGCCGCGTACCTCGCGGTCGCCCGTGGCGACTACGCCCACGGGCACGAGCTCGCAGAGCGTGCGCTGCAGGTGTGCGACGAGTTCCGGCTCGGCCGGGTCAAGCGCGCCTTCTGCCTCTGCTCGCAGGCGGCGGCCGACATCGGGCGGCGTCAGCTAGGGCGGGCGGAGGCCGCGCTCGACGAGCTGCCGTCGCTCGCGATCGAGCACACGCACGTGCTCGTCGCCGAGCGCCAGAACCTGCGCACGAAGCTCCTGCTCGCCCGCGGCGACCTCGAGCAGGTCCTCGCCGAGGTCGACAACGGCGACGACGCGCCCGCCGGCGAGCATCGCGCCCTCGTCGCCCTCGCTGCGGCTGCCACCGGAGACGTCGCGCGGGCGCGCGGCGAGGCGGCTGCCGCGAGGCGGAGCTCGAGCCTGATCGAGGCGCGCTTCTATGCCCAGTTCGCGCTGGTCGTGGCGCGGCTCGCCGAGGAGGGCCCGACATCCGCGGTGCAACTCGAGGCCGTCGGCCTCGTCGAGCGCGCCGCCGGCGCCGAGATCCTCGACGCGCTCGTGATCGCCTACCGCGCCTGCCCGCCGCTCCTCGAGCTCCTCTCCGGCGACGCCTCCTGCGCGGCCCTGCTGCACGGACTGCTCGCGCGCGCGGGAGACCACGCGTTGGGCCGGCGCTCGGGGATCCGGCTACCCGGCGGCGTCCCGTTCGAGGCGGGGATGGCCGGGCTCACGCCGCGCGAGAACGAGGTGCTGAGCCTGATGGCGCAGGGGCTCGGGAACCGCGACATCGCCCGCCGGCTCTTCATCAGCGAGAAGACGACCAAGGTCCACATCGGCCACATCTTCGAGAAGCTCGGCGTCGAGTCTCGCGTCCAGGCCGTGCTGGCCGCGAAGGAGTTGCCCGAGGCGCGTCCAGCACGGCCGACGGCGCTTTAGGGATACGTCCACGAGTACCGCCTGCAGTCGGACTCGCGGGGGCTCTGCGGCAAGTGCGTCGGCCGGCGCGGCGCGACGAACGTCCACCACGGCCCCGGCCGCCACCTGACACGGGTCTCGCGGCCGGCGCCGGTGCGGACGTCCACGCTGATCCAGGGGGCGCTCGTCGCGCGCCGAGCGCGGATGGCGGCGAGATCGCGGGCGCGGAGCACGAGCACGTGGGCCGGACCGGCTGCCAGCAGCGGCCACGGGTACCCGGACTGGCCGTAGTCGATCCCGTCGAAGCCGACCTTGTGTGAGCCGAAGTATTCGCAGGTCGTCCGCAGCAGCCGCAACCCGAAGCTCTGTCGATAGCCGGTCTTGCCGACGATGAGCGCGTAGTCGAGCGGGGACAGCCAGGCGACACCGGCCGGGTCGTCGGTGTTCGCGGCCGAGATGAACTGCGTCCAGTAGGTCAGCGACGTGCTGGGCAGGTACGAGTAGTCCGTGTTGCGCAGGACCTCGAACCGGGTCGGCACGTTGTCGTCGCGGTAGAGCATCACGGCGAGCACGCGTGAGCCGGGATACCCGAAGATCGCGACCGGCGACTCGTCGTACCGCAGCGCGAGCCGCACGGGCCTCGGGCTGCGGCCGTCGAGCACCATCACCTGGTTGCGGAACCGGCCCGTCCGCGGGTTGGTGTCCTCGGAGGTCCGCAGCCAGTAGAGGCGCACCGGGCCGTGCGCCTCGTTCGGCGCCTGCAGGAAGACCGGCGACTGGATCTGGCCGAAGTTGCGCACGGCGTCGACCGTCCTCACGCTCCCGTCGGCGTCGAGCAGATAGAGCACGCTCGAGATCGCGCCTGCGGAGAGCCGGCTGAGATTCACCGACAGCGCGACCTGCCTGCCGCCGGGGGCAGCGGAGAGCTCGTAGACCTCCGCCTTCGGATGCGTCCACACCACCGTCGGCCGGCCGTTGAGCGATTGCGCCCACAGGCGGCGGCCGTCGTCGTGCAGCAGCGTTCCGGTCCGGAGCTTGGCGGGATCCCACCTCGTGCCCTTCAGGGGACCGGCCGGTGCGGCCGGCGCGGAGGTCTTGCGAAGCGGGGCCGTCTGCTGCGTGTCGTGCGCGGCCGGCGGCCTGCCTCCGCGGCACCCCGACAGGAGTGCCGCGAGGCAGAGTCCGAATGCGAGCGTCCGCGTCCGGCTACTTCGGATAGTCAACGAAGAGCACCGGCCCCGGCCGGAGCCGTTTGTTGCCGGCGACCGCGATCCACTTGTCGCGAAGCGTCAGCAGGTTGGCGACCTTCAGCCGGATGCAGCCGAGCGTTCCCTTCCAGGCGAGGTTCTCGTACTCGTGGCTTCGGTGGCCGCCGTGGACCTCGAAGTAGCTCCTCGTGGCGCCGCGGTTGTTGCGGAGCTCGTGCACGATCGTGGGGTCGATGGGGAAGTAAAGCGGCCAGAGGCCGTTGTCGTGGTCGTCGTCGGTGTTCGGGACGTAGATGTAGCCGCGGCCGCCCGCGAGGTAACCGCCGAGATACCCGACGTGGTGCAGCATCTCGTTCCTCGGTTGCTCTGACGAGCCCCAGTGATCGGGGATCGGCCCGACGCTCGGATACCACATGCGGGCTGGATTGTTGCGGCCGTCGTACGGGCTGTTCCAGTTGCCGCCCGAGTAGCCGCGCCAGGAGCTGATGTAGGTCAGGCCGCGCGGCTCGCCGTTGGTGTACTCGCGCCAGAACATCCACAGGATCCCGCAATAGCCGTTCTCGGTGAAGGGCTGGCCGGCACAGACGTGGCTCGACCGCGGGTAGAGGACCCAGTCGAACCAGGCGAAGCGGCCGGTGAAGGAGAACGCCTGCTTGCGATGGGCCGACAGCACCGAAGACGTTCCGAACGTCGGCAGGCCGTTCGCGTCCGGGTTCGCGATCAGGTCGTTGACCTGCCCGACGGTGGCGCGCAGGTTGTCGGTGGGGAGGCCCGCCGCGTCGAGCGCGTCGAAGGACTGGTCGCAGGACACCGAGTCCGTGCAACCGGTTGGGGCCGGATCGTCGTCGGGCAGCGGCTGCTGGTCGAAGCAGCTCGCCGGCTCGATCGTGTCCTGCTGGTTGCAGTCGGCCGAGTCCCACGACGGTCCGGCGCTGCCGGTTGCCGTGATCGCGAACGTCGTGTCGACGATCGTCGAGCCGTTGCCGACCGCGTCGAACTCGCGCACCTGCACCTCCGCCGAGTCGCCGGCTGCGGTCGGCACGACGTGGAAGCCGTCCCAGGCGGCGGTCGTCCAGGCCGTCCACGCACCTCCGTTCAGCGCGTAGCGGTACTGGTACTGCTGCGTCCCCGAGCCCGGAACGCCGTCGGGAAGCGCCGGGTCGGCGCCGGGGTTGAAGACGACGCGCGCGTCGCTGCCGAGACCGCTGAAGTAGTCGAGGCTCGTTCCGGTCGCGGCCGCCGGCGCGCTCCGGTCGATCGGGAACGCCCACGGGGCGCTCGCGCCGACGTTGAGCGCCGGATCTTTGCTCTTGGCGACGTAGGTCCCTTCGCCCTCGGGGAACGGCGGCGTCGCCACGCTCCCGGTGAACGTGTAGGAGGCAGGGCAGATGCGGTTGTCGAGCGCGTCGGTGTGGTGCGTCGGGTCGCACGGCGCGTTGCTCGAGACGATCTCGCCCGTCCCGATCCGCTCGGCCCAGGAACGGCTGATGCCTGCTCCCGCGTCCGTGGCCGAGACGGTCAGGTCATACGCCTGGGTGCCGTTGATATAGCGCCCTTCGAGGACGCGGAACGGCCCCGAGGCGGTGACGACCGGGTTGTCGTCGTCGACGAGGGTGATGTCGGCGCGGGTGACGCGGAGGTAGCCGCCGGTCGAGAGCGGGTCGAGCTGGGGGATGTTCTTCGAGCAGGTCGTGGCGCCGCCGCAGTCGACGCGGATGCGGAGGTAGAGGACTTTCGAGGTCGGGTTGGGGGCGGGGTCGACGAGCGAGATCGTGACGGCGCGCTGCGAGTCGGGAGGTGTGACGGGTTTGCAGTGTTCGTTGTGGGCGATCACGGCGCCGCTTGCGTCGCGGAAGCCGATGTCGATGCAGTGGTGGGCGAGCAGCTTGTTGCGGTAGCTGAAGTCGATCGTTGCGCTCGTGAGCCTGGTCGTGCCGGGCGCGCTGTAGGTGTATTCGGCGTAGTTGCCGTTTTGGTAGCTGTAGGTGTCGCCGCCGGTGGGCCAGAGCCAGAGGCCGTACTGGCCGCCGAGTGCGGGCTGGGTGGCGTAGGCGCCGGGCTGGCTGGAGCCCGCCGTGTGCCAGCCGACGTAGCCGTGGCCGTTGGGCCAGTCGTAGAGGTTGCGCCAGGTCGGCAGCGCCGGGGTGACCGGCGCCGGCGGCGGCGGCTCGGCGGCGTCGGCGCTTGCCTGGTCGGGGTAGTAGTCGCCGGTATAGGCGGGGTCGACGCCCCAGTCGTAGCTGGTTGTGCCGGTGCCGCCGCAGCCCGGGTCGTTGTAGACGAAGTACATGTAGGCGTTGGCCGGAGGGACCGGCTCGATGCAGCTGATCATGGGGCGCCCCGAGCTGCCGCCGGCAAGGGCGAGAGTCACCGCCCCGGCGACGACCAGCGCCCCGATCGATTTGTGGATGAGCGCGCGCACCTCCGTCCCCCTTTTCTCGTCCGCATACGCTGCCCCGGAGGAGGCGCGCCCGGGCGGACGCCGCCTGATCCCGGAGCAGCCTCGTGCGCGGGATCGTCGCGGCAGCACCGCTGCGCTCGCCTCAGCCCTCGGTCCTATCTTCCGGCGGTTACGACCTAGGTCCTAGCTCCGGATGACGCCGAGCACCTCGTCGCGCTTGCGCTCCATCAGCTCTCGCGAACGCGCCTCGAGATTGAGCCGCAGCAGCGGCTCGGTGTTCGAGGGGCGGACGTTGAAGTGCCAGTCCTCGGCGGTGATCGAGACCCCGTCGAGATGCGAGACCTCGCCCTCGCCGCCGAAGCGCTCCTTCAGCTCCTGGAGTTTGAGCGGCACGTCCGCCACCGGTGTGTTCAACTCGCCGGTGATGAAGTACCGCTCGCGGTAGGGCTTCAGGATCTCAGACAGCTTCCGTCCCTGCTTCGAGACGAGCTCGAGCATGAGCAGGAAGGGAACGACGCCCGAGTCGGCCTGCGAGAACGCGCGGAAGTAGTAGTGGCCGGAGACCTCGCCGCCGAACGCCGCGTCCTCCTGGCGCATGCGGTGCTTGATGAACGCGTGACCGACGCGGTTGACGAGCGGGACGCCGCCGGCCTGCTCGATCGTCTCCGGCACGGCCCAGCTGGCACGGACGTCGTAGATGATCTTCGCGCCCGGTTCCTTCTCCAGCACCGCTCTTGCGAGCAGCGCGGTGACAAAGTCGCCGGGGACGAACTCGCCGGTGTCGTCGACGAAGAAGCAGCGGTCGGCGTCGCCGTCGAAGGCAACGCCGAGGTCGGCGCGCTCCTGGAGGGTCTTCGCCACGATGAACTCGCGGTTCTCGGGCAGGAGCGGATTCGGCTCGTGGTTCGGGAAGCTGCCGTCAGGGTCGAAGAAGTAGCGAACGGCGTCGACGGGCAGCCGCTCGAGCACGGGGGGCAGCATCGCGCCGGCCATCCCGTTGGCCGCGTCGATCACGATCCGCAGCGGCCGGATCGCCGACACGTCCACGAACGAGAGCACCCGCTCGACGTAGGCGGGCCAGATGTCGTGCGGCTCGATCCGCCCCTCGGAGCCACGTCCCGGAGTCTGACCCCCCGACATGGCCCGGTCGCGCACGTCGAGGAGGCCCGACTCGCCGCCGACTGGGAGGGCGCCGCGGCGGACGATCTTCATCCCCGTGTAGTCCTTCGGGTTGTGCGAGGCGGTGACCGCGATGCCGCCGTCGAGCCCGAGCTCGCCGACGGCGAAGTAGAGCATCTCGGTGCCGACGAGACCGAGGTCGAGCACGTCCGTGCCGGCCGCGGCCGCGCCGCGCATGACGGCCTGCTCCATCCTCTCGCCCGAAAGCCGCATGTCGCGCCCGACCGCGATCCGCCGCGGCTCGAACTGCTCGACGTAGGCGCGGCCGATCGCCTCCGCGCCCTCCTCGTCGAGCTCGTCCGGATAGATGCCGCGAATGTCGTAGGCCTTGAAGACCTTGGGGTCGAGCACGGGCCGGATGCTAACCGGCCCGTGCTCGAGTGTCGCTCAGGTGTTGGTGCTGCGGATGTCGCCGTGGTTCCCGGCGCGGGCCGCGGCCGCCGGGCTGCGAGTTCGCAAAGTGCGAGAACACCGGCGGGGCTGGAACGCGCGGCACCGGTCCGGTGTAATCGAGGCATGTGGCGGCGCGCCGTCATGGCTCTCGCCGTGGCCGTTCTCGCAGGGGCCGCCGCGGCCGACGCCAAGAGCCCCGCAACGACCCTCGTCTGCGGCGCGTCGGCCTGTCGCGCCGCGGACTACGACGCGATCACACCGGTCGACTCGCAGCCGTTCACCCTGCGCGCAGCGCCGCGCGCCGCGCCGTTCTATACCGCCGTGATTACCGGGCCCGCGCCCGCGGGCTTCTGCTGGCGGCTCGTGTTCGTCCCGTCACGGCGGGTGCTCCGCGTCGAGAACGCCGGCACCTACCGGGCCGGCGACCCGGTCGCCGGGACGTACTGGCGCAGCGTCTCGCAGGCCTACGCGCGGCGCTTCACGCGCGCCGCGGCCGGGCTCGCGCCGCACGCGCCGGCCGCCCGCTGGCGCGGAATCCGCCGCGCGTGCGCGACCGGCGCCTAGTCGCGGCGCCTGAGCCACTCCATCCCGCATAGCCCCTATGCACAGCTGCATCGACTGTGGTAGAGAAGCCTCTTCCGAGGTCGTCTCGAGAGGGAGGAGCATGAAACGGATCGCAGCAGCCGCCGCTGCGGTGGCCGCGCTTGGAGCCGCAGCCGCAGCCGGCGCCGCCACACCGCCGCAGGGCTACCAGTCGGACAGCACGTTTTCCGCGAGCTTCACGGCCCAGGGCGTCCAGGCCGTCGACGCCACCGCGCAGCGAACCAGCTGCTACACGCCGGAGACGCCGTACTTCGACATGCTCACCGCGTCGGACGGCTATCTCGACGGCGGCATGTCGCCGTGCAACGGCGCCGCGACCACGGGCGAGAACCTCGGCCCGTACCCGACGCAGGACGAGACGACGCCGAACCCGATGCGGGTCAAGGATCACTCCGAGTCGGACCTCCGCGTCGACCCAGGGAACGCGATGCACCTGATCGGCCAGAGCAAGTGGGTGATCAGCGCCGAGGGCTACAACCATCTGCTCGGCTTCTATGAGTCATTCGACGGCGGCGTCACCTGGCCGGTCCAGGGCCACGTCCCGGGCTACGAGGGCTGGACGGACAACACGGATCCGGTCGGCGCCTTCGACCCGTACGGCAACTTCTACTCGCTGATCCTGCCCTACCAGTTCTACTACCAAAAGGGCGGCGGCCACGCGTACAACAACGGCTCGAACCAGGTCAACCCGACCGTGCCGCCCGAGGCGATCTCCGTGTCCGTGCGCAGGGCCGGCGGAGGCGTCAACGGCTGGATCACGACGCACAACGGGCACCCCGACTACATCGTGACCGCCGACAACGCAGCGACCAACGATCCCGACAAGCAGTGGATCGCGATCGACACGAACCCGACGAGCGCGCACTACGGTCGTGTTTACGCGATGTGGACGATCTTCGTGATCAACCCGTCGATCATCTACGAGTCCCACGCGGACACACGGCCGAACGGAACGCACACCGACTGGACGACGGCGCAGGTCCTGCCGACCGTCTCGGGCAAGCGCTGGGACACGTACCTGCTTCCGCATGTCGCGCCGGACGGGACCGTCTGGACGACGACGACGAACAACCCGCAGAAGCAGGACTTCTCGCACGCATCGATCAGCCTGATCTGGTCGAAGGACGGCGGCGCCACGTGGCAGGGCCCGCTGCCCGTGGTGGACAGCGTCAACGTGCCGACCTACCAGAACACGACCTTCCGCGAGGGCATCGTCAACACGTTCGCCGTCGGCACGCAGAAAGTCGGCAAGTACTACCCGCTCTACGTCTCCTACGAGGACGGCGGGTCGGGCCTCTCGAACGTCTTCCTGACGGCGTCGTACGACGCGGGGAAGACGTGGACCGAGCCGATCCAGGTCAACGACAACCGCGGCCCGACCGAGGCGCTGCAGCCGAACCTCAACGTCGCCCCGAGCGGGACCGTGTCGGTCGCCTTCTACGACCGCCGGCTCGCCTGCCCGAGCGGCGGGGCCGAGGCTTCGGCGGCCGGGATCGCCTTCGATCCGGCGGCTCCGTTCGGCGCGCAGAACTACTGCGTCAACACGGCGATCCAGTTCTACAAGCCGAGCCTGGCGCCGATCGGGCACAACGTGCGCCTCTCCGCGCACACGTATGACCCGCAGCTCTCGGCGCCGCACCCGAGCTGCATCACCTGCCACACCACGTTCATCGGCGACTACTTCGGCGTCGACTCCGGTGGCGGAACGACGTATACGACATCGGTGACGACCTACAACGCCGGCGAGAATCCGTTCTTCCACCAGCAGCAGCTGGTCTCGAGGATCGCGACGCCGTAGCGGCTCCGGTTCCGGGAGGGCGGCTGTCGGAAGCCCCCTCCCGGAACCTACAATGCGAGGAGTGGAGCGGAAGCTCGCCACGGTCCTCTTCGTCGACCTCGTCTCTTCGACGAATTTCGTCGCCGGCGCCGACCCAGAGGTCGTACGCCGCCGCGTCCAGCGTTACTTCGACGACGTCGCGAACTGCATCGTCACGCACGGCGGCATTGTCGAGAAGTTCGCCGGCGACGCTGTCATGGCCGCCTTCGGCGTCCCGCTGGCGCACGAGGACGACGCGGAGCGCGCCTCGCGTGCTGCGCTTGCGATCATCGAGAAGGTGCGCGAGCTCGGGCTCGAGGCGCGAATCGGCGTCGAGTCCGGCGAGGTCGTCGCGGACGAGTCCGACTCGACGTTCGCGACCGGCGAGGCTGTCAACCTCGCCGCCAGGCTGCAGCAGCAGGCCGGGCCGGGCGAGATCCTGATCGGCCCCGCCGCGGCCGGCCTGACCCGCGGCGTGATCGAGACGGAGCGCGCCGGCCCGCTCGAGCTGCGCGGCTGGCCCGCGCCGATCGAGGCGTGGCGCGTCGTCGCGGCCTGCGAGGGCGGCCGGCCGCTCGGCAACCTGAACGCGCCGCTCGTCGGCCGCGAAGAGGAGCTCGAGCTGCTCGATACGACGTTCTCGCGCACCGTCCGCCACCGCCGCGCCTCGCTTTTCACGATCTACGGCGAGCCCGGGGTCGGCAAGAGCCGTCTCGCCCGGGAGTTCGTCGAAGGCCTCGAGGGGGCCACGGTCCTCAAAGGCCGCTGCCTGCCCTACGGCGAGGGCGTCACGTACTGGCCGCTGGCCGAGATGGTCAAGTCCTCGGCCGGGATCTCCGACGACGACCCGCTCGACGAGGCGCAGCGCAAGCTCCGCGAAAGCTGCGAAGACGACGCCGTCGCCGACCTGCTCGCGCTCGCCGCGGGCGTGCTCGAGGCGGTCGAGGGCGAGCGGAGCCAGCAGGAGATCGCCTGGGCCGCGCGCGCCTGGGCCGAGCAGCTGGCGGAGGCGCAGCCGCTCGTGCTCGCGTTCGAGGACATCCACTGGGCCGAGGAGCCGCTGCTCGAGCTGATCGAGCACCTCGCGGCCTGGGTGAAGGACGCGCCGCTGCTGCTCCTCTGCCTGGCGCGACCCGAGCTCCTCGACGTCCGCCCGACCTGGGGCGGCGGCCGCGTTCGCGCGACCGCGATCGAGCTCGACCCGCTCGCGCCCGAGGACAGCGCCAGGCTCGCCGAGGCGCTGCTCGCCGAGCGGGACGTCGACCTCGAGGTCGACAGGGTCCTCGCGAAGACCGAGGGCAACCCGCTCTTCGTCGAGGAGACGATCCGGATGCTCGTCGAGCGTGGCGGTGACGGCGCAGAGCGGATCCCGGACACGCTCCAGGCGCTGATCGCGGCGCGCATCGACCGGCTGCCGCCGGCGCCACGCACGGTGCTCCAGCGTGCGTCCGTGCTCGGCCGGATCTTCTTCCGCGGCGCCGTCGAACGCCTCTCGCCGGAGCTCGAGGACGTCGAGCACGCGCTCGGCGACCTGCTCCTGCGCGATTTCGTCGTGCCGGAGAGCCGCTCAACGATCCACGGCGAGAAGGCGTACCGCTTCAAGCACGTCCTCATCCGCGAGGTTGCCTACTCCGGCCTGTCGAAGTCGGCGCGTGCCGAGTATCACTCCCGCTTCGGCGAGTGGCTCGGCGAGCGCGCGGGCGAGGAGCTGCTCGAGATCCGCGCCTTCCACCTCGACCAGGCCGCGCGCCTGCTGACGGAGCTCGACGGGGCGGCGCCGACCGAGCTGACCGACGACGCCGCCGCCGCGCTGACGAAGGCCGGCAAGCGCGCGCTCTCGAGAGAAGCCTTCCGCAGCGCGCGCAAGTTGCTGCTCCGCGCCGTCGAGCTCGCGCCCACGCTCGACCGCCGCTATCTCGCGGCCCGCGCGGCGTGGCGGCTGGGCGACTTCACCGCGGTCGCGGTCGAGATGGAGGAGGTGCGCGCGGCCGCCGCAGCCGCCGGCGACGACCTGATCCAGGGTCGCGCGCTCAACGGGCTCGCCGAGGTCGCGCTCTACCAGCGGGCCGACGCGGTCAAGGCGCTCGCGCTCGTCGACGAGGCGCTGCCCTTGCTCGAGCCGGGCGGGGACGCACCGCTTTTCGACGCGCTCTGGACGCGGACGAGCCTGGCCGTCTGGCTCGGCAACCACGAGGACTTCGAGCGCTTCGCCGAGCGGGCGCTCGCGGTCGCCCGCGAGGCCGAGCGCAAGGACCTCGAGGCGATGATCGTCCAGGCGCTCGCCAGGAACGCCCTCGCCCGGCTCGAGCTCGACCGGGCCGAGCCCCTCGTCGAGCGGGCGGTCGAGCTCGCCGAGCAGAGCGGCAGCGTCACGGGCCGCGCCGCCGCGTGCTGGACGCTCGGCTGGTTCGAGCACACACGCGGCCGCTGGGCCGAAGCGGAGGCCGCCTACCTGAGGGCCCGCGCGCTCTTCGGCGAGATCGGCTCGGCGGCGAACGAGGCGACGATGAACCTCCACCTCGGCCGGCTCGCCGAGGCGCAGGGCGAGACCGAGCCGGCGGAGAAGCTGTACCGCGAGGCGCTGCGCGTGCTCAAGGGGCTCGGCGACCGCGCGCACCTGTGCGAGGCCCAGCGCTCGCTGGCGCAGCTCCTCGCACGCGAGGGCCGGCTCGAGGAGGCCGAGCGGCTCGCGCTCGAGGCGCGCGAGACCGTCGGCCACGAGGACCAGATGTCGCTCTCGACGACGCGGCTCGCGCTCGGCGTCGTCCGCGCGGTCCAGGGCCGCGACGACGAGGCCGAGGCGTTGCTGCGCGAGGCCGTGGAAGGGCTGGAGGCCTACCAGCTGTATTCGCCCGAGCGGGAGGCGCTCCGCGTCCTCGCTGCGTTCCTCCGCGACCGCGGCCGCGAGGACGAGGCCGCGGCGGTCGAAGACCGGCTCGTCGAGCTGCTCTCGCGCAGCACCGCCCCGATCGCCTAGTGACCTGAGTCGTTGATTCGCTGGCAGTAGGAGGCGAGGCTGTCGAGGATCTGGTCTGCGGTCTTGTGCCAGACGAAGGGCTTGGGGTTGTCGTTCCAGTTGGTGATCCAGGTGCGGATCGAGGCGACAAGATCGCGGACGGACCGGTGCGCTCCGCGTTTGATCCACTTCGTGGTCAGCTCGGCGAACCAGCGCTCGACCAGGTTGAGCCACGAGCTGTAGGTCGGCGTGAAATG
>WNGD01001064.1_pt1 | contig 49527 bp, 30 predicted proteins | sample 5400671 | NCBI WGS metagenome assembly WNGD01 (sample SAMN13153369, study PRJNA577476) | soil metagenome | isolation source: 40 cm soil or saprolite under grassland replicate 2 | place: USA:California | collected 2016-06-15 | reverse complement strand
CTCGACGCGACAGCCCGAGCGCATACAGCGCACAATCGAGCGGAGCACCTGTTCGAGGCCTCCTTCATACAAAGCGACCATGATGTGATTGGCTTCCCGACGCACGACTTGGGCGGCCTTGACCAGACTGCGCCAGGGGTCCTGCCAGCAGCCTTCCTGAATGAGCCACTGCTGGATGAGCATGGCCGCCAGCTTGCCGTAGAATTCACACAGGATGCGCCAGGGGTTCTTCGTGCGCCATTCGTCGATCTGCCCATGCTCTTTCCACAAGCGGAAGAGTCGCTCGACCTGCCAGCGGAGCCGCAGCAGCACCAAGGCTTCGGGCAAGCTGAGCCGCACACGGGGCACATTGGTCACCACCATGGTCCAGCTGGCCAGATACAAGACCTCTTCGGAGGGCTCACGCCCATGCGCTTGGGCCGCCTCGCGGATGCGTTGGCGTCGTTGCTGTGCCACCTCCTCGCCAGACGCGCACCAGGATCAGCCGCACCGGGAGCCGGGCTTGCTTGCCCAAGAGCACTCCCAGTTCGCGGGCTTCTCCCTCCTGCTGTGGCAGCAGGCCACGCAACTCGAGCTGGTGGCCCGATCGCGTGTAGAGCCCCGTGCCGTATTGTAGCCGCATCACAAAAAAGCGTTTGCCACCCTCACGTCTCTGCGCCAATCGGCAGAGCCGTAACATCCGCAAAAAAGCCCAGATCGGCTAGATAGAGTCCCCCCACTGGCAGTTCATCGTCATTGAAGGGACTTTTGTTATCACTGTGCCGCCCATCGACCAGCCGCGGCCCTTCCAGTTGTCCACCCAACACGTAAGAGTGCACAAACAGCTTGACCATCGCTTCACTCGTGCCTGGGCTGCCTCCACATCCGCGCCAGATGTCGGCCAGTTCCGGCGGCAACATGACCGAGGAACTGTCCTCCACAATGACGGCACGGAAGCGACGCAAGAGCGGCACATCTACGGCTTCCGCTTGCATGTGCTCCTCGGCGAACCGCTCCAGCAGCCGCTGCATGAAGATGGCGGCCTCTTGGGTAAAGCGCTGACACAGCCCTGAGGCCGTGATGCTCACCTCTCGACGTTGCAGGATCTGCACCAACCCTTCGACGCGCTCATCGGGTCGCTGTAACCAGCCCAGGATCAACGCTTGCGCAAAATCGGCTCCCGTGAACGCATGTTCTCGTTGAATAAAGCCGGTCTCTTTGGCCAAACGCACGGCTTCCTCTTCCAAAATGTGCTGCAAGACCTCGGCTTGCTGTGGTACACTCGTCATTGGTGGCTCCTTCATCATGAATCGTTCTTCCAATCGTCTTTTCATGATGTCAGATGGAGCCCGTTGTTGTCATCCTTCCTTAACTTAATGCCTATGGGGGTGCGCTTGAATTAAGGCTACTTGTTGCTCGACTGGTGCATGGTACATGACTTCGCACAGGGTATGATGGAGATGGGTGAGACTAGTAAATGGTCGGGTATGCCATGCTTGGCGAACAATCCACGGCGGTCCCTCAAAAGCGCACTCAGAGCGGCAACAAAGTCTTCCTGGTTAAGCGTATTGAGTTCCTGTAGCTTCACCTGTTCCGGCATGATCTATGTTCCTCATTACAGACAAGGCAAACCATTAAGGGTGGCACAGCTACATCCCAAAATTTGCAGCGTAGCTGACCCGCTCTGGGCGTAAAGACAAAAGTGGAGTAAGTACCATCGCGTTGTGGCTGAGTGGAAAATCATTTTCCACTGCCTTAAAGTATATCTGTTGCTTAGGGAGTTGTCAAGAGGAAGACACTTTTTGCCAGGGGCTTCTAATCGTGAGGTTGCTGAACATCTCTATCTGACTGAGGGAACTGTGAAGAACCATATGAGTAACATCCTCAGCAAATTGGGTGTGCGCGACCGCATCCAGGCAGTGCTCAGAGCAAAAGAACTCGGCTTAGTTTAACTCGCATACTTGTTAAGGGCCGCTTGATCCAACCCTATACCCAGACCATCACCAACAGGAACTTGCATATGCCCATTCTGTACGGGTAAATCCTCAACAATCAGATCGTCTACCAACAGATTCAGCGTTGCCAGCCCACATTCCAGCGAGATCTCAGGCGAAGCTGCTGCCAAGTGCAGTGCGGCGGTCACACCAATGCCTGCTTCGATGCTACTAGTAACTACGCACTGAACGCCGCGATTCGCTGCCAACTGAAAAATCTGCCGCCCTACTCGCAAGCCACCCGCCAGTTGAGGCTTAATGATCAGGATATCGGCTGCTTCGTGATCAAGAATACGTTCTGCGCTTTCCAGATTGGAGAGTGCTTCATCTGTGGCAAGAGGAATAGATACGGCTTGTCTCAGTGTGTGCATGTTTTTCAATTGCCTTGCTGGAAGCGGTTGCTCAACATATTGAATAGTATATTGCAGGCACTGTGACAGTATTGCTACACCTTGCTCAAGACTCCATGCCTCGTTCGCATCCAGGCGTAAATGGACAGATGGCCCAATTGCCTTGCGAATTGCTGCAATGCGCTCGACCTCTTGCGAAATATCGCCATGCATACCAACTTTCAGCTTAATGCAGCCAAAACCGGCGGTAACCGCTTCTTTCGCTCGTACGATGGCAACTTCAAGGTCTTTAGCTCCGATAACGGCGTTTACCGGTATATGGGAACGGGCATTGGTAGAAGTCGGAGCAAGCAGTCTGCTAACACTTATGCCTTGCGTTTTCCCCAGCGCATCGAGTAGAGCCATCTCCAAGCCACATAGGGTAGAAGCAGATACCTCGCTTGCCAGATAGCGTTCTTCGTGAAGCGCGTGGGGGCCCTTGTGGCCGCCCGCCGTGTCCCAATTATTTTGCATGGTCAAATTGGGTAATCCCTGTATGGCGGGCGGCCACAAGGGCCCCAACCCCTCGTCTCCTCCACCCCCGCCCCTACGCGCATATGTGTCGGCGTGTTCCTGTGATGATATGTTTGCGCTGCCTATTGTCCCTACAATAGTGAGTGCTTCCTCAAGTGTCTTCCCATGAAGATGGGGAGCGAGCATGGAAAGCGACGAATATGCAATAGCCAGGCTGTCTCTACCGAATTCCGGTAGTGGTGCTATTTCGCCAATACCAACGATGCCTTGTTCTGTGTATATTTCGACAATGATGCCATTTCTTATAGCCGTAGAACTATGAGCCGTGGCGAAAGGGGTTCGTAACGGTATAGCGTAAGCATGCCATTGCACAGTCGTAATTTGCATATTTGGCTCTACGTCCTTGCGGGTGAATGAGGTATCGTCTTTCGCCTGCAAGGACGTAGACCCCATATTTTTTGAGTATTACCAGCTTATGGCAGGCGTGGGAAGCGGGAAAAGTCGGGTTTGCGCTTCTCTAAGTAAGCATTTTTACCTTCTTTGCCCTCTTCGGTCATGTAGTAGAGCATAGTAGCGTTACCGGCCAGTTCCTGAATACCGGCAAGGCCGTCGGTATCAGCGTTAAAGGCAGATTTGAGGAAGCGAAGAGCGATGGGGCTTTTCTCTAGAATTTCTCTGGCCCACTGGATCGTTTCCTCTTCTAACCTTTCCAGAGGTACGACTGTGTTGACCAGCCCCATGTCTAGTGCCTCTTGTGCGGTGTACTGGCGACAGAGATACCATATCTCACGGGCCTTTTTGTGTCCAACGACACGGGCCATGTAGGTTGCGCCCCAACCAGCATCGAAGCTGCCGACGCGTGGGCCGGTTTGCCCGAAGCGTGCGTTATCGGCGGCGATGGTCAGATCGCAGAGCAAGTGAAGAACGTGTCCACCACCGATAGCGTAGCCTGCCACCATGGCAATAACTGGCTTAGGCAGGTATTTGATGACTTTTTGCAGATCGAGGGCGTTCAGGCGGGGGACGCCGTCGCTACCAACGTAGCCACCCTCACCACGCACACGCTGATCGCCTCCTGAACAAAATGCTTTGTCTCCTTTACCTGTGAGGATGACCACACCAATTGCGGGGTCTTCACGACACAAGTTGAAGGCGTCGATCAGTTCCGTTAAGGTTTCAGGCCGGAAAGCGTTGCGAACCTCTGGGCGATTAATGGTAATCTTGCCCATGCCTTCGGCCTTCTCAAAAATAATGTCGGAGTAGTCCTTGACATTTTCCCATTGTACTGGCATCTCTTGTGTTTGCCTTTCAAATCATCGAACAATGTATTGACTTCTATATAGAACTCTTCCCTATACATCAGGGATTTATAGGTAGGCATTGGCTTAAAGCCATGAAGTTCTCGATCATTATACTACAGTATACGGTTGCATTGGCGTTGCTTGCTTTTCTCTTCTGGGAGCCTTCTTGTAAGAAAATCCGATGCGATCCTGCATATCTTCGCTGTTTCGCTGTCTATCTTTATATTCATATAAGTTATGTATAATATAAAAATCATGCATTGTAAGCATCTAAAAATTGTATTACAATCAGGGTAAGGGGTACGTATTTACCCTTAAAAACTACAACTGATCTATATTACAGGGAGTGAGAAATGTTGAAAAAACAGGAGCCGGGGCATGAGTTAGTATCCCTTCCAGAGTTAGAAAGCCATTCATCATTAGACACAGAGCAAGTTGTGCAACCATCCCTTGCTGCGAAAAAGGAATTTACCACTAACTTGATTGGATGGATTCTGCAAGGAGGCGTTGTACTTAGTTCTATGGTTATTCTCATTGGCTTGTTTATGATGTCCTTGCAGCCTGATAAGTTTGCGCCGCAAAAGCTCGAGTCGTTTCCGCAAACCTTTAGTCAGGTATGGATAGGATTGCTAACACTGCGTCCGCAAGCTGTGATTACACTTGGTCTGCTCTTGCTCATCGCCACACCAGTAGTGCGAGTAGCAGCCTCTATTGTCACATTTGCCATTGAGCGTGATCGGCGTTTTGTGACGATTACGACGTTAGTGTTGCTTCTTCTCCTGTTCAGTATTTTCTACGTGGGTGCAGTTGTGGTTGTGGGTCAACATCAGAGCTTTCAGCATGGCAAATATTCTTGGATTTACCCCGCGCTAATCTTTCTCGGATCAATTGCAGCGGGCTTATTGGGTTCACTCGTCGGGCTTGGTGGGGGCGTGCTGATTGTACCTTTATTGACTCTGGTCTTCGGCTTTCCAATTTACTTTGCTATTGGCGCAAGTATTATCTCGGTGATTGCTACATCCAGTGGCGCGGCGGCAGCATATGTGAGGGATCACATGACCAATCTGCGCGTGGGAATGTTCCTGGAACTGTCAACGACAACCGGAGCCCTTTGCGGTGCCTTTCTCGCCGGACTGCTTGCCCAGAACATTCTTTCCATCATTTTCGGCATCATTCTGCTCATTTCGGCTGCCCCATTGGTCTTTAAGATTGGTGAGGAGCTACCGCAGGGGGTCAAGAATGATCGCTGGGCCAACTGGTTTCACTTAAATGGTTCCTATCCCGATCATCACCTACATCGCGAAGTATCTTACCAAGTCACACGCACACCGCTTGGCTTGGCGATGATGTATCTTGCCGGTCTTATTTCGGGCCTGCTCGGTATCGGCAGTGGCACCTTCAAGGTAATAGCACTCGATGAGATAATGCGCCTACCTCTCAAAGTCAGTACAACCACGAGTAATTTCATGATTGGCGTGACGGCGGCTGCCAGTGCAGGCATTTATTTCTCTCGTGGTGATATTCCCCCTCTGATCGCCGCTCCTGTCGCTCTGGGCATCCTAATTGGAGCACTGATTGGTGCTCGCCTGCTGGCTCGCTTGAGCAACAAAGTATTGCGTATCATTTTCCTGGCTGTAATTGCCGTTGCTGCTATTGAAATGGTGCTACACGGATTTGGCATCGCTTAACAACGAAGCACAAAAATCTCTTACAATACGCTCAAACACTCTCGGCTGTTCCAGATGAACAGTGTGACCTGCATTCGCTACGATCTGTAATTGTGCTTGAGGTAGTACCTGTGCCATGTGTCGTGCTATGCCACAGAATTTCTGGTCTAGCTCACCTGTGATAAGCAGAACGGGTAGCGTCAGTGCTGATAGTCTATCGTGAAGAGCTGGCTGAACACCTGTCCCGAGGCCACGCAGGCTCTGTGCCAGTCCGCTAGCTCGGTTGTTCAGGCGCTGTTCGTGTAAGGCTTGCCGAAGCTTGATAGGCAGACTTTGCTGGCTGGCAAACAGAGGAAGACGTTCCCATTGCTCGACAAACGCGGCTACCCCATCTTGCTCAATGAGCTCTGCCAGGGCCTCATCGTTGCGTTGACGCTCTTCACGCTCGCTGGCGGTTGCCAGTCCGGGTGAGGCGCTTTCCAGGATCAGCGCACGGAAGAAACCCGAAAAGGCTGTATAGAGTGCGATACGCCCACCCATAGAGTAGCCAAGCAACATAGCCTCTCCTTTGTGTACTCCAAGCTGCATCAGCGCAGCCGAGATATCAGCCTGACAATGCTCCATACTATAGCGCTGCGGAGCGTCTGGTGCATCAGATTGACCATGACCGAGCATATCTAACGCGATCACGTGTATACCATCTGCTGCAAAGATGTCCAGATGCTCTCCCCAGCTTGCTGCGCTTCCTGTGAAACCGTGCAAGAGTACAAGCGTTTGCTGTCCCGGAACTGGCTCACCACGCAATTCTATACCTAGCTGCACACCATTGACACGTATTTTCCTGCACATTTCTACTTGTCCCCTGCCAGGATACCTTGCTCAGCGAGTGCCTTATGCACGGCCTGCCAGAGTTGGCGATGCATGCGCACATTACTCTCACGTTCCGTAGCAACCTCAATGACGTGAAGCCCACCGGTTCTCATAGCCCGGCTAACCTCTTCACGAAGGTTGGGGTACCGAAGAGTTGTTCAAAATGTTCTGGATAAGCAGCTTGTGGGAGGAATGAGAAGATACCTCCACCGTCGTTGTTGATAAGGATGATAGTCAGATCAAGCTGGTGGAGGCGTGCAGCAAGCAGGCCATTAAGATCATGGAAGAATGAGAGGTCACCCAGTACCAGAACGGTTGGTCCTTTGTTCTGGCTAACTGCACTTACTCCCAGTGCGCTGGAGACGATGCCATCAATGCCATTTGCCCCTCGATTGCCCAGCAATGAGATGGGATGTGTAGTACCCCAGAAAAAAGTATCGAGGTCACGAATAGGCATACTGTTTCCAGTATAGAGCGTCGCATGTTCGGGCAACAGCCGGGCAAGTTCGCTGAAGACTCGTCCCTCAAAGGGTGAGGTGAAATCTTCAATAGTGGACTGTAATGTATGGCGTGTTATGTGGTCTGCTTGTTGCCATGTGGTCGTCCATTGCTCAGTAGAGGCTGATTGGACGGAGGTCGTGGCAGGAGTGGTGGTCGTGGTAAGAGTGGAGGGTATGGCAGGGGTGGAGGGCATGACGCCCGCAAGGGGTGTCACTACTATACTACGATCTCGCTTTGCTTGGGTATGGTGTGCTGACAGTGTGGTTGAGAGTTGTTGGCAGAGGGCAACTGGGTCGGTGTGAAACATGTGCGAGGCGAGTTGGGTTGGTTCGTTCCAGTCGTTGTGTTCATCAATCACGATGATGGGACACTGGGCATGGCGTTGCAGGTAGAGCAGAAGCGGTTTTGAAGTGGGCATAGCCCCAAAGCGCAGAATCACTTCAGGCGACATGCTCGCGACAAATTGTTCTATCCGCAGAAAGGCATCGTAACTGCTAATAACTAGTTCCTGACTGTGTTTGCCACAACGCAATTGCGAGAGGGGATCGGCCAGAATAGGATAGTGAAGCTGGTGCGCCAACTGTATAAGCGGTTGAACCAGTTCCGGGTTGGTATTGGGACCTGCAAGCATGAGCCCACGTTGCACTGTACTCAGTATGTCCATCAAGTATGTCATGTCTGTAGGAGAGGGTGTAGCTAGTGGCGCATTGCTTACTGAAATATAAGGTGCATTGTAGGGTCGTCCCTGCCAAGCGTACGCATCGCGCTGTGCTGGCGCGGGAAGGAGTGCCCCGACACCTGGCTCAGGGGTCAACGGTTCGCGCAAGGGAAAATTGAGATGTACTGGTCCTGCAGGAACTGCTTGGGTGAGCGATGCTGCACGACAAGCCAGGGTACGGATGTAGCGCAGAGCCGCGTTGGTAGCCTCTGGTAACGCGACGTCAGCGAACCACTTGACATGAGTGCCGTAGAGTCGGTTCTGATCAATGGCCTGGGGTGCGCCACACTCGCGTAGTTCATGAGGGCGATCGGCGGTCAGCACGAGTAACGGTACATGAGTTAACCTGGCTTCGACAATGGCCGGTAGAAAGTTTGCGGCTGCTGTGCCGGAGGTACAGAGTAGAGCGACTGGCTGTCTCAGTTGTTTGGCCATGCCCAGAGCGAAGAAGGCAGCTGAGCGTTCATCTACATGCATCCAGCAGCGAATAGCAGGCTGGTTGGCGCAGACCATTGCCAGAGGGGTTGAGCGCGAACCAGGGCAGATGACGATGTGGGCTATACCCACTCGCTGTAGCTCATCGACAAATGCACCAATATAGGCATAGGTTGGATTGACAGCATGTGAAGCGGTTGATGATATATCTAACATGTGTGTTCTCTTAGGTTTCATCACCTAGTCCACGCAACATGACCTGGAGCTTTAGGCAGGACTCGGCATATTCGCTTTGAGGGTCTGAGTCAGCAACAATGCCACATCCGGCAAAGAGGGTAGCTTTGTCTCTGGCAATCAGCGCAGAACGCAGGGCTACCGCAAATTCACCATTGCCACTGGCATCAAGCCAGCCAACAGGGCCTGCATACCAGCCCCTATCTAGCTGCTCACTGGCGCGGATGGCGGCCAGTGCCACTTGCTCTGGAAAACCACCCACTGCTGGTGTAGGATGCAGTAGTGCCAGGGCTTCGAGAATGTTGCGCTCAGGCAGAAGCTTACCGACAATAGGGGTTTCTAGATGCTGAACGTTTTTCAGCTTACGTAGATGGGGAGCCTCAGCTATCCAGACGTTACTACACAGCTTCATGAGAGCTTCTTGTATCGTCTTGACAACGATCTCATGTTCTCCTTGATTTTTGGCACTATGCAGCAGTTCTGCTCCCAGTTGCTCATCCTCTACGCGAGTCGTGCCACGCGGAGCCGAACCTGCCAGGGCCATCGTCTGTAGTTGCCCATCCTCTGAACATACCAGACGCTCAGGCGTAGCACCTACAAAGTAGTCCTCCTCACGTTGTATGGCAAAAATACAGGCCGTCGGATAGCTCTGGCGCAAGCGCTGTAAGACCGTACTCACATCAAAGGTGATCTCCGGTGTTTGTGAAGTTACCTCGACACCACGAGCTAAGACAACTTTCTCATACGCTCCTTGTCGGATACACTGTGTTGTCTCTGCTACCTGTTCCATCCAGGTAGAAGCTGGCAACAGATCATGCAAGCAAAGCAGACTCGCTGTATCTGTTGGGGATAAGTACGATGCTGTTGAGAGCTTTTCGAGAGCAGCTCGTAGATGCATTACCTTAACTATGAGTTCTTCAACACTCTGCTCAATGTCCTCATTGATCTGCACCAGGGTATTGATAGTAAGCGTGGTGCCACTGACATTGCTACTGAAGAGCAGATGAGGTATGATAAGTAACCCGTCAGGGAATCCTTGCCAGAGAGGAGTATGCGGACTGAGCGGATCAAAGCAGAAACCGCCAAAGGCTAGAGGCCCTGCGCAAGCAAGGGAAGTGGTTTCCTGAGCGGCGGATATGACTGCATGTTGTAGTAAAGTACGCCAAGCCGGAATAGCAGCGGTAATGTGTGTGCTGCCATTTGTCGTGATCGTTGCTGCTCTGTCTATGCCTACCAAGGCACTTTGCTCCGAAGGGCGTTCCCAGAAAAAACATTCCCCCATATTCGCTTGGCGAGCCGCTGTAAAGAACTTGAGGGCGGCCCACTCTCCGAGAGGCTGTATGAAACTGGCAAGCACGTCATGACCGTGTGAAGCGGCACGAGCGGCGGCTGTATGAAGAGTAGCAAGTAACTGTTCACGATTACAACGGATAGACGCTAAAGCACTGGTTTGATATATATGCGCAGTATTTGCAAATACCGCATCCATAATGTTCACCTATGTAAAACTTTCACCACCCCTGTTTACTCATATCTAACAAGGGGGGCAAACAACATAGGCTAGCATGTGTGATGAATACCAAGCCGTATATCCGGTTTGATAAAACTGTCTATCGTTCGTAACCACCCGGCAAAGATAGAGATGAGCGACTTTTCAGGGGCTGATATGACTTATCTCTACTTAAGAATATAGAAAAAGATCGCCAGCTAAGTCAAACCTACAACATGGCCACCAGTTGAGGCAAGATATGTCCTGCTTGCTCATGAATCACCACATCTGCAGCTTCATCCAAAGATGTCGGTTGCATGTTAAGGATGATTAAGGGGACGTTGCGTTGCAGAGCCATGCGCGGCAGCATGGCAGCTGGCATGACTTTAAGCGATGAACCGACCACCAGAAACAAGTCACAAGCGGCAGTCAGTTCTTTTGCTCCTGCTAGCACCACCTCTGGAATGCGCTGACCAAATAGGATAGTGGCAGACTTGAGGTAGCCTCCACAGGAGGAACACTGGGGATCACTCTCTCCGGTGTCGATGCGCTGTTGTAGCTCGGACATGGATGAACGTGTTCCACAGAGGGTGCAGGCGGCTGCTCGTGAAGTACCATGCAGCTCAATGACATTGTTAGCTTGATTGCCCGCATCCTGGTGCAAACCATCGAAATTCTGCGTGATGATGCCCCGTAGCATGTGTCTGCGCTCCAATTCTGCTAGAGCGAGATGGGCCGCATTCGGACGGGCTGTCGCGACCTGAGGTGAGAGGTTGCGTCGCCCCTGCCAGTATTGGCGGCGTGCTTCGGGCTTATGAATAAAATCACGATAGCTGACAGGCGGCGATGTCAACCACGGTGAGCCTGGACTACGGAAATCAGGAATACCCGACTCAGTGCTGATACCTGCACCTGTCAAAGCCACGATCTTTCTGGCCTGTTGCAGAAGTTCAACTGCATCTTGCAGTTGTTCTGAGAATGAGATTGTAGACATGAGGTATATTCTTCTAGCATATTTTAGAACAGTTTCATTTCGATAGTATAGCCTGTTGGCGTTGTACAGTGCAAGGAGTAAACAAAATTACAAAATTGCTTGTCGTCACTATTCTTTCATATTTTATGCACTATACACAATATTATCCCTTTTTCTCCTTAGAAAATCGTAGTTAATCGTATCTCCCTGCCCTTATATATACAAAATTCACCAAAGTAACAACAGATTTGTGCAGATAGCACAAATAAACAAGGCTTGCTTCTTGTATTTTGTCCGTATCTTTGTGAACAAAGTTCTTTTACACTTTGATCGGAAGCAAGATTGAGCAATGTCCACTCCTTAGTCCTATCTAGAAAGTGAAAAGTGTAACGAAATTTCCAGATAAGGAAAACTCACTATGTCTAGCATATAATTGTATCTAACCTCTTTCGTCCACCCATAGATTTTCCTGAACAGGAAGTTATTTATGGACATTCCCCAGGTAGCCACCGCAGGATTGAGGTTGGCAAATACTCTTAAGTAATGCAAAGCGGGGATAACTTCATCGCTTTGCATGTAACAAAGGTTACAAAAACATGTTTGTAATCGAGATGAAAAGCGTCAAACGAGTAGTAAAATATCGTATTACGCCCCGTAAATAGGGTTACTCAGACTTACGTAGTTCGTTCTAAAAAACTAGAAGGGGGAAATTGATGCATAGAAGTACATCTATCTCCTAGAAGTACATCTATCTCCTAAATCAGGATTTCACGCTACTCACACAAAGACGCATGAGGAATACAACAATGTCGCATTCTTTGAGGCGGAAGAACATTCTCTTGTTGCATTTCTGGTGAGTGATAATTTCATTACCGTGACACACTGCTAATGTAGCATAGGCTTTTCTTTGTCTCGTCATTTACAGGGGGAAAAAATATGAGTTTTACATTCCCAGAACCGCACTATCTTTCTGTGATTATTCCTATCTATAACGAAGAAGAGAGCATCCCGCTTCTTCATGAGGCTATTAGTCGTGTCTTAGGGGAGCAGGAATTTTCCTACGAGGTTATCTATGTTGACGATGGTAGCACAGATAATAGCTTTGCGCAGTTGGAGCATCTCTCGATACATGATTGGCATGTTCGGGTTATTCGGTTGCGCCGCAACTTTGGGCAAACATCTGCCATTTCTGCTGGCATAGCCCAGAGTACAGGCGAAATTCTCGTATTCATGGATGGCGATTTACAGAACGATCCCATTGATATTCCACGTTTATTAAAAAAATTAGATGAAGGGTATGATGTCGTAAGTGGCTGGCGCAAGAATCGTCAAGACGCAAAAATCAGCCGAAAATTACCCTCTTGGCTGGCAAATCGTCTCATTTCAAAAGTTACCGGAGTGTACTTGCACGACTACGGCTGTACCTTGAAGGCCTATCGACGGGAGGTGTTTGAGCATGTCCGTCTCTACGGCGAGATGCACCGCTTCATCCCGGCTTACGCAGCTATAGGAGGAGCAGCTGTCACGGAGTTAGAGGTAAGGCACCATGCCAGACGCTTTGGGAAGTCGAAATATGGCATCTCACGGACTGTGCGTGTTATCCTGGACCTGCTCACATTGAAGTTCCTTGGTAATTACGGAACCAAGCCCCTTTACGCCTTCGGCAAGCCAGGTCTTGCCTCACTGTTGTTGGGGGCAGTGTTATCTGTGCTATTGTTAAAGGCAAAATTTTCCTCTCCTAGTGTTCGTGTCCATCGTAACCCTCTTTTGCCACTCACCATGCTTTTTGCAGGTTTTGGGATGCAATGCATTATGATAGGGTTACTCGCTGAGTTATTGATGCGCACTTATCATGAGTCTCAAGGCAAGCTGACTTATGTAGTGAGAAGTGTAAGCTCGGTAAATCAGCTCGAAGGGAAGAGCGATCCAACCATCACCAAAGAAAGGCCTGTCTTAAGATAGTTGGCAGGCCAGGTAATCAGTGACGAACTTGGGTGGATATTGCCAAGACTGCTCCCTGAGCATAATGGCGTTGATGAAAAGTGTTCTTAACAACGAGGTTGAAGAGAATACATGTTACACAAGGGCAATCGGGGGATTGTTAGGCAGCTAGCTCATCAACACCATATCTTATACCCTCAGCGCATTTCGGTACTTCACACAAATCCGCTTTGCAGAAGAGCCATTACGGTAACTGCCTCATACAGGGCTTTGTATGTCTGGTAAGTAATGATAAGTTGCTTGTTTTTACGCTTAAAGGCTAGATGGAGAAGAATAGCATGCGTTGTTTAGTGACAGGAGTGGCGGGCTTCGTTGGATCACACCTCGCTGAACGCCTCCTCAAAGATGGTTATGAAGTATGGGGTATTGATGGCTTTATTGATTATTACCCTCGGTCGTTCAAAGAGCGTAATTTGGAAGGACCACGTTCGTGGGACACTTTTCACTTTATTGAAGGGAACCTCCTCGAGATCAACCTCTTTCCGTTCCTTGATGGCACGGATTGGGTTTTTCACCAGGCTGCTCAGGCTGGTGTACGCGCTAGTTGGGGGAAGGAATTTTCTCGCTACATAGAATGTAATGTGCTGTCAACACAGCGGCTGTTAGAGACCGTACTCCATGTGAAAGGAGTCCAGCGCTTCGTCTATGCCTCTTCATCTTCTGTTTATGGAAATACAACGGTTCTTCCAGTCAGTGAACTGGTGACCCCATATCCAAATTCACCTTACGGAGTGACAAAATTAGCTGCCGAGCATCTATGTACACTCTATCATCGCAATTTTGGAATACCAACAGTATCACTACGCTACTTCACAGTATATGGACCACGTCAGCGCCCTGACATGGCATTTCATCGCTTCTCTAAGGCGATTGTAACCTGCGAACCCATCCATGTGTATGATGATGGGTTCCAGACCCGCGACTTTACCTACATCTCCGATGTGGTTGAAGCGAATATCCGTGCGGCAATCTCAGATGCCGCTCCCGGCGAGATTATAAATATCGCTGGTGGATCGCGGGTCACCATACAGCAAGTGCTCCAGCTATTACAGGAGATTAGCGGCACGCCAATTAATGTGACGTACGGGAAGAAACAGTACGGTGATGTCCGTGATACCTTTGCAGATACGAAAGGTGCAGAAAAAGTGTTAGGGTACCATCCTCTTGTGCCTTTGCGGGAGGGGCTGGCCAACGAATTCGAGTACATCTTGTCACTGTATAAGCAAGCACATATCCCTATAGCCTAGACATCTTTTTCGCTATTAAGAAGGTACGTTGATGAGTACAGGTAAGCATTCCCTATCTCAAGCACTGGATACCCTTGTTGCCACCAAGGCTAGTTCTTTGGAAGGTAACAAGCAGGTTCTTCCGCCGATTGCTCCATCGTATGAGGCTGAGCAGAAAGAGCAAAGCTTATTGCGGGACGATCTTTCTGATGCAGAAGAAGATCCCATGCTTGTGGATACGCTTCCACGAAAAGCGATTCGAAAAAATGATATAGTGGATCGCCAGCAACGTAGAGGAATACCGAAGGCGTTAACGAAGAAGTGGCTCAAGTTTGCCTTTCGACTTGGTTGCACTGCACTCCTGTTTGCTGTTTTATTCAAATCCTTTGCTTGGTCAACCCTGTTGAAGACGCTTACGCGCCTTGATGTGACGATTGTGCTGATAGGGCTGATCGTAGGAGTATTCGGCGTCATAGTCAGTAGCTATCAATGGAAGAGTTTGCTAGAGGGTGAACATATCCATATCGACCTTGCCAGGCTCATAAACCTTTACTTTGTAGGCATTGCCTTCAACCACTTTCTCCCTACAGGTATGGGCGGTGATGTTGTGAAAGCATACTATGTTAGTCGCGAGGGCGGTAGCAACGCGACCTCTGCCAGTGCCGTATTGATGAGCCGTGTTACAGGTCTTTTTGGGATGTTCATCGTCTCGATATCAGCACTCCTCATCTGGCATGCATCGTTTTCACGTGAAATTGTTGTTCCATTCTTACTACTCGTTTTAGCAGCGTGTGCAGCAATTACTTTTGCTATCTTATCTGTATCAATCCTACCGTACCTTTTCAAAGGAAAGTGGGCCAAATGGCGTATCTTTGCTTCGATTATCAGCTTGGGCAATGCACTAAATGTGAGTGTCAGGCGGCCACGTTCTATGGGTAGCGCAACGCTATTTGCGCTACTCTTTCATATTGAGACATGCCTCAACTACTACATTTACGCTGTCGCGCTTCATATGCATGTCTCTCTCTCTTTTTACTTGGTAGCTATTCCATTTGTCACTTTGGTTGCCTTCTTACCGATTTCTATCAATGGTTTTGGCTTGCGAGAAAGTGTGTTTGTGTATGCCTTCTCAATAATCCATATTCCCACTGCCACATCACTTCTCCTGGCCTTTCTAGTAGATCTGCAGACACTCCTTTTTGGTATCATTGGCGGAGGCATCTATCTTGCAATGGGAAGTAGAAAGTACACAAGCATGCAATAATTTACTATCTGGCAACGGTAACCCTAAGTTTTCATGCACCAGGTCCTGCTTGTTTTTAACGTGCATCTATCGGTGTAGAAGCTTTAGTATAACTCTACTCTATCGGAGTTTTTAGATATGAGGTCGGAATGAACAAACACGACGATCCCCAGGCACGGAACCATAATAACCCATCAGTACCTGAAGCAGTACTGATGAAAGAGCAAGAAAAACAGTCTATGACAGGCACTTTATTACCTGATCAGGAAGTAAAAACAAAGGCATCGCAGATAAAAGCTTCATCTGAAGAAGAGGTACTTCTGAGCAAAGTAATCTCAAGGGTAATTCCCTTAGCAGAGATACCTAAGTTCGTGAGTCGAAGGCCAAAACGCGCTCTCACTATAGGGGCCTTGCTTGTTCTAATCATTTTGCTCGGAGCAAGCGGCCTTGCTATGTGGAAGCTTATCAAAGGAGTGCCAAATGTTGGCCTCTATCAAGTTGGTGCCAAGAAGTTGGTAGACGAGTATGCAGGTGGCGGAGGCATTGTATTTCCACGCCAGCAGTTAGATATTTCGTATCCGCTCTCTGAGCGTGTTCTGGCTGTGCGTGTTAAGGCTGGAGATCAGGTTGTTCCCAACCAGGCACTTATTCAACTCGACCCAACACAAATTAATGCTCAAATTGCACAAGCAGCTGACGATGTGGCAGCAGCGCAAGCATACCTGAACTCGGTTTCAGGCTTAAACAATCCAATCACTATTGCGCAGGCACAGCAGGCATATCAATTGGCGCAAAACAGGTATAATTCGCTTGTTGCTCAAGCCGCGTCACCCACCTTGAATAAAGGCAACATCATCTCGCCAATGCGAGGTGTTGTCACCGCCGTGAATATCAATCCTAATGAAGTTTTTGCGCCGAATACTATTCTGCTGACTATTATGGATCAATCCACTGTTATCGTCCATGCGAAGATACCTTTGTCCGATCTAGGTCAGGTGCGTCTTGGACTCCTCGTAGTGGTGACTCCCTCTGCATTGCCCGACACTAGCTTTCAGGGCACGGTCACCTCTGTCATTCCCCAGGCTGACCCGCAGACAGACACTTTTGAAGTACAAGTGGAAGTCAAGAATCCTCAACAGATGCTCTTGCCAGGTATGAGTGCCTTTGTACGTATTCAGGGCAAGAGCCAGGGATTTGTACTCCCCCGTGCTGCCGTACTCAACCCCGATCAAGACGCAATAGTATTCATCGTACGTAATCAGCACGCCTATATGCAACGTGTGCATGTAGTAGGTCGTTCGGTAGATACTATCTTTGTTGATGCGGGTGTTTCACCTAATGATACTATCGTGTTAGTTGGAATTGATCAATTACATGATGGCCAGCAGGTCAATGTGACTACTATTGAACGCTGAAGGTGGAGAGAACGTATTATGTATCCTTCTAAACAGGCATGGGCTCCTCTTCGGAGCATTATACCAGCGATTACGGGCTGTGCTATGATACTTGCCAGCCTGCTTCCCTGGCTTAATGATCCCTTGGGAGGATATTATTCAGCCTGGAGCTTACCCGTCAACATTGGCTGGCCCTTCCAAGTTAAGGCATTCAACTATGGCCTACTTTGCCTGTGCTGTGCAATATACACATTTGTCATCGCTTACCGTAATTGGAGAACTCTGAGTAGCAAAGAGACATCTCCTGTATGGCGTCCCACGTTAGCGGGCACGCTCTGCCTTGTTCCGGTAATATTATTTCTCTTGCAGTACCTTTGTGTCGACCTAGGTACTGTGAATCATCTAGCTCAACATCAGATACAAGCGGTATTTACACAAAAGAACTTTGGCTATAACGTTGCTACACCGCTTTTTCCGATCGATCCGTATTCCTGGGATATATCGACCTTACTTGGGCGATTTCAACTCCTGATAGATCTGGTAGGGCTAGGCCTGTTTGTTCCACTTTTATGTGGATTGATGCTGCTAGAATCCAGGCGATTGTTTGCGAAACCTGCAGGCCCTATCCATGTAAGAAGACATCGTGTACGCATAGTGCTGATCGCAGGATTGCTCCTTGGACTTGCGGTGGTTCTGGGGCGTGGACCAGCTTCCATGGGATGCGAATACCAAGCTAAAGATTTATTGTCGGCAGGGGAGTATGAAGCAGCCCTCAACTGGCTTGATATGGCACGCGTTCTCAATCCAGCCTTAGATCAGGTCTCCTACTATCATGTAGAGCGGGGGCAAGCATGGTATTTCTTATACCCTGATCATCCAAGTGATGAGAGCAATCTCTACCTTGCCTATACCTACCTCCAGCAGAAAGATTATGCAGATGCCTACCAGCAACTCGCATTAGGAGGGAGTGCAGGTCATAGACCTGCGTGGCTAGTTGACGAAATCAGTATTACTCTTGAGCAATTTGCACAATCTTTTCGACCACTATCAAGTATTGCAGGGCCAGCGGCAGGCAATTTTGGTATGACTCCACCCGCACAAGGAGCCAATAATGGCAATGCTACTGGGCAGGGAGCAATTACTAATAATGATCCCATAGCAGACCCCAACGCTCCTATTTTGCCTGTGCAAAGAATGAGTAATGACACTTTGGCTATGCCATGGTTGCAAAGGCTTCAGGAGGTAGATCCTAGTAATGTGTATGCTCAGTACCTTTTGGGGCGTATTCAATACGACCTTCACTACTATTCAAGTTGTAAAGAGCAGATGTACAAGGTTATACAGTTTAGCACGGATATCGCTGTACAATCTTCTGCCTACACCTATATCGCTTTAAGCGATGCTCAACAAGGTGACTACACGAGTTCGCGAAGGTTTCTATTGAAGGCAGTAGCACTTGATCCCGCTTATCGCAACAATACTGCCCGTGAGGAACTATCAGGCCTCCGTTAACTACGAACAGAAAGATTGTGAGCATGATTTCTTCGAAGGCAAAGGTTGAGTCTCCTGACAAAATACGACAGGATGAACCGTTAACGACAACTAAGACGAGTAGAGAGAAGCAAAGAGTTAATGCGTTGCATGTCCTCATGTGGATGATTCTCTTACTGGCTTGTTTGGGGATCTCCTGGTTCTCTTATCAATATTTCTTTGTACCACAGCCGAAAAACTATGCCCCCGATTGGCATGGGGCTCAGTGGGTACGGGCAGCGGATAGTAGTTCTCCTGTGGCTTATTTTCGGTACGTGAGTCAATTAGATACGCTGCCTGACACTGCCTTTGTAACGATTGCGGCCAATCAGACTTTCGTCTTGTATGTGAACGGGAGCTATATTGGTTCGAATAGCGTCGATTTTGTGCAGGGAGATGCACCCCGTGCCTATATGTATGATGTGGACTCGGTCCTTCAGCCTGGGCCAAATGTGATTGCTGTACGAGTTATGAATGTCGATACCCTATCCCCGGCTCTACAGGCGAGTTTTGGTGTGCTGTGGGGAAAGACCATTGCATATCACGGAACAGGTGACAGTAGCTGGCAAGCCACTGGACAAAGTGCCCTTGCCCGTCCTCGCTACACTCCAAAGTTACAGAACTGGTCGACTCCTCTCTTTGATGCGAGTTCATGGGCGGCTGTACAGAAGGAGACACATTCTCCTGGGTCACCAATGCTGACAGTTGATCCTTTGACCTTTGAACAACCACTTCCAACAAGTTGGATAAATGCGGGTGCTGGTCATGATAGCTACTTTACACACCAATTTTCACTATCTCCTGGATTTACAGAAGTATTATTGCGCCTCACTGCTACGGGTACAGCTGACATCTTTATCAATGGGCACTTGTTTGCTACATGGCAGAGTCAAACAGCCACTCCTCAAGAAAACGTCGTAAGCTACTTGAGCGATGGCTCGCCCGTTCTAGAGTACCGTGCTGGACTGGCAATGGGCGTCTATGATATCTCTCCCTATCTCCATTTAGGAGAGAACACGATTGCTGTGCATGTGTCATCCCCTGGGCTCAGTGCCTCAACGGGAGGGTTGGCGACCCTCGGCTCTGCGATGACGCTCGATGTGCTAGCCGGCTGGCCTAATCGGTATGATACTGTCGTCACTTCTGATATTGGCTGGCATGCGTCGCCTCATCCTGTTGAGGGATGGACACAAGCAAGTAGTGCCTCTCTTGCCTGGCCTCCGGCAGCCTTAGTAGGTCGTCCTGGCGAAAGTCGTGTGTTCTACCTTCCTGATAGTAATACACCGCGTAATATACAGAGTGTTTCTCCTGTACTCGTCGCTCAGGTTATCCTCCTCAGTGCTATAGCTGTGTTAGGACTGTGGTTGCTGATGTCGCTTATTGTCGTACGACGCTATTATCTTTCGCGAATTGAGGCTTGTGAGGCGATGAGCCTCGCACTTTTGCCAGCACTTGCCCTTGAGGCATTGTTACTCACCCTTTCCCATGAGCCACAGATGCCAGATCCCTTCCCATACACGTGGCAATGGGGGCTAGCACTGATTGCACTCGTTGGTGTCAGCTATTTCTTACTCTGGTTTCATGCACGCAGAACGTTCCTACGGCGCGACATAGTGGTTACTCACCTTTTCAATAAGCCAGTGGTTGTCCGTCCTGAGACCGATCTGTCAAGTTCATCAAAGGGGCAATATGTATGGTTGCACCTCGTGGAACGTGTGCGTCCATGGTTGGCAAAGCACTGGTTGCTCATTCCTATCGTTCTCGTAGCCATTCCAATGATCTTCTACAATTTAGGCTATGAACCCTACTGGCAGGATGAATTGTCGAGTTATTATGCAGCCAAAGGCATTCTCGCTCATGGTATTCCTATCTATATATCGGGATTTCTCTATGCCAAAGGTGAAGCCTACTCTTACCTGTTAGCTTTAAGCATGGCTATCTTTGGCGATCAAAACGGCATGCCTCGCCTCGTCAGTGCGCTGGAATACCTGATCTGTCTGCCACTGTTCTACGGCATTGGTTGCTATTTCTTTGATCGACGTGTCGCATTACTATCAACAGCAATGCTCGCATTTTCTCCCTACGCTTTGCTGTGGGGCAGACAGACACGTATGTATGAGCAAGCATTTCTCATGACACTCATCGTCGCATATATCCTCTACTATGCACTTCAACACTATCAACGTGTACGTCCAGTTTATCTCGCCATTGCGTGTGTCGTTATTGCCTACTTAAGCCATGAGGAGACGTTCATTATCCTGCCAGCGATTATTATCTGCGTGCTTCTATTTAGTCCCAAGGGAAAGTATGGCGTTCCCTTAGTTCTACGTCAAAAGCACTGGTGGTATGCCTTGCTGATAGGTGCGGCCATCATAGGCTTGCAATTGCTGATCGTGTTCGTCACTCATCCACCGCACCTTGGCACGGATCAGAGCCGGCGTCCGCAAATTCAGCCAACCTTTGATAATGTCTCATTCTATCTTGATTTGTTTTTTAACTCCGCAACGTTACGAGAAGGAATCATGCCATGGATTATCGTACAGCCCCTGTTTGCTGTCGACTCAGTTCTGGCGATCCTTGGCTGTATCTGGGCACTTCGTCAGCCAAACAACAAAATACGCTATTGTGCTCTGATGCTGATCCTCTCGTTGCTTACATTAACCTTCATCTTTACGATGCAGGCCGACCGTTATGTCTACCCTCTGTTTTCGCTCTATTATCTGATGAGTGCCTATGCAGTGCTACGCATATTACGCGTGATTTGGGCATTTGCACGTCCGTATCTTAGATCAGGACGGTCCAAATATTCAACTGCACAAAGCCCGGTTGAGGCACTCTCCAAGCCAGCGCATGTAATGGTAGTAGGGACGGTAAGTCTACTTTGTGCGAGTGTACTCATTCTGCCTATGTTGCCTCTGAGCAATTACAATATTTTCTTCAGCCGTGTAACGGGTCTCTCGTATCACCGTCATTTTCCGGATTACGATGATGCAGGGCAATATGTTCAGAGTCATTGGCAAAAGGGTGACATTATTGCTACTATAGCCCCCGACCTCTCTACATATTACTACTTCAATGGTCATGCCGAGTACTTTTTCTCGATAGACCGTTCGCTTTATCTCTTTGAGCGCAATGGTCAAATCATCGACACCAGCCTCGGTGAAAGAGCTCTCCTTAATGAGGCTGATTTTCAGGCACTTCTCGCAAGCCATGCACGGATCTGGCTTATCTCAGATAATGGAAATTATCAGGCTGGAGCGACTAAGGGAGGACGCTTCATCTTCCCGCCACCCGATTTTCAGTTGGTCTATGAAGGCTATGGATCGGCTGTATATTTTCGTGGAAGCTCATAGCGTCCTCCACCTGAGGGACTAAACAAGGGGGATAAATACCATGCAACAAATGTCGTCTGCCTCGGCCAATGCTTCGTCGTCGAAGACCTCGAAGCAGGAGGCGTCAGAGTCTCCTGGAGGGCTCGTTTGGGCCTACCGCTTGCTCTGGTTGACCTTTATTACATTCTTTCTCTCGACTGGTCTTGGGAAACTTTGGGACCGCGTGTGGCACCTCACCCATATATTCGATACGTTCTGGTCTCCGCCACACCTATTCATCATTACGATGACAGCTATAACGGCATTTCTGGTTATAACCTTTGCTTTTTTGCCTTACTTTCGTTCCTGGTTTGGGCCATTTATTCGCTTGCCCTTGATCCACGTCAAGGTTGCTGGTTCACTTATTGTTCTAGGGGGGGGGATGCTAATGCTCAGCGTAAGTATTATGCTTGATTCCTTCTGGCATACTACCTTTGGCTTTGACGAGACACAGTGGTCCTTGCCTCATAACTTGATTGTAGCGTCGTGGTTGATGATCATTCTTGGTTTTGTCTCTTGTCGCCTCGCATTGCGCCAATATCGCCCCTTGTCCTGGTTAACCAAACTGGTCCTTGCCATGCTGATCTTGGGTTTTGCATGTCCTGCCATTCTAGGCCCTTTCTATCTGAACTACTCTCCCAACCTTCTGCATGCCCTTGCCAACGTGCCGGTAAATCTCGCTCAGGCTCCAGTACGGCATCAGTATCGTATCTATTTTGCAGCACAACTGTCACGTCAGACGAGTCCTCTTTTCATCCCCTTTGGTACTTTCTTTGCTGGCATAGCGCTTGCCCTTCTTCGTAGTTTAGATGGCAGAGCGAGAGTCTTTCTCCTAGCGCCTCTACTCTGGTCTCTCATTTTCATGGTACGAGATTGGTACACCCTATATTTCTTGCATTACCATGGAGTTACTCACATAAAAAATCTGCTGCCAGTACTCGTGCAGGAGCCATCTCTGTGGGTCCCCATACCGCTCTTTGCTGCTGGTATCATTGATCTCACGCTACGTAAGATAGGCTTGTCTGAGTTTTGGACAGAGATGACGACTGGAGCAATATTTGGTATCCTTGTCTTCTTCATCTGGCACAGTTCACCAATAATGATACTACTTGCTATTCCGGCGGGAGCAATAATGGTCCTGAGCTCTACAGTCGGTAGATGGATTTATCGCGTTCTAGAGAAGCCAAGGTGGTCACATGTTTTGATACTCTTGTTCACGGCGTGTTCGGAACTTCCGGCATTTTTCGGGGCTGTTGATCTGATACTGCGAAGGACGATTCCGTAATTATGTCAAAAGTATGCAGTCCTTACACTTTTCGTGAAAGTCCATCTTCGTGACTGCTTCTAGTAACTACTTTTGGAGGTTTGATAACAAATGCTCAAACAACTTACTATAGCTGTTATTGCAGCTTGTCCGTTTCCTCATAGTCGTGGTACGCCACTACGCATTCAACGTCTTTCCGAAGCTCTTGGACGAGCTGGTCATGAGGTGCATATCTTCACTTACCCCATAGGCAATGGAATGCCAACAGATGGTGTGTCTATCACTCGCACTCGGAATCCTCTGGGATACAAAAAATATGATGCTGGGCCTTCCTTGCAGAAGCCGTTGCTGGATGCACTACTTACAGCCAAACTAGCCCGTTTCATAGCGCACAAGCATGTAGATATTATCTACGCTCATCACTTTGAAGGGGCTCTTGTGGCGTTGGCTGCCAGGCGAGGACAAGACATTCCTATTGTATATGATGCACACACTACGCTGACTGGAGAACTCGGTTCATACAATACACTCTTGAGAACAAAGCTAGTTGCCGCAATTGGAGGATGGCTGGATAGCTTTGTTCCCCGCCATTCAGACCATGTCATTAGTGTGTCTGATGAGATCGCCCAGTTTTTAAGTGAGCAAGGTATTTCTGCGGATCATATTTCCGTTATTCTTAATGGAACTGAGAATGAAGTATTCGCTCAGGGAAATGCCTCACGTGCTCGTGAAAAATTTCATCTGGATACACGCCCTACCGTTATCTATACAGGCAATCTAGCTTCTTTTCAAGGAGTAGATCACCTGCTTATAGCTATGCCTCAGATACTTGCAACATACCCAAATGCTCAGCTTATTATTGCAGGCAGTGGAGATATTGCTCCCTACCTTCTCACAATTACGAAGTTGGGGATCGAGCAGGTTACACATATCATTCACGATCCGGTTTTTTCGGATGTAGTTGATTTGCTAGCCCTTGCAGATGTAGCTGTAGTTCCCAGGACCGTCTGCCCTGGTATTCCTCTCAAGTTGCTGAATTATATGGCAGCGGGGAAGGCTGTGGTAGCCTTTGAGGGATCGGCAAAGATTCTCAAACATCTTGATACTGGTTATATTGTAACAAACGGCGATATGTCTTCTTTGGCAGATGGCATTATTACATGTCTTTCCGATGAGCAGTTACGTAAACAGCTTGGAGCTAGGGCTCATGAGGTAATCATTGAGTCTTACAACTGGGATCATATGGCGGCTAGAGTTGCTGAAGTATTTGAACAGCTCGTAATCAAGGAACAGCAACGGATATATGCGCTTAGCTAAATAAATACGTAAGAAGCGCACTTGCCATTCAAGGCACCAGGAGGTATCATTTTTCAATGAAAGAAAAAAATTTTTACTCATTGCTGACACGTTCACGCCTCATTGGGCTTCTTGTGGTCGTTGTGCTGCTTATTGCAATTCCCCTTGCTTTCTTGCTCTCACGGAAGCAATCAGCACCTTATGTGCCTCCGGTACCTGAGCCTGCTCCATCAAACTCAGTTCTGAGTATTGAACAATCCATACTCGATAACATCAAGACAAATGGCTATAATAACAATAGTAGCATCAACCATGGGCTTGGAGGATTATGGGTTAACTGGCAGTACGGATCGTCACCTCTCCAGACGAACTTCAATGGTAGTGGTAGTCCCGATGGAGGTAGCGTTGATCCACCACGTCATGACCCATATACAGACCTGCGCTACCTCCATAATCTCTGGCTGTATCAGTCGCAAAATCCAACCGATACCCGTTACAAGAGCGAAATTGAGAAATATACGCCTATTATCAAAGCTGAGTTTAATCAGTCAAGGGATGAGAGAGGATGGCTCTTTGATGAAGAGTTTATGGATCTCTATAACCTTTCCCATGACTCTTTCTATAAAGATACAGCCATCAGCCTTGTAGAAGGTTTTGCGCAGAAATTTGACCCGAAAGTAGGGAGTATCTATAAGACCAACACCGCTCATCCTCTCGGGTCCTATCGTGTTGATCTGGTGTTAGAGTCCGGTTGCGCCCTCATTCAGGCGGGCACACTGTTTCAAAATCCCGAGTGGGTGCAAAAGGGACAAAGCATCGTCAATTTTGTCTATGCTCACGCATATATGCCGCAATACCATATGTTTCCAGAACAAGTGGATCGCGTTCATCTCGAAGATGGATCCGTCAATCCATCCGAGGTCTTTTTCAGTGATCAAACGAACCAGAGCTACACGGTTTCAGGAAATCAAATGAGTATGGGATCGCTTTCTCAAATGATCCTCTCCCTTCTTCATACCTATCAGGTAACTCATAGTCAAGACTTTCTTCATAAAGCCACCGATCTGCTTGACCAACTTTCTTTGCCTCAGAATTCCCTAGGCTTATGGGATACCGTCAATATGGGATACTTCTTAAGAGTGTCCTTTACGGGTACAGGCCCGACAAACCCAGGTAAAATGAATCTGAAATCTCATGACAAGGAAGCGGGAAGACAAATGACGATGTTGCAAGTTTTTCATCTTGCAAACACCTTGACTAACAACAAATATCAGACCATGGAGGCGCAAATGCGTACTGTAGCAGTAAGCAAAGCGTATTACGCCCCCGTTCATGGAGTCTTTTATGAAGTTAAGTCTGACTGGACCCCCCTAACCGTTAAAGGTCAGCCGCAGGATTGGGTGACAACGGAAGCAATGGGAATCGAGCTTGAAGGATTGTTCACCATTGATCCTCTGACTTCCTTATCTACACTAGCTTCGTGACAATTCCCCGTGGCTTTCAGCTACGGCGGGAGAAGGCGCAGCTTGATAAGGTAAGCACCTCCTCACTGCGTCGTAAGCACCACTGATGTTACCGTGAAACTGGCGTTTGGGCCGGTAACGAACACACCAAGCTGACCACCTGTCAGATCATTATCGGTTATTGACTGGCCTAAGCCAGGGAGTGGGACGGGCTGATCGTTGATTTTGAAGGAAAAAGTGTTGCCGTGGGCGGTAACTTGTAGCGTATTGAACTGGTTCAGGTTGGTGTGAAGCGGAAACTTTCCTTCGGTAAGCGTGCTCGATGCGCTGGCTTTATATTTGAGAAGCTCAAAGTAGCCTGCTCGATTGATCACAAAGGCATAGCTAAATACGCTACTATCGCTTCCTTGCAGGCGGAAGACGATGCCGTGAAATTTATTGATGTCGCCTTGCGTTTGAGTTATTTTCAATGTCAGAGTAAAGTTCTGTGGCAAGGGACCACTAGCTGTTCCCATTGGGGCCGGATGAGGGAAGTAGGTAGTGCCACCGGTGCCAACGGTTAAGGTGTATTGGTTATTGCTGATGCTGGCTTGCAAATTATTATTGTCCTGGCTACCAATTGTCCAGTTGTGATCATTGTTGTGAAAATCTTCTGTAGTAAATGATGTATTTGTTCCTGGTGAAGCCTGTGAACTTGTGCAGAGCAGACCAACATTTGCACAGAGCGTGGGTTGAAAGGTACGTCCCACGAACACAGCGAGGAAGGCTATAGCAACGAGTGCGTAAAGAACATTGCTGATGCGAAACTTCTTTCTCCTCGGTAGCAGAGGTGGTGTGATGAAAGTGCCACCGGTGATGCCAGTGCTGGGATTTACAACTTGACCTGAAGGGATTGAGTTAGCTGGAGGAAGCGACGCATATTGCCCATAATAAGAGGCAACCGGTGAGGCGCGATTCTGAGATGGAGAAGTCAGAGCATCGCTGGTAGCGTCGGAGCGTCCATAGGTTGTAATGTTGCCAGCTTGTGGAGATGGCAGTTCATGGGTAGGAGCAGTGTAAACGCTTTCCAGGGCTATTGCCATCGCTTCGGCTGACTGGTAGCGGTGTTCGGGAGCCTTTGCCAATGCCTTCATGATGATCTGTTCCAGCACAGGCGGAAGACTAGGGTTGATTTCACGCACAGAACGGGGCGGCGTATAGACGTGTTGAAAGAGTAAGCCCTGGACGGTGGTTGATGAGAAAGGAACCTGTCCGCTCAGCATTTGAAAGAGTACAATTCCGAGGGCATAGACATCAGTGCGTGCATCTACTGGCTGGTGGTTGATCTGCTCGGGGGCCATATATTCGGCTGTCCCAATCATCTGATCGATGCTTGTGAGCGAAGGATCAGACGACATCGCTCTGGCGTTGGTCGAGAGTAACGTTTCCTGAGATGAGCTTTGGGCCAGTATCTTCGCAATGCCAAAGTCGGAGAGCAACAATTCGTCAGGATCGCTACTGGAGATGAGCATATTCTGGGGTTTGACGTCGCGATGCACAATACCATGCTGGTGAGCGTGGTGCAGGGCGCGTGCCATTTGAATGGCATAGCGAATGGCCTTGTGTGGCTCGATTTGTCCCTGAGAGCGCAACATCTCGCGCAGGGTGCCACCGCCAACGTATTGCATGACCAGATAAGCGCGATTGCCAACCTCACCGAAGTCGTAGATGGCGACAATGCTGCGATGCTCTAGGCTGGCAGCTAATTGGGCCTCGCGCTCAAAACGGTTGCGAAAGCCTACCGAATCGGCAATTTGTGGTGAAATGACCTTGATCGCCACTTCACGACGCAAGGGAGCATGGTACGCCTTGTAGACCTGGGCCATGCCACCTTCGCCCAGCCTACCTTGGATGAAATAGGCCCCTATTTGTGTCCCAATTAGTGGATCGTTCTGCATAGGTTTACCCCGCTGTAAGTAAGCTATTGGTCAGAGTCACACTCAACAAACCGCTCATTCCTCCCCCGTCTTTCAAGCGGGGGAGGAATGAGCGTTCCTTGTGGGGCGTGGGGTACAATTCTTCACGCGCTTGGATATCTTGACAAGGTGCGTGAATATCTGGTAGACTGGTTCGATGAAACAGATACTCACAGCCAAGCTGAAACTGAAGACCACGCCCCAACAATTCCAAGCATTGCGCCAAACGCAACTGGCGTATCGCTCTGCCTTGAACTCGGTGAGTCAGTATGCCTTTGAGCATGGCAAGATGAGTAGTGGACGTGCTTTGCAGCGTGATTGCTATGATGAGATACGTTTGCAGTATCATCTGCCTGCTCAAATGGCTTGTAACGTCCCCCGTCAGGTGGGTGCCACCTACAAAGGGTTGTGGACAAAGGTCAAGCAGAACGCGGTGGCTCGCAAAGCCGGACTGACCAAGAAACGCTACAAAGGACTGGATAAGCCCCCAAAGTACATTTCTCCTACCCTGACCTATAACTACCAGCGTGACTACAGTTTCAAGACGGAGCAACGGGTCAGCATCCTTACCCTCGATGGGCGCGTCGTCATCTTCTATACGGGTTACAGAAAGCACGTGGCTCTCATCCAAGAAGGAGCATCCCTCGGCGCGGCGAAGCTCTGGTATGACAAACCCCGTAAGCAGTTCTACCTGCTGGTCTCCCTGCAAGTCGAGACCGCCGACCCGACACCACAGACGCATACCAGCGTCGTTGGTGTCGATGTGGGCATGCGTTACCTGGCGGTCAGTAGCACCATGAAAGGAGAACCCACCTTCCATTCTGGCAAATCCGTGGTTGCCAAGTCCAATCATTACGCGAGACTTCGAAAGCGTCTTCAGAAAAAAGGCACTCGTGCCGCGACTCGTCGCTTGATAGCGATTAGTGGACGAGAGAGACGGTTGAAGCAGGACGCCAATCATGTCGTGAGTAAGCGCATCGTGGATGCTCATCCCCATGCCCTTATTGGCTTGGAGAACCTGGCAGATATCCGCGAGCGCACCAAACGCAAGAAGGGCAAGAAAGCGACGAAAAAGCAGCGTAAAGCCAATGCACGCCATTCCAAGTGGGCGTTTGCTGAACTGCAAGCCATGATCGCCTATAAAGCCACGTTGCACAACAGCATGGCTATCAAAGTCGATGCCCACTATACCTCGCAAGCGTGTCCCATGTGTGGATACACCGACAAGGAGAATCGTCCTCGCAAGGGACTGCTGTTTGTCTGTCAGAGTTGCCATTATACGCTCCATGCGGATTTAGTTGGTGCCAGAAACATTGCCTTAAGAACGTTGCTCATCCGGCAAGACTGGATGAGGACGGGCACCTTGTCAGTGTGCCCCGATGTGTCGAACGAAGAAGCCAAAGCTGAGCGCCTCAAAAGGGACTCAGAGTTGCGGTGGAGTTCAGACACAAGCCCTCGTGCTTTAGCCGGGGGTTACTGACCCATTGTACATTATTATCAATGGTTATGGAAAGTGGGCATGAGGATCGAAACTGTTCAGATTTGACCTAAGGAGGATTTCATGGTCAAGGTAGCCAGGCATTGGTAGAAGGGATTGAGGTGCTGTGCCATCCAGGTGCCAAAGAGACTGGCGAGTCCCATGCGGGTCTCTGAGCCTTTGGAACTACGCGTGCCCCCACTGATTTTGCCAGCAACAACTAGGCCGAGTGGAACCTTCGCTTGGCAAAAGTTCAGCAAAAGATTTCTGGCACCTTCGGCAGTGCGACTGGGGTCACCGCTTTTTGCCGTATCCGCAGTTATCTTTCGACGATGCACAAGCAATGACCGCAATACATAGTTCTTCTCTTATCGATCATCTTAATCTCTCTTTAGTCACGCTCAACGGAATCGTTTTTAATCATTGCCATAACTTCATCTGAATGCTCTCACTTTTACTTTCATCGAACATGTTTGCCTCTATCGCTTTGAATAATCTCAATCTGAAAACAGCAAAACTGCTATTTTGCACTTCATATCAATTTGCGCATATTATCCTATTTAGGAAAGCATATCCGCAAGCTTGTGCCACTGAATAGAAAATACAATAAGCTGTTCCGTACCTTGGAATAAATATAGCCATCAAGACGGTAGATTGCTAGCAGCAAGTACTAAATTCCTAGTCGTTTTCCAGCACCACTTTATACACGCGAGGTGCTACTGTTACGGTATCTCCTGTCATTTGGGTCTTCTTTCTGTGTTCTTCTTCTGGGCAAGCATGTCTTACCCATCTCAACGAGACGCTGAAACATACCTACGCCGGTAGTGTAGCTAACTGTCCTGCCCAGGCAACTAGCTGTTCATCTGCCATGAATGAACCAATATACTGCAAACCAAGAGGTAACCCGTTGACAGCATAGCCAGCAGGGAGTGTGATAGCAGGTAATCCTGCATGAGTCCAGGGAAGATTCATCACCGAATTGCCTGTTGTGGTAATGCCTTCCGGTGCTGTGCCAGGTGCCGCCGGACACACCCACAGGTCAATGCCATGCTGTACCATCAACGCTTCCAACTCAGCACGCAGAGCAGCACTGCCAGCACGAGCAGTATTCAGTTCTTCCGTGCTCACTTCCTGCCCTTCACGGATGGCAGCAACCGTCCTTGGACGGTAAAGCGATTCATATTGTGCGAACCATTCGGCATGAACCTGGGCCATTTCAGCAAAGACGATCAACTGGTGCCGACGATTAATAGCCTCAATCTGCTCCAAAGCCTTCACCCGCCGCACCGTATAACCAGCCTTTTCCAGTAGCATTACCTGTGCCTCAAAAGCTGCCAATCCCTCTGCTGATGCCTGGGCAAGATATGGCCCATCAGGGACACCCAATGTAGGCAATGAGACAGACTCCTCTGGTCGCCAATCGTCACAGAGCACAAGAGCCACCAGGGCAATGCCAGCCACATCCTGCGTGAAGAAGCCAATGGTATCAAGCGACGGAGCGCATGGAACAAGGCCAGCCGTCGGGATGCGTCCATAGGTTGGCTTAAAGCCGACAATGCCACAAAACGCTGCCGGGCGGATCACCGACCCAATCGTTTGCGTCCCCAGTGCCAATGGACAAAAGCCTGCCGCCACCGCAGCCGCCGAGCCACTGCTTGACCCCCCTGGGGTATGATTAAGATTATGGGGGTTACGGGTTGGCCCAGGTTCAATCCAGGCAAATTCGGCGGTAATAGTTTTTCCAACAATGAGAGTACCGGCATTGCGTAGCATCGTCACACAATGTGCTTCTGACCCAATAAACAACTTCTCTGGAAGCTGTGATCCTGCACGAGTGGGAAAACCATCCACAGGAAATAAGTCTTTCACACCCAAAGGGATACCATAGAGAGGTGGACGGCGAGCAGGATCAGGAAAACGTGCCTCTAACGTGCTTGCCTCGTTCAGTAAACGAGTGCGACGGTTAGTCTCAGGTAAAAGGGCGGAAATAAACGGCTCACTTACATCAATGCGATCACAAATCTCGTTGATATAGGTCAGCATATCAAGCTCACCATTTCGAAGTGCAGTAGCGGTTGCTGCAAGTGGGGTAGGAGCAATAAGCAAAGCAGCCCCCTTTCCTTACCATTACTGCTTCACCTCTTCACCATGCATTGCTGACAAGTATACCTCCCATAACTTCGGTACTGTCTCGTAATTGTGTAGCTCCGAGGGAGCTATCCAGCGCATATCAATGGCTTCCCAATCGGTGTGAATGGCATCGGGGTTCGGTACTTCAAAAAGAAATGGGTGGATGTAGAAATGGCGTCCGATTGACTCATCAACATATTCTACCACCTCACCCCGTCTCAGTAGGCGCACTTGCTCATTAGTCAGATGGGTCTCTTCAAAAATCTCCGTATATGCCTGGGACTCTGGCGGAACATTTGGTTCTACAAAACCGCTCACACCAGCCCAACGTCCCTGGTAACTGCCCACGCGGTTGCTACGCCTCACAATGAGGATTTGTGGCTCACTAGTATCGGTACGCATAAGAAAAATCGTTACTACATGCGTTGGACGTAAAGATGCTGGTCGCTGCTGGCGTACTTTCTGTTGGCAGTACAGGTACAGGGCATCATACATGGGAAATTGTAAGTCTAAAAGTTCCTGATCGCTTTTCCCACTCAAGCGGAAGCCAAAGGCAATCGCCTCTAAACCAACGCTTTCAGGTGCAATGTCGCGCTGTGACAACACGTCGGCGGCTCGTACAATCTTCGCCATTTCTACCAGAGCGCGATCTCCTTCCAGGTGATACTTATGCATAAAGGCATCAAAACTACACTCATCACCATGATGTGCCAGTTCAATGTTCTCACTGATATCATAGGGTAGTGCCCCTTCACGTTCGGCCACTGTCAGTACCTGATCCTTGGGAACGAAGAGCAGTTCAGCCTCGGCATCAATGAAACGCTTGATCAGCCAGGGGCAGGCGACACGATCTACCTTAATACGTTCACGCGTAACAAACTTGAGGGCCATAGGATCTTGCCTTTCTTATAGCCATAGGGATACTTGCTTATAAAACTTAAAGATCGCTAAATATCTCTATTGTTGACTTGCTTCTTGGTGGCTGTACGGATACTATCACGGTGTCAGGCGTACACCTTGGACTGTTGCTGAGCATGTTATAGAAGCACGTTATTCCTATCATATCATGCAGAAACAGGTCTTACTTATGCGTATGATTGATACAGAAACCGCAGAAGCTGGAAGGTATACTTCTCAAAGTACAACATTGTTTGAGAATCCCTTTACTCTGGAAGAGCTGCTAGTGTTCGATGATGTAACTATGCAAAGTATATTGCATTGTGGGAGTTTTGGCCTGACGCTTGCAGATATGGCAGCTAGCTTGCACGGTGCTTCGAAAACTCTTGTGGAGCGGGTAACACACAATGTACCACAAGAACAGTGTGCCTTGTTTCTACGAGCATTGCAGCACCCTCTTACAGAGCAACAGGTCTATGCGGCGCAACGGCAGGTTCTCGATGCTCTTTTCTGGGAACTGGTCTACTGGAAAACTCCTGAACTTTACGAGGAGTTGACGGAAGGAGAGCAACTGCACCCCGGTATTTTTCAGCAGTTGGAGCCGGATGTGCGCAATAAGGTCGTACTAGACGTTGGAGCTGGGAGTGGGCGTGCCTCATTGGAGTGTATACGCTATGGAGCAGGATTGGTATACGCCGTTGAACCTTCACCGGGATTACTTCACATACTTCAACAGAAACGAGCCGATCAAGCACTCAGCCAGCGTATCTTGCTCTACCGTGGGAGCTTTGAACACATACCACTGGCAGATAAGTGTGTTGATACAACTCTTTCCTGCTCAGCCTTTACTGCTGAACCAGAACAGGGAGGTGAGCCAGGGTTAGTAGAACTTCAGCGAGTAACGAAGCCAGGTGGTAAAATAGTCATTATCTGGCCTCGCAGGGAGGATTACGAATGGTTGCGTGTGCATGGCTTTCACTATGTTGCCTTACCATTGCATGAAGAGATGGTCATACGATTTCGTTCATGGCAGAGCGCCATGCGTTGTGCGCGGCTGTTTTATGCACATAATGTATCTGTGATATCCTATCTGCAGGCACAGCGTAAGCCAGAACTTCCTTTTTCGGTACTCGGTGTGAATCCACCGCGTGACTATTGTTGGCTTACCGTGTAGTAAGCTACAAGACGGGCAAAATTTCTTTTTATCTATCACACACATTAGAAAGGAATGTAGCAAATGTCCTCAACGGTAACATCAGGGACACAGAAAAGTTGGGCTGAAACGCCTCCCGCGAATCCGCCTCTGCGAGGTGCGATTGCTGAGGTAGTTGAGAACCAGACATGGCTAGGAAAAATCGCGACCCCCTTGCAAACATGGGTCAACAATCTATTTGGTAAGCAGGGTGAGCCGAAGTATGCGGTGAAAAATGCGTTGAATGGCACATGGCTAGGACATCCCCTTCACCCTGTGCTGACCGATATCCCACTGGGAACATGGACGACAGCAACCGCCCTTGACTTCATAAGCAATGATGATGAGGGCTTACAGCGTGCTGCGGATATCTCCGTATGGCTTGGTTTAGCTGGTGCAGCAGGCTCATTTGTGACCGGTGTAGCTCAGTGGAGTGATCTGGATGGCACAGACCTGCGCGTTGGTCTAATGCACGGCTTACTAAATAGCAGTGCGGCGGTTTTGTATCTTGGCTCAGCAATTCTGCGAGGTACAGGTCAACGCCGTACAGCTGTAACCCTTTCAACGCTGGGCTATTTCACCTCACTCGTCGCAGCCTATTTAGGTGGTGAACTGGCCTTTGCAAAGGGTATCGGTGTCAATCATGTGGCCTTTGAGGGCGGTTCCGACGACTTTGTAGCCGTCATGGATGTGCAGGACTTGCCCGAAGGGAAGCTAACACGGGTGGATGTCTCCGGCATTCCCGCCGTGCTACTCAAACAAGGTAAGGCTATCTATGCCATTGGCGCAACCTGCTCCCACCTTGGAGGCCCACTCGATGAAGGAACAGTGGAGAATGGGGTAGTGACGTGCCCCTGGCACGGTTCCTGCTACCGTATGAGTGATGGCAGTATTGTCAATGGCCCGGCTACCTATGCTGAGCCAACCTTTGCTGTACGCACACGTAACGGGAAGATTGAGTTGCGCCGTCTCGATCATGCATAGAGCAATGTCGCTTATAAAAGGACAGCAAAAGCGGACACTACACACAGTGTCCGCTTTTGCTGTTCTGTAGTAGTACATTTAGGTAGCTCGTCCACTTTAGAGACCATCAATGATTTCTGTTAGTAGAGGTTCTGCATAATAGAACCGTCTGTTCCCAAGGCGAATCTGATGTACTTCCTGTACGAGGATTGCGAAAGGTATTGAGTGTCGAATGCAGTGTGGCATTGGCTGCACAGACAGTTCTATGTCAACCATGTTGGAGCGTTATTGCATAGAATTGTGCCGTAATGGAAGGGAAAGTATACTTATGGAAAATGGTCAGCAAAAACGATACCGTTTTCTCCCGCTAAGAAAAAAAGGCTATCTCATCAGCCTTTTTAGCCTGCTGGCTATACTACTTGTGATTATACTCACTGTTAGCAGGATTCCCCTTTTTCAAGGAAAAGCAGCATCTAGTGGTCTAGCGTACCTGTTTCCGCAGCGTCTTAACTCAAGTAGCAGTGGCTCTACAGATGTGATGGTAGATTTTGGCTCTCGACAGAACAAAGCATATCCCATTCCCTCTCAATTTTTAGGTGTGGGAGGTATCGGCCTGGGAACGGCGGTAAACAATGATGGAAGTGCTGTGCCACAAGCTAATTTCCGTCTGACAAAACTGGGTGACTACGATTTCATGTCGCTCATTTTCCCCACGGCTGCCAGCCTGACGAATACCTCGCAGCAGAGTTGGACGAAGTTTGATGCAGAAATGGCGAATGTGGTTGCCTATCATCTGCAACCGATCATCACTTTGGCATATACTCCCAGCTGGTTGCAGCCTCAGAAGCAGAATCCTCCCTTAGTCAATGACTGCCTTAAGGATAATCCGCCTGCACTACCAACGCGTATTAAACCGGTGTACATGGTCAATGGCAAGGATAAAGGGACACAGGTATGGGGTCAGCTGGCAGCATTGATGGTTGCGCATGTCGATCACAATTTCCCGCAAATTCATGCCATGTACGAGATCTGGAATGAACCGGACCAGGCTCAGTTTATGTGCGTTCCTAATGGAGACCCCAATGCGCAGCAAGATCGGCTGACCGAATATAAAGCTATTTTTGCGGCGGCGGCTCCTCGGATGGAGCAGCAGGCTAGTAAGGACGGCAAGCAAATCAAAATAGGTGGGCCAGCTCTAGGCTATGCATTACAAAAGCAACTTCAGATCTGGTTTCCGGGCCTGTTAAATGATGCGACTATCTATCCGTATATGGATTTCATCACCTATCATCGCTACTTGTTTGGACATAGCTTTACCGGTGGCAGTACGGCTCTGGTTTCTAATGCCCAGGACCCTATCCTTGGGGTGACTGCCGAATATCAGCAGGTGGCGAAGCAGGTTCACGCAGGTAAACAACCCAATGCAGCTAAGACGCACATCTATATTGATGAGTACAATATGAACTCCTGTGTACCCAACATCTGCCGCAACGATCCCACCTTGGCTCCCCTCACCAATGCTCTGTTCCTGGCGGATGTACTTAATACTGTCAACGATACAAGTACATCCTTTGGGCATGCCAATGCAGTTCCGGCAGGGCTGGCCTTCTATACGTGGAATATTCCGCTTGGGAACATCTGCATGTTCGGCGTCATTGATGCCAAGATGGATTGCTCAACCACTGGCAAGATTGTTCCCTATCCACAGTACTACGCCTACGAACTCTTTGGCAGTTCAAGCTATCTAGATATGACCAACGGAGGCTACGTTGCCAACGCACAATCGTCGAGTCATACTGGCGTCTTTGCCACGGGCTTTTATACGAGTACCAGTGACTGTATTGTCATTGTCAATACGACTTCAACCGGTTATACCGCTATGAATGTCTTGGCACAAAATGCTGGGCGTGTGAGTGGTACGCAGGCAAATGTCTACACATTGCAATATGCGCAACATCCCTCAAGTCCGATTAGCTTACAACGAGTCAACCTTAGTCAGAATAGCTCTGGTAAGGTAGTTACTGTACATATTCCTGCATACACCACAGTGGCAATCTCATTTGCGGCTAGCTAAGAGCTTCATGAGACAGCAAAGCCCCTGCGTTCTTGCTGTCTCATACACTTTAGATGAGTTTTTTCACAATTACGAAAGCAAGTGAGCAAGCAGTTGTCATTTCGTAACCGGAAACGCAAAATGATAACCACTCTACTACTACGTATCTATATGTATTTTTTATAAAAGCATATAGACTATTTGCGTGTTTCATATGAAGCACTCACAAATCAGCTTGAAAGGTAGATGGGAGTTCAGGCACTACTTTGTTAGCAAAAGCTGGCTCATAGCTATATCAATACTAGTTCTTGGCCTTAGTATCGCAGGTTTCATTAGCGCACTACCACGCCCAAACGCGGCACATGCAGTTTCTGCATCTACACCCACGCTCCAGGTTTCTCCTAGTGCCCAATCCTATTTCTCCAATACAAAACTACGGGTACAAGGCTCTAATTATCCGTCCTCTGCGGAAACTGTTAATGTTTATTGGGATTATAAAAATGCCGGAAATCCTGGTACATTTGTAGGCACCTCCGTGAGCAGTAAAGGAGCTTTTACAGTCTCGTTTTCGATACCTGCTTCTTCTACAAAATACTATACGATTGCCGCGGTTGGTCAAACCTCAGGCACCGTTGCCACAACCACTTTTCACCTTTTGCCCAACCTGTATGCTCTCCCTAGAGCCATCGGTCCCGGTTCGAAATTCACTCTTACCGGCCAAGCCTTTGGAGCAAATGAGACCGTGAATATCTATTCGAACTGCAGTAGCAACTGCACTGGCCCTACACTGGCACAAGGTGTGACCGATGGTAATGGTTACTTCCAGATTACTGCTACCATTCCTTCTACCACCACTATCTTTGGGAAAAATTTCCTCTTCGGGATTGGTCAGACGAGCAATATGTCTGACACGGCGAATATTATTGTCTATCCACCCACGCTTGCCCTTGCTCCTCTAAGCGGCTCTGCTGGTACGCAACTCTCCATGAGTGCGTATGGATTTCGACGCAATGAAAAGGTAAGTGTTTCTTGGAGTAATAATCTCCCCTTCTCCGTTCAGACAAATTCAAATGGATATGTACCGGTCACTGTGTTTACTGTTCCGTCAAACACACCTCCGGACAACTATACAGTAACGATGGCAGGAGCAACCGGCAAACCAAAGATCACCAATACGTTTACCGTCGTTGCTCCAAGTTCTAATCTCACCATTCCAGGTTCTAACCCCAGTAGTAGTTCAGGTCCTGTTGGTTCCAGAGTACGTGTATCTGGACAAGGTTACGTACCCGGTGAGACAATCAACATTGTCTGGAACCATAGCACAAAATATGTCGCTACGACCACGGCTGATGGCTCTGGCGGTTTTCATGTCAGTTTTCTTGTTCCTACCAATACCAACAATGGTAACTATGTGGTGGAGGCAGTAGGAGCAACCAGCAAAAGTGTCACGCAAAACACATTTACTGTTGCTTCAGGTTTGTCGGCAAGCCCGTTAACCTTCGCTGCAGGGCAGAGTACCAATCTAGCTGGAAGTGGTTTCTTGACCAATGAAACGGTCAATTTCTACTGGGATAGCACTTCTGGTAAAGTGTTGTCTACGGTGACCGCCAATGGAAATGGCAATGTAGCTCAGGCAGTTACCATTCCTGCAAAAGCGACTCCTGGTTCCCATGCCATCATAGCAGTTGGACAGATAAGCCATATCACCTACAACACAGCTGTGACTGTAGATACCGCCTGGAATGACTTCGGCTTCAGTGCGGCCCACTTGCGGCAGAATACCTCTGAGAATGTCGTTAATACTGGAAACGTGGCGAATTTGCAACTTCGGTGGAATAAATCCATTGGTTCACCCCAACCGGAAGGTGCACCGTCGCCGATCTACTACTATGGCCTTGTCTATATTGCCACGTTTGATGGCTATCTCAATGCATATGATGCTACTACGGGTACCTTGCGATGGCAATTTCCTACAGGTACGAACTTCGCTAATCTCTCCTCTCCAGTCATTGATCCGGCCACGGGCATTCTCTTCTTTGGCACACTTGGTTTTCTAGAAGATCAGGATCATGGGGTACCATCACCGTTTTTTGCCTTAGATGCTAAAACGGGTAAACTTCTCTGGAGTGAGATTCTCAATGGTGATGACTACGCTTTTCCAACGATGGCTTTCAACAATATCTATGTTGGGTTAGCCAATGAAGGAGGAGGTGCCCTCCTCTCTATTGATGAGACCACAGGCTACATTAATGCGCAATATCAAGCCGATGGTGGCGTATGGGGTGCTGTTGGTGTAGATGTCAAAACAAACAGGATATTCACCGGTGTAGGTAATCCAGGTGATGAGGTGTTAGCCTTCGATGCTAACACCTTCAAAGGAACCAATACCTCTATTCAACCGCTCTGGAGGTTCTATCGCCAAACACCGGGTAATGATGACGATATTGGTGCTGCTATGGCTGTTGCCAATGGCGTGATTTACGTCGATACCAAGAGTGGTCTTGTGTATGCTCTCAATGAGAATAATGGTACTGAGATTTGGCCTTCTCCTGCGAAGATTGGTCCAAATAGTATTGGCAATGTCTCATCGCCGGCTGTCGATAGCGTCAATGGCGTGCTCTATGTTGGCTCGCTAAATGATTACCTGTATGCTCTGAGTACCAAAGATGGTAGTCTCCTTTGGAAGGCCCAAACCCATGGCAAGATCTATAGTTCACCAGCTCTGGCTAATGGAGTAGTCTACGTCGCATCGAATGACCATAACATTTATGCCTTTGATGCAACCACTGGAGCACAGCTAAAGAGCTTGCAAACCAAAGCTCCCACGTTCTCGTCACCGATCATCGTCAATGGTTGGCTCTACTGCGCCTCAACTGATGGGCAGTTATATGCCTTCAGCTTGTAATTGCTGAGGGTGTGAGTTCCCAATGAAGTAAAGAAATAGGGAAGCAAGGTAGGAATTTTATGTAGACACTTTGCCAAGATGTCTACATAAAACAGGTTGATGTAGCACACATTTCTTCCAGAAAGCGCCTACATAACCTTATACCCTGCCTTGCTTCCCTGTTTCCTTCCATTCACAATTATACTCTTCATTTCATAACTACATTTGCATATTTGCAACCGTATCTTAACCTGTTGACTACTCTTTTTTAAGTGGCTTTGCGATATTCTTCTAGGGAAGTCTATGGAAACTGCTGAATACATTGATACACATACATAAACTGATAACAAAACTGTAATTGCCGATCAAATCTACCCATTGAGGCAGATCTTCGATGCAAAATCTTTTTTTAACGACTTGATGAAGGAGATGATCAAAGGTTCGCTATGGATATAGTAAATGAAGTGCGTTCAGAACAGATGAACGAAGGCCAAAGGAATATTGGGACCACTATTTCTCATGAAAAAGCCAGCAATGGAGGGCTCAATACAGAAAGCTCGCGCCATACGCCGAGTTATGCTATCCTCACGCCATTGAGAAAAGAACGAAATGCTGATAAACTACTTCTCTCAGAGAGAGAGCAACAACAGATAGCTCTGTGGAATGCAACCCAGCAAAGTTACCCACAAGATATCTGTGTGCATCAATTCGTGGAAAAGCAAGCAGCTAATACCCCTGAAGCTACAGCACTGTGGGCAAATGGTCAAGTAATGACGTATGCACAACTCAATCAACAGGCCAACCAGTTAGCTCACTACCTACAGACGCTCGGTGTTGGTCCCAACGTACTCGTGGGCTTATGTGTCGAGCGTTCCCTGGATATGGTTGTAGGGATGCTGAGTATCCTCAAGGCAGGCGGTGCTTACGTTCCTCTCGATCCCGCCTACCCGGCTGAGCGTCTCAACTATATGCTAAAAGATGCTCAGATTGCTGTACTTCTCACCCAGAAGCACCTGACTGCTCGACTAGCGGAGCAGGACATGACATGTATTTGTATGGATACTGATACATCTCTCCTGACCCAGCAGAGCATAACCAACCTAGTTTCTACAGTGACAGCTTCCGATCTCGTATATGTCATTTACACTTCCGGCTCGACAGGTCAACCTAAAGGGGTAGAGATTACGCACAAGAGCCTGCTTAATCTGGTATCTTGGCATCAACCCGCCTTTGAGGTAACGTCCTCTGACCGGGCTACCCAGGTAACAAGCCCTGCCTTTGATGCGACTGGCTGGGAGGTGTGGCCATATCTTGCTTCTGGTGCCAGCATCTATTTCCCTGACGAAGAGACCCGCGTTACTCCTGCATCTTTACAAAAGTGGTTTGCAGAGCATCGTATTACCATCTCTTTCTTACCCACCGCACTTGCCGAAAGTATGCTAACTCTGGAGTGGCCGTCAACAACTTCGTTACGCTTTTTGCTCACAGGAGCCGATACGCTGCACCACTATCCATCCCCGGCCTTGCCTTTTGCCTTCATCAACAACTATGGGCCGACTGAGGCAACCGTGGTGACGACCTCTGGCCGTGTCTACCCGGTTGCTCATGCCTATGCTCCACCCTCGATTGGGCGTCCCATTGACAATATGCAGGTCTATATTCTCAATGAACACCTGCAGCAGGTTCCTATTGGGACACTTGGCGAACTCTATATCGGTGGTGATGGTCTCGCTCGTGGCTATCTCAACCGCCCTGAACTCACCAATGAACGTTTCATTCGCCATCCTTTCAGTGAGGACCCGCATGCACGCCTGTATAAGACAGGTGATTTGGCTCATTATCTATCAGATGGGCAGATTGCTTTTCTAGGACGCGCCGACCATCAGATCAAAATTCGTGGCTATCGCATTGAACCAAATGAAATCGTGGCTGTCTTGAATAGACATGCAGCCGTTCAAACAAGCGTCGTGATCGCTCGTGAGGATATTCCTGGCGACAAACGTTTGGTAGCCTACGTTGTGCCTGTCCCTGGAGCTTCCATCACGTCCGGCTCTCTACGTAGCATGCTCAAAAATCAGTTGCCGACCCATATGATCCCATCGGCCTTTGTGCTGGTCGAAGCACTGCCAATTACCCCGAATGGGAAAGTCGACCGCACTGCTCTACCCGCTCCAGATGCGGCTAATACCCTGTCCGATAACACTATCACTTTGCCTACTAATCCTATAGAAAGCCAGCTGACTGACATTGTACTTGCTATCCTCAAGCTGGATCAGGTTGGCATTGACGAGAACTTCTTTATGATTGGTGGACATTCGCTCTTGGGTACGCAGCTCATCGCCCAGGTAGATACGGTCTTTGGCGTTAAGCTGACTCTACGAGGCTTGTTCAACGCTCCAACCATTCGGCTATTAGCTGCCGAGGTTGAACGCCTTATCCTGGCTAAGATAGAGTCAATGAGCGAAGCCGAGATTCAGCAACTGCTTGGACAGGGATAAAGCAGAGCGTAGCAAGGAGTCATCTTGTGTCTATCAATGGAAGCATTGATGTTGCCGGGATAATCAACTATGAATGGAAATGATGGGATGCCAAATACACCGAACCTTTCAGAAGCCAAGCGTGTGTTGCTTGAAAAATACTTGCAAGGCCGGAGCCCACAGGTAACCACGAGTGCAGCCACCATTGCACGACGGAATCCAGAGAGTAGTCCTCCTTTATCCTATGGGCAACAACAACTGTGGCTCCTTGCTCAGTTTATATCTGATACTCCTGTCTATACCGAGTGCGTCACTAATCACCTACCAGGAGAGATTAATATCAGCGTCCTTGAGCAGAGCTTCAACGAGATTCTCAAGCGACATGAAGCTTGGCGTACTAGCTTTCCGGTAGTAGATGGTCAGCCCATCCAGAAGATTCGTCCGGTTCTGACAATCAAGCTACCCCTGGTGGATCTGCGTCATCATCCTGAAGCTGAGCGTGAGCATGAGGCTTTGCGGATGATGACGGAGGATGCCCAGAAGCCTTTTGACATGGCTAATGGCCCCTTGCTGCGCCCGACGTTGATACAAATAGGTGATACGGATTATCGTTTGTTCTTGACCTTGCACCACATCATCTTTGATGGTTTCTCTTTGTATCAAATTTTTCTTCCAGAACTACGCACCCTCTATGATGCCTGCTTGTCTGGTCAGCCCTCCCCTTTGCCGGAGCTTCCTATTCAGTATGCCGACTTTACAGTCTGGCAGCGCGAGCAGTTACAAGGGAATATATTTGCAGAGCAATTAGCTTTCTGGAAGAAACAACTGGAAGGTGCTCCTGGAGCTTTGGAATTGCCCACTGATCGCCCACGCCCATTAATTGCGAACTATCATGGGTCAATGCACCCATTTGCTCTATCGAAGCAACTGACAGACGACCTGAAGGCTCTGGGCCGCCAGGAAGGGGTAACGTTCTATATGCTGCTGGTAGCAGCGTTCCAGACTTTGCTCTATCGCTATACAGCACAAGACGATATTTTGATCGGCACAGCGATATCGGATCGCAAGCGTCCAGAGGTACAGAGACTGATGGGCTTTTTCCTCAACACCTTAGTGCTGAGAACGGATTTGTCTGGTAATCCTACCTTTCGCGAAGTGCTGAGACGAGTGCGCGAAGTGGTGCTCGATGCGCATGCACACCCCGATATACCCTTTGAGTACCTGGTTAAAGAACTGCAACCAGAACGCAATTTAAGCCAGAATCCCTTCTTCCAGGTACTGTTGTCTCTCGAACCTCCATTGTTCACTCATCTCTCGGGGTGGACCTTAACTCAGATGGATGTCGAGACCGAGACCACCAAGTTTGATCTGACCCTCGAACTCGACGATCGACCAGAGGGACTGATTGGTCGCTTTGAGTATAGCACCGATCTATTTGATGCCGCGACAATTGCCCGCATGGCGGGACACTGGCAGACACTCCTGGAGGGTATCGTAATGGACCCAACCCGGCGTCTCTCGGACTTGCCCATCTTAACAGAAGCAGAACGACAGCTGCTTTTAGTGGAATGGAATAACACTGCAATTGACTATCCACTCAACCTGTGTCTCCACAAGTTGTTTGAAGCCCAGGTTGAGCGCACCCCTGATGCAGTGGCTATGATCTTCGAGGACACGCACCTGACCTACCGCGAACTCAATGCGCGGGCCAATCAGGTAGCGCATTACCTTCGACGTGCTGGTGTAGGGCCAGACGTTCTGGTAGGCGTCTATATGGAGCGTTCTCTCGAACTTGTGATCGCACTACTGAGCATTATCAAAGCGGGGGGAGCATATATTCCGCTTGATCCTACGTATCCTCAAGAGAGACTGTCCTTCATGCTGGAAGATGCACAGGTACGCGTGTTACTCACCCAGGAGCGGTGGATAACCACTCTGCCTGCGCATTGCACCAGGGTACTCTGCCTGGACTCTGGTTGGAAGGACGTTGCTCACGAAGGCAGGACGAATCTGAGCAATGTGGTAACGCCCGATAACTTAGCCTACGTCATCTACACTTCAGGCTCAACTGGTAAGCCCAAGGGAGCGATGAACACTCATCGTGGGATCTGCAATCGCTTGCTTTGGATGCAGGATGCCTATCAACTGACAGAGGCTGATCGTGTACTACAGAAGACGCCTTTTACTTTTGACGTCTCGGTATGGGAGTTTTTCTGGCCCCTCATCACGGGTGCCCAACTCGTCGTTGCTCGTCCCGAAGGTCACAAAGATAGTGCTTATCTGATCTCCATTATTATGCAGCAGAAGATCACCACCTTGCATTTCGTTCCCTCTATGTTTCAAGTGTTTTTAGAGGAACCGGGACTTGAGGAGTGTCATAGCCTGCAGCAGGTTATCTGTAGCGGTGAAGCGCTGCCCTTTGAGGTGCAGGAACGCTACTTTGCCCGTCATAACGGTGCTTTACATAACCTCTATGGCCCAACTGAAGCTGCTATTGACGTCACCTTCTGGCATTGTAAGCGTAACAGCGAACGCAAGATAGTTCCGATCGGCTACCCCATTGCGAACATACACATCTATTTGCTTGATCGTCATGGTCATCCTGTCCCTATAGGCGTGCCGGGCGAGTTGCACATTGGTGGCGTTGGTGTAGCGCGTGGTTATCTCAATCGGCCAGAACTGACCAATGAGCGATTTATACCCAATCCCTTTAGTTCCACACCTGGAGAACGTCTCTACAAAACAGGAGATCTCGCTCGTTACCTGCCTGATGGCTCAATTGAGTATCTGGGTCGCATCGACCATCAGGTGAAGATGCGCGGGTTTCGTATCGAACTAGGCGAGATCGAGGAGATACTCAGGCAGTATCCCGCAGTACGCGAGACAGTGATCGTAGTGCGTGAGGATATACCAGGGGATAAGCGTTTAGTGGCATACATCGTTCCTCATATGAAGCAATCTATCTCAATTGGTGACTTACATACGCATTTGACCACCTATCTGCCAGCCTATATGATACCCTCTGCCTATGTTGTGTTGGAAGGATTGCCACTAACTCACAGCGGTAAGGTGAATCGTCGGGCACTACCCTTACCTGATCAAACACGGCCTGAACTACAGGAGACATTTGTGGCACCGCGTACACCGATGGAAGAAGCCGTAGCAGCTATTTGGAGTCAGGTGCTAAAAATCGAGGGTATTGGTATCTACGACAACTTTTTCAAATTAGGTGGGCACTCATTGCTGGCTACCCAGGTGCTTTCTCACCTTCGCGCAACCTTACAAGTAGACGTCTCTCTACGCAACTTCTTTGAAGCTCCTACCATTGCTCAACTATCTACAATCATCAAGTACCAGCAAGCCAGCGGTACTGAATATCAAAAGTCTGTGGGGCCTGCGATCCGAGCTCTTTCTCGTGAGGCCCATCGCGTAATATTGTCTTCCATTTCAACGGCACGAGATAGTAGTAGTTCTCGTAACTAGCAGAAAAGTATGGTATGGTACTTATGAACACATCGATCATCCATGACATTCCATCAGAAAAAGAGGCCTTTGTCTTCCCTGCCTCCTTTAATCAGCAGAGCCTCTGGTTCCTTGATCGACTGGAGCCCAATAGTGCTATCTACAATATACCCATTTCTCTTCGCTTGTGTATTCCGCTTAAAGTAGAGATACTTGAGCAGAGCCTCAATGTGGTTATCCAGCGTCACGAAGTGCTCCGTACCACTTTGATCGCCGTAGATGGGCAACCTATGCAAGCTATCGCTCCCGAACTGACAGTAAAGCTCTCGCTAGTGGATTTGCGTCATCTCTCTGAAGCTGAGGGGGAGGTCGAGGCCTTACGTCTGGCTACAGAGGAGGCGCAGCGACCATTCAAATTGGCTCAAGGCCCATTACTGCGGGCGATGTTACTGCAACTGGGAGCAGAAGAGTATGTACTACTCTTGACGATCCATCACAGCATCTTTGATGGATCGTCTACAGGTATCCTTTTACGGGAACTGGTAGCACTCTACGAAGTACTCTCGAACGATCAACCCTTGTCTTTGCCAGAGTTGCCCATTCAGTACGCTGATTATGCCGTCTGGCAGCGTGAGTGGCTGCAAGGGGAAGTGCTGGCAGAGCAGTTGGCTTACTGGAAGCAGCAACTGGCCAGTGTACCAGCGGTACTGGAATTGCCAACAAATCGTCCACGTCCTGCTGTGCCTACTTATCGTGGAGCAATGCAGCCCTTTGCCCTGTCGAAGCACCTGACTGACGGTCTCAAGACATTGAGTTGTCAGGAAGGAGTGACGCTCTATATGACGCTGGTAGGAGCGTTCCAGGTCCTCCTGCATCGCTATACCGGGCAGGATGACATTTTGATTGGCTCGCCTGTAGCAGGTCGCACTCGTACTGAGACCAAAAACCTGCTTGGCTTCTTTATCAACACCCTTGTCTTGCGTAGTGATATGTCTGGTAACCCTACGTTTCGTGAGCTATTGAAGCAAGTACGTGAGGTAATCTTTGAAGCCCATGCTCATCAGGATGTTCCTTTTGAGTATCTGGTCAAGGAGCTCCAACCCGAACGTAATCGAGGCCAGAATCCGCTCTTCCAGGCATTGCTGACGCTTAATCCTCCCTCGCCCTCCTTACCAGATGGATGGAATCTCGGCAAGATGGATATTCAGACTGCTACTTCTAAGTTCGATCTCTCTATTCTGGTTGAGGATGGAGCAGAAGGTATCTTCGGTTGTTTTGAGTACAGTACCGATCTGTTCGATGCCCCAACCATTGAACGATTGGTGGGACATTGGCAAATCCTCCTAGAAGGTATTGTTGCTGCGCCTGAGCAGCGCATCGCGGAGCTTCCCCTTTTGGCAGAGGCGGAACGCCACCAATTGCTGGTGGAATGGAATGCGACTGCGACCGCCTATCCCAGGCATCGCTGCGTCCACCAGCTTTTTGAGGAGCAGGTAGAGCGCACGCCTGATGCTATAGCCCTGGTTTTCGATGATCAGCAGATGACTTACCGCGAACTCAATGGGCGTGCTAACCAACTGGCACATTATTTGCAGCATCTAGCCGTAGGTCCAGAAGTAATGGTTGGCCTGTGTATGGAACGTTCCTTCGACATGGTGGTGGCTCTCCTTGGTATTCTCAAAGCAGGTGGAGCTTACATACCCTTGGATTCGAAGTATCCGCCAGACCGCCTCGCCTTTATGCTTCAAGATACCCAGGTACCAGTCTTAGTAACGCTAGAGCAGTTTAGCAACGTGCTGCCAACTCAGGGAACGCAGGTAATTTGTCTGGATACTCAGTGGCATGTGATTTCCCGTGAGAGCCAGGAGAATCCCGTTAGCGGGGCAGTAGCTGAGAATCTAGCCTACGTCATGTATACCTCCGGCTCGACTGGTAAACCGAAAGGTACCGAGATACGGCATTTCAGCATTAATCGTCTGGTATTTGGTGTAGACTATGCGCAATTGGATGCAACACAGACGATACTGCATATGGCGTCCATTTCCTTCGATGCTTCGACCTTCGAGGTCTGGGGGGCATTACTGCATGGAGCACGCTGTATTCTCTTGCCAGAAGATATGCAGACTCCCAAGAGCATAGGTCAGGTTGTTCAAAAATATGGTGTGACAACCGCTTGGATCACGGCCTCTCTCTTCAATGTTCTGATCGACGAGGTACCAGAAACGTTGAAAGGTATCCAGCAACTTCTCACGGGCGGTGAGGCGCTGTCTGTTCCTCATATCCGTCGTGCTCTGAATTTGTTGCCATCAACTCAGCTGATTAATGGATATGGCCCTCATGAGAGCACTACGTTCGCCTGTTGCTATCGCATCCCCACTACCTTGAGCGCAGACCTGCACTCCATCCCCATTGGTCGTCCTATCGGCAATACACAGATCTATGTTCTGGATCGCTATGGTAACCCAGTGCCCATTGGTGTGCCAGGGGAGTTACATATTGGCGGAGCGGGTCTGGCACGTAGCTACCTCAACCGTCCTGAACTTACTCATGAAAAGTTTATTCCCCATCCCTTCAGCGACGAGCCAGGGGAACGCTTGTACAAGACTGGCGATCTGGTGCGTTATCTGCCTGATGGCAACATTGAGTTTTTGGGACGCCGCGACAACCAGATCAAGATACGTGGTTTCCGTGTTGAATTGGGAGAGATCGAGGCGATCCTGGATCAGTATCCTGCTGTACACAAGGCTGTGGTCCTGGTGCGCGAAAATGCACGCCAAGAAAAGTGTCTGATAGCCTATATCGTTCCCGATCATGGACAAGCCATTACAAGCAACGAGCTGCATCGCTTTATGCAGGAAAAGCTGCCTGAGTATATGGTGCCTTCCGACTTTCTCTCGCTGGAGTCCTTCCCGACTACACCTAACGGCAAGCTTGATATCCATGTCCTGCCGCTACCTGATGTAACGAAGCGTCTGGAAGAAGGCAACTTTGTAGCTCCAACGCTCCCTCTCCATCATCAGCTGGTCGAAATCTGGGAAGATTTGCTCAATGTACGGCCTGTCGGCATTACCGACAACTTTTTCTCTCTGGGAGGACATTCTCTCCTTGCCGCTCGTATGGTTGATAGAATCGAGCAGGTCTGTGGTAAGAAGATCCCTCTGTCTACCCTCTTTTCGGGAGCAACCATAGAACATCTGGCGAACCTTCTATTGAAAGAAGACATCCTCACTGGTGATAAAGCACAGAGAGAGGTGAAAGAAGAGGGCAATCCTCGAGCGAAAGTCGTGACTGTGCAAGCGGGTGGAGCTAGACGGCCCTTCTTCTTTTTGCATGGAGATTGGTATGGTGGTGGTTTCTACTGTATGAACCTGGCACGTGGCCTTGATCGTGAACAACCATTTTATGTTCTGGAGCCGTATGAATTTGATCGCGTGCAAGTACCACTTACATTCGAGGAGATGGCCTCTGCTCATATTGAAACTATGCGTGCTGTTCAACCGGAGGGTCCCTATCTCCTGGGAGGCTTTTGCAATGGTGGCCTTGTAGCTTACGAAATAGCCCGCCAACTTCACGCTGTAGGACAGAAGGTTGACCTTCTGGTCTTAATAGACCCAGCAACGCCGCATGCTCATCGTTCGCTGCGCAAGGTGATTAGCCGCTTTGGCAGTTTGATGCATATGAACCAGAATACACAATTAAACTGGTTTCTGCGCTATCTCTACTGGAAGATTCCCTCCTACCGGACAAAGGTGCAAGAATCGAAGAACCTGCGTACGCCTGAGCAAGTTGAGCTTGAGGGTAAACGTAAGGAGATTCGCGGAGCAGGCTTTGCACTGCCTCAACTCAACATCCCTGGGCTAACACCAGAAGCCCTGCGTTATCAGTGGTCGGGCATCTATCGCTGGGTAGGTGCTAATTACACACCCGGTCCGTATCCTGGGACTCTCACACTTTTCTGGTCGAGTCAAGCCTTCTCTCACAGAGTAAATTGGCAGAAGGTGTCTGGAGCGAAAGAGGTCGAGGATCACGTTTTCCCCGGCACACATATGAGCTGTAGAAATGAAAACCTGCATGTTGTGGCTGAACGCTTGAACGTGTGTATAAACAAGGTACAAGAGGGCGTGCCAGGTTCAGCAGATCAATGGGCATGATAGGCGCCCTAATTCCATGATTGGCACCCCAATCGCATGACGACCGCGCCCCCACCGCATGACGACCGCGCCCC
>WNGD01000784.1_pt1 | contig 49580 bp, 41 predicted proteins | sample 5400671 | NCBI WGS metagenome assembly WNGD01 (sample SAMN13153369, study PRJNA577476) | soil metagenome | isolation source: 40 cm soil or saprolite under grassland replicate 2 | place: USA:California | collected 2016-06-15 | reverse complement strand
TTCGGGCGGTGCTCCGTGCTGCGGCGGCTCGGGCGCTTGTGCGCCCTGGTCCGGCGTTCCGTCTGCCCCGGCTCCGCGTGGCTGTGCGCCCTGGTCCGGCGTCCCGTCCGTCCCGGCTCCGCGTGGCTGTGCGCCCTGGTCCAGCGTCCCGTCTGCCCCGGCTCCGTCCGGCCGGTCGCCATGCTGTGCGGCTCCGCCCGTCTGGCCCCCGTCGGGCGCGGGTCCGTCCGGCCGGTCGCCATGCTGTGCGGCTCCGCCCGTCTGGCCCCCGTCGGGCGCGGGTCCGTCCGGCCCGGCTCCGTGCTCAGGCGCGCCGTTCGGCCTGGCTGCATGCGACGGCGGCGCGCCGTCCGGCGCGGTTCCGTATGGTGGCGCTCCTTCCGCGGGCGCCGGTCTCTGCCCGTCAGGCTGCTCGGGAAAGCTCAGCGGCGGCGGCGGGCGTTTGTCGGCAGGCAGGGCGGGTTCCTTCCTGACGTAGTGACTGACTTAGTGACTGGCGTAGTGACTGGCGTGGCATTAGTAGTCCTGCTATTCCATCACCTTCCGCCGTCCGGCCGGCTCCGTCCCATGTCACCCCACGCGCCCGACGTTATGGTGACGGCATGACCGCGCGCCTGATCGTGCTCGTATCGGGCACCGGGACCAACCTGCAGGCGCTGCTCAGCGCGTGCGCCGACGACGCCTACGGGGCCAGTGTGGTCGCCGTCGGGGCGGACCGTCACGGCATCGCCGCGCTGGCCAGGGCCGAGCAGGCCGGCGTGCCCACCTTCGTGCACCGGATCGCCGACTACCCGGACCGTGCCCGCTGGGATCTTGCGCTGACCGAGTCCTGCGCGGACTTCAAGCCGGAACTGATCGTGCTGGCAGGCTTCATGAAACTGGTCGGCAACGCGTTCCTGGAAAGGTTCGGCGAGCGCGTGATCAACACGCACCCGGCGTTGCTACCGTCGTTTCCCGGCATGCATGGCGTACGGGACGCGCTGGACTATGGCGTGAAGGTAACGGGGTGCACGGTCTTCATGGTGGACGCGGGGATCGACACCGGCCCGGTCATCGCGCAGGCCCCCGTGCCCGTCCGCGATGATGATGACGAGGCATCGCTGCACGAGCGGATCAAGCTGGCTGAGCGCTCGCTGCTCGCCGACACCGTAGGCCGGATGGCCCGCGAGGGGTGGACCGTCCAGGGCAGGAAGTTGAGGTTCGGCCGTTGACCAGGGTAGCGATCAGGCGGGCGCTGATCAGCGTCTACGACAAGACCGGGCTCACCGACCTGGCGCAGGCACTCAACGAGGCCGGTGCCGAGATCGTCAGCACCGGCAGCACCGCCGCGGCGATCGCGGCGGCTGGCCTGCCGGTGACGAGAGTCGAGGACCTGACCGGCTTCCCCGAGTGCCTGGATGGCCGGGTCAAGACGCTGCACCCGGCCGTCCACGCCGGCCTGCTCGCCGATGCCGCCCGGCCTGAGCATCTCGTGCAGCTGGCCGAGCTCCAGCTCGCACCGTTCGAGCTGCTCGTGTCCAACCTGTACCCGTTTGAGCAGGCAGTCGCCGCCGGATCGGCGCCGGAGGAGTGCATCGAGCAGATCGACATCGGCGGGCCGGCGATGACCCGGGCCGCGGCCAAGAACCACGCCAACGTGGCCGTCGTGACCGACCCCTCGATGTATCCGGCAGTGGCGGAAGCGCTGCGGGCAGGCGGGTTCACGCTGGCGCAGCGCCGTCGCCTGGCCGCTCAGGCGTACGCCAGAACGGCCGCCTACGATGTCGCGGTCGCGTCCTGGTTCGCCTCCTCCTATGCGCCCGACGCCGCTGCGCTGGACACCGGCTGGCCCGACGTCATCGGCTCGCTGTGGGCACGCAAGCAGGTTCTCCGCTACGGCGAGAACCCGCACCAGCGGGCCGCCCTCTACGCGTCAGGCGCCGGGCCCGGCATCGCGGCTGCCCAGCAGGTACACGGCAAGGCGATGTCCTACAACAACTACGTCGACGCGGACGCGGCGCGCCGGGCCGTCTTCGGCTTCACCGAGCCCTGCGTGGCGATCATGAAGCACTCCAACCCGTGCGGGATCGCGACCGGCACGGATCTCGCCGAGGCCCATCGCAAGGCGCACAGCTGCGACCCGGTCTCGGCCTTCGGCGGCGTGATAGCCGTTAACGGGGTCGTGGCGGCCGACCTGGCCCGGCAGATCGCCGAGGTGTTCACCGAGGTCATCATCGCTATCGGCTACGAGCCGGACGCGCTGGACATCCTGACCGCGGCCAAGAACCTGCGGCTGCTGTGCTGCCCGGCACCGCCCACCGCGGCGGGAGTGGAGTGGCGCCCGGTCAGCGGCGGAATGCTGCTGCAGTCCGCCGACCGGGCCGGTGAATCCGGCGACGATCCGGCGAGCTGGCAGCTGAAGGCAGGCCAGGCGGCGGACCCGGCCATGCTGCGCGACCTGGCCTTCGCCTGGCAGGCGTGCCGCAGCGTGAAGTCGAACGCCATCCTGCTCGCCGCCGACTCAGGCTCGGTCGGCATCGGCATGGGCCAGGTCAACAGGGTGGACGCGGCGCGGCTGGCGGTCACCAGGGCCGGGGACCGGGCGCGCGGCTCGGCCGCGGCCAGCGACGCGTATTTCCCGTTCCCGGACGGCCTGCTCGTGCTCGCCGACGCGGGCGTGCGGGCCGTAGCCGAGCCGGGTGGCTCGATCCGCGACAGCCAGGTCATCGATGCGGCGCAAACGGCAGGGATCAGCCTCTACTTCACCGGCGTACGGCACTTTTTTCATTAACGGATGGTCCGGCGCCAGCCGGATGGCTAGCGGCCAGCGCCGCCCGGTGCTGGCCAAGGCGGCACACCCCGGTCGGCCGCCGCCCGGCCTGGCCGGGCCAATGACGGCGGCCGTGCCAAAGGCAGGGTTGCCCTGTCGCAGGATCTAGCCTGAGTCGGCCAGGATGCCAGCGGGCTCAGCGGGAGTACCCCAGTCGCCCCCGGTCCGGCGGGTCTCCCCGGTGCGGCAGAATGAGCGGCGATGAGCGCACGCATCCTGGACGGCAAGGCGACCGCCGCCGCGATCCGGGCCGACCTGACCCGGCGGGTCGGCGACCTGGCCCGCCGCGGCCGCATCCCGGGCCTGGGCACCGTGCTGGTCGGCGACGATCCCGGCAGCCGCGCGTATGTGAACGCCAAGCACCGGGACCTGGCCCAGGTCGGGATAGTCAGCATCCGGCGCGACCTGCCAGCCGACGCTAGCCAGCAGCAGGTCGAGGACGTGATCGACGAGCTGAACGCCGATCCGGCGTGCACCGGCTACATCGTCCAGCTGCCGCTGCCGCCGGGTCTCGACGCCCGCCGCGTGCTGCACCGGATGGATCCGGCGAAGGACGCCGACGGGCTGCATCCGGTGAATCTCGGCCGGCTGGTCCTCGGCGAGCGTGGCCCGCTGCCGTGCACCCCGCACGGGATCGTGGAACTGCTGCGCCGCTACGAAGTGCCGATCGCCGGCGCGGAGGTGACGGTTATCGGCCGCGGGATCACCGTGGGTCGCTCGCTCGGCCTGCTGCTGACCCGGCGCAGCGAGAATGCCACCGTGACGCTCTGCCACACGGGCACCAAGGACCTCGCCGCCCACACCAGGGCGGCCGACATCGTCGTGGTGGCGGCGGGGAAGCCCGGGCTGCTGACGGCGGACATGGTCAGGCCAGGCGCTGCCGTGCTCGATGTGGGCATCACCCGGACCGAGGCCGGGCTCGTCGGCGATGTCAGTCCCGGCGTGGCCGAGGTGGCCGCCGACCTGGCCCCGATGCCCGGCGGAGTCGGCCCGATGACCAGGGCGATGCTGCTGGCCAACGTGGTGGAAGCCGCGGAGCTCGGCGCCTGACCGCGGCTGCCGCCAGCCGCGGTGCCCGGCCGGCCGCGGTGCCCGGCCGGCCGCGGTGCCCGGTGTCCGCCCAGCCGCCGAACCGAACCGCGTTCTACTAGCGGGTAATATGACCGGGCGCGGACCGACCGGGTACCCCGTGCGCAGGCCGCCGGGCCTGTTTGACAGGCTTTACCCGCCGCTGCCTGGCAGTTCCCGGCCAGCCGCGCACGAGCCAAGCCCGGGGCGCCGCAGCATGACGCCGCAGTGCAGGACAGAGGGAGGTCGGCCGCCGGTCATGAACATCGTCGTCTGCGTGAAGCAGGTACCCGACACGTGGTCGGAGCGCACGCTCAAGCCCGCTGATTCCACCCTGGACCGCGAGTCAGCCGACGCGGTCATCAACGAACTGGACGAATACGCGATCGAGGAGGGACTGCGCCTCGCCGAGGCCAATGGCGGCGAGGTGACCATCTTGTCGATGGGACCGCCGAAGGCAACCGAGGCCATTCGCAAGGCACTGTCCATGGGCGCCGACAAGGCAGTGCACCTGGTGGACGACGGCCTGGCCGGTTCGGACGCCTTGGTGACGTCGGAGGCGATCGCCGCCGTGCTCGGCAGGATCGGATTCGACCTGGTCATCCTGGGATCGGAGTCGACCGACGCCAGGATGGGGGTGCTCGCCGCGATGCTGGCCGAGCGCCTCGGCGTGCCGCAGCTGTCTTTCGCCAGCAAGGTCGAGACCGACGGCCAGGCGATCCGGATCCACCGCCAGGCCGACTACGGCTACGACAAGGTCGAGGCCACCCTGCCAGCCGTGCTCAGCGTGGTCGAGAAGATCAACGAGCCGCGTTACCCGTCCTTCAAGGGCATCATGGCGGCGAAGAAGAAGCCGGTCGAGACGGTCAGCCTGGCCGACGCCGGGATCGATCCGGCGCGGGCCGGCCTCGCCGCCAGTGCCACCGAGGTCGTGAGCTTCGCCAAGCGCCCGCCCCGGCAGGCCGGCACGATCGTCAAGGACGAGGGCGATGGCGGCGCCAAGGCGGCCGACTTCCTCGCCACGCAGAAGTTCATCTGAGCCGACCTGCCAGCGCCGATCTGACACCGAGCCGATCTGACACCGAGTCCATCTGACACCGAGCCGATCTGACACCGAGCCGATCTGACACCGAGTCCATCTGACACCGAGTCCATCTGACACCGAGCCGATCTGACAGTGCCGATCTGACAGAGCCCATTCGACCAGCCCCAGGGAAGGCTGCCATCCATGGCTGAAGTCCTGGTCCTCGCCGAGCACGATGGCGAGACCGTCAAGAAGGTCACCTGCGAGCTGCTGACCCTGGCCCGCCGGTTCGGCGAGCCCGCGGTGGTGTGGGCCGGCGCCGGCGCCGAGGCAGGCCGGGAGCGGCTGGCCGAGTTTGGCGCGGCCAGGGTCTACGTCGCGGCCGCCCGGGAATTCGATGACTATGTCGTCGCGCCGAAAGCCGAACTGCTGGCCAGCCTGGTCGCCGCGGGCTCGCCCGCCGCGGTGCTGGTAGCGAGCACCACAGAGGGCAGGGAGGTCGCCGCCAGGCTCGCGGTCAAGACCGGGTCCGGGCTGATCACCGACGCGGTGGGCATCGGCGACGAGCTGATCGCCGAGCAGTCGATCTTCGGCGGCGCGATCGTGGTGAACTCGAAGGTGACGTCCGGCACGCCGATCATCGCGGTCCGGCCGAATGCCGTCACGCCGGAACCCGCGCCGGGCGCTGCCGAGTTCGTGTCGGCCGACGCCGAGGTCAGCGACGCCGCGAAGGGCGCGCACATCACCGAGCGGGTGATCGCCGAGGGCGGTGAGCGCCCCGAGCTTACCGAGGCTTCCATCGTGGTCTCCGGCGGCCGCGGCATGGGCAACGCGGAGAACTTCGCGCTGATCGAGAAGCTCGCTGACTCGCTCGGCGCGGCCGTCGGCGCCTCCCGCGCGGCAACCGACGCGGGCTGGTACCCGCACCAGTTCCAGGTGGGCCAGACGGGCAAGACCGTGTCGCCGCAGCTGTATGTCGCGGTCGGCATCTCGGGTGCCATCCAGCACCGGGCCGGGATGCAGACCTCGAAAACGATCATGGTGATCAACAAGGACCCCGAGGCGCCCATCTTCGAGCTTGCCGACTTCGGCGTCGTCGGCGACCTGTTCTCGGTGGTGCCTCAGCTGATCGACGGAATACAGCAGCGATCCGGCGGCTAAGCGCCCCCGGCAGTCCTACTGCGGGCCGCTGGCAGCGGGAGCCCGCGGCTCCGGCAAGGTTAGGCTGAGGCCGTCATGACATATCCCGAGAACGCCAGCGGCCGCAGGTCAGCCGCGCAGGATGCCGTGTACCTCGACCACGCGGCGACCACGCCGATGCTGCCAGAAGCAGTGGCCGTGATGACCGAGGAACTAGCTCAGGTCGGCAATCCCTCCTCCTTGCACAATCAGGGCCGCCGGGCCCGCCGGGTGGTGGAAGAGTCGCGGGAACAGATCGCGGAGGCCTATGGCGCACGGCCGAGCGAGGTGGTGTTCACCAGCGGCGGCACCGAAGCGGACAACCTGGCCGTCAAGGGGCTGTTCTGGGCCCGGCATGACGCGAGGCAGAAGCTCCGGCGGGTGCTGGCAGCGTCGGCCGAGCACCACGCGGTGCTGGATTCGGTGAAGTGGCTGGCCGAGCACGAGGGCGCGGAGGCATGCTGGCTGCCGGTCGACGCCACCGCGATGCTCAGCCCGGCCGTGCTGCGCAACTGCATCGAGCGCGACCCTGGCAGCGTGGCGCTGGTCAGCGTGATGTGGGCGAACAACGAGGTCGGCACGGTGCAGCCGGTCGCCGAGCTGGCTGCCGTCGCCCGCGAGTACGAGATCCCCTTCCACAGCGACGCCGTGCAGGCGGCCGGCCAGCTGCCGGTCAGCCTGGCCGCCAGCGGTGCCACCGCGCTCACCATCACCGGGCACAAGATCGGCGGCCCGGTCGGCGCCGGCGCGCTGCTGCTATGCCGGGGCGCGGAGCCGGTGCCGATCCTGCATGGCGGCGGGCAGGAGCGCGATGTACGGTCCGGCACGCTCGATGCCCCGGCGATCCGGGCCTTCGCCACCGCCGTGGAGATATCGCGGATGCGCCGCGACGACGAGGCGAAGCGGCTGGCCGCGCTCAGGGACGACCTGATCGCACGAATCCGCGCCTCGGTGCCCGACGCAGTGCTGAACGGCTCGCCGCCCGGGCCGTCCCGGCTGCCGGGCAACGCCCATTTCTCGTTCCCCGGCTGCGAGGGCGACGCGCTGCTCATGCTGCTCGACGCGAAGGGCATCGCCTGCTCCACCGGCTCGGCCTGCACGGCAGGCGTGGCGCAGCCAAGCCATGTGCTGCTCGCGATGGGCGCGGACGACGCCAGGGCACGCGGTTCGCTGCGGTTCTCGCTCGGCCACTCCTCGACCCAGCAGGACGTGGACGCCCTCGGCGCCGCGATCGGTGAGGTAGTGCAGCGGGCCCGCCGCGCCACGGCGCGCTGACCCGTACCCCGGCCACCACGCCCGCCGCCGCTTTACGGGGTGGCCAGGCGCGTCGTGGCCGGCAGGCGGCGCAGCGCACGGCGCCTCCGCCAGCTGACCGCCCGGCTGGAAGCCAGCCACGCCGTAGCCGGGCAGTGCGCCCGTGACGTCCGCCGGGCGAATACCCTCGTAGGCGATGAATCGACTGCGCGTGCTCGCCGCCATGTCCGGCGGCGTTGACTCGGCGGTGGCCGCCGCCAGGGCCGCCGAGGCAGGCCACGACGTGACCGGCGTCCATCTCGCGCTGTCCATGAACCCGAGTTCCTACCGGACCGGCGCCCGCGGCTGCTGCACGCTGGAGGACGCCAGGGACGCCCGCCGGGCGGCGGACGTCATCGGCATCCCGTTCTACGTGTGGGATATGGCACAGCGGTTCCATGACGACGTAGTGCGGGACTTCGTCGACGAGTACGCGCGCGGGCATACCCCGAACCCGTGCCTGCGCTGCAACGAGAAGATCAAGTTCGCCGCCGTGCTTGACCGCGCCGTCGCGCTCGGCTTCGACGCGGTATGCACCGGCCACCACGCCCGGCTGGGGCCGGCCGCGGCAGCCACCGGGCCCAGGCTCACCCGGAGCGTGGACCAGGCCAAGGACCAGTCGTACGTGCTCGCCGTGCTGACCAGGGACCAGCTCAGCCGCGCCATGTTCCCGCTCGGCGGATCCACCAAGGACGAGGTGCGCCGGGAGGCGGCGGCCAGGGGGCTGGCCGTGGCGGACAAGCCGGACAGTCACGACGTGTGCTTCATCGCCGACGGGGACACCAGGAAGTTCCTGCATGGCCAGCTTGGCGCCGCGCCCGGCCAGATCGTCGACGAGGCGGGCACGGCCATCGGCAGCCACGACGGCTCGTACGGATTCACCATCGGCCAGCGCAGAGGGCTCAGGATCGGCTACCCGGCGCCGGACGGCAGGCCCAGGTACGTCCTTGACATCGAGCCCGCGTCCGGCACGGTGACCGTCGGCCCGGCCGAGTCGCTCGATGTCGCCGAGATCGAGGCGGAGCGCCCGGTGTGGACCGGCTGCCCGCCGCCCGCCGCGCCCTTCGACTGCCTGGTCCAGCTCCGCGCGCACGGTGCCGCCCACCCGGCCACCGTTTACCCCGCCGCCTGCCCGGACGCCGGGCCTGAGAGCGCCGGCCGCCCGCCGCCCGTCAGCCCGGACGGCCCCTGCCTTCGGATCCGGCTGCACGAGCCGGCCCGCGGCGTCGCCAAGGGACAGGCCGCGGTGCTCTACGACGGCGACACGGTGCTCGGCTCCGCCACCATCGCCGGCACCGACCGGGCGGCGGCACCGGCCCGGGCCTGACGGCGGCACCCGGTCAAGCCCGGCCTAACCCGTACAACGCCACATCGAGCGGGTTTGCATCGAGGGGATCCGCCGCGATGCGCGGTCGCGCGGGCAGGCGGCGCCGCCCAGCTGCGCCGGCCTTGCGGCGGCGCCTACGCAGGCCTGAGGGCCGCGGTGGTTAGGCTTTGGCTGGTGAGCAAAGAAACGCCGCCTTACCCCTGGCCGGCCGGCAGCGCGACCGGAATCGGCTCGATGCCGGGCACCGATCCCGCCGAGGCCGTCGCCGTCGTGCTCGGCGAGTTGCCGGACTTCCCGCACCTGCCGGAGCTGCCCGGCCGCGGCCCGGGCGCGGACCTGACCGGCCGGACCGCCGCGCTGCTCGTCGGGCTGGCCGTGGAGACCGCCACCAGCGGCTGGCGGTTCGCCGCCCGGCCGGGACGCGACCTGCGCCGGGCTGCCGGGTTCCGGCAGCAGGATCTTGACGCGCTTGAGCAGGCGGCCGGCGGTCTCGACACCGCGCTGAAGGTTCAGGTGTGCGGGCCGTGGACGATGGCCGCCACGATCGAGCTGTCCCGCAGCCAGAACCCGGCGCTCGCCGACCCGGGCGCGGTGGCCGACCTGACCGAGTCGCTCGCCGAGGGCGTGGCGGCGCACCTCGCCGAGGTCAGGAAGCGGATCCCGGCCGCGCTCGTGCTGCTCCAGCTGGACGAGCCCGCGCTGCCCGCGGTGCTGGCCGGCGCGGTGCCGACGGCCAGCGGGCTGAACATGGTCGCCCCGGTCGATGCCACCGTAGCCGCGGCCGCCCTGCGCACGGTCCTTGAAGCCGCGAAGGCGTTCGCCATCGTGCATTGCTGCGCCGCTGGTATCCCGTTCAAAATAATCCGGGACTGCGGCGCCGGAGGCATCGGCTTCGACCTGAGCCTGCTGCGGCGCGAAGAGGAGGACGGGCTGGCCGAGACCGTCGAGGCCGGCCTGGGGATCCTGGCCGGTGCCGTGAAAACCACGGCGAAACGGGATTTTCGGGCCGGCTCTTCGCCGCCTCGTGATGCCGCGGCGGCGATGATCGGGCTATGGCGACGGATCGGGCTGCCGGACCGGACGCTGGCCGGGCAGGTGGTCATCACCCCGGCGTGCGGGCTGGCCGCCGAATCGCCGGCCGGCGCGCGGGCGGCGCTCGCCCAGTGCCGGGAGGCCGCCAGGATCATGCCCGAGCTGATCGAGGAGGGACAGCGGTGACCGAGCCAGCCGCCGGGCCAGCAGCTGAGCCGGCCGCCGAGCCAGCCGCCGCTGACGCCACCGCCCGGCACCGGCACGCCGAGGTTGCCGAGCTGGTCACCGAGCACAACTACCGCTACCACGTGCTCGATTCGCCGCTGGTCTCCGACGCCGAGTACGACACGCTGATGCGCGAGCTGCGGGCGCTCGAGGAGCGGTACCCGGACCTGCGCACGCCCGACTCGCCGACCCAGAAGGTCGGCGGCATCTCCACCGAGTTCACCCCGGTGACGCACCTGGAGCGGCTGCTCAGCCTGGACAACGCGTTCTCCGCCGACGAGCTTGACGGCTGGGCAGCGCGGGCCGACCGGCTCGGCGCGGCCGCTTCGCTGGAAACGCTGGGCCCGTACCTGTGCGAGCTGAAGATCGACGGCCTCGCGGTGGCGCTCGTCTACCGGGCCGGCAAGCTGATCCGCTGCGCCACCAGGGGCGACGGGGTGACCGGCGAGGATGTCACGCCCAACGTGCGGACGATCTCCTCGGTGCCGGCCCGGCTGGCCGGCCGGGGCTGGCCGGACATGCTGGAGGTGCGCGGCGAGGTGTTCCTGCCGGTGGCCGCGTTCCACCTGCTGAATGAGCGCCAGGTCGAGGCCGGCAAGGCCCCCTACGTGAACCCGCGCAACACCGCGGCCGGGTCGCTGCGCCAGAAGGACCCGCGGATCACCGCCAGCCGGCCGCTCGATCTCATCCTGCACGGCGTGGGCCTGGTGGCCGGCCTCGACGACCCGCCGCAGACCCAGTCCGGCTGGTACCAGCGGCTGCGCAGCTGGGGGCTGCCGGTCAGCTCGCTGTTCCGGGTCGTGCCCAGCCTGGACGGGGTGCGGGAGTACATCGGCTACTACGCCGAGCACCGGCACGATACGCCGTACGAGATCGACGGGGTGGTGGTCAAGCTCGACCAGCTAGCGGTGCAGCGCTCGCTCGGCGTGACCAGCCGGGCGCCGCGCTGGGCGATCGCCTACAAGTACCCGCCGGAAGAGGTCACCACCAGACTGCATGACATCCAGGTCAACGTCGGGCGGACCGGGCGGGTGACGCCATTCGCCGTGATGGAGCCGGTCAAGGTCAGCGGCTCCACGGTGGACAGGGCAACCCTGCACAACGCCGACGAGGTCGCCCGCAAGGGCGTGCTGATCGGCGACATGGTGGTGCTGCGCAAGGCCGGCGACGTGATACCCGAGGTGGTCGGGCCGGTCGCCGACCTGCGGACCGGCACGGAGCGGGCATTCGAGTTCCCATCCGAGTGCCCGGCGTGCGGCACGGCGCTGGCGCGGGACGAAGACGAGGTCGACTGGCGCTGCCCGAACACCAGGGCATGCCCGGCGCAGCTGCGCGAGCGGCTGTTCCACCTGGCCAGCCGCGGCGCCCTTGATATCGAGGTGCTCGGGTACGAGGCCGTGGCCGCGCTGCTTGACGCTGGCCTGGTCACCGACGAGGGCGACATCTTCTCGCTGACCGCCGACAAGCTGGCCAGCTGCCCGTTCTTCGTGGTCAAGCAGGGCACGCTGAGCGCGAACGCGACGAAGCTGCTGCGCAACCTGGAGGAGGCGCGCGGCCGGCCGCTCTGGCGGATCCTGGTCGCGCTGTCGATCAGGCATGTCGGGCCGACCGCCGCCCGCGCGCTCGCCGTCGAGTTCGGCTCCGTCGACGCGATCGCCGCGGCCACCGCCGATCAGCTCACCGCCGCCGATGACGTCGGCCCCACGATCGCCGCCTCGGTCATCGACTGGTTCGCGGTGGACTGGCACCAGGCGATCACGGCGAAATGGCGGGACGCCGGCGTCGTGCTTGCCGACCCGGATTTCGCCGGCGGTTCCCGCGTTGCCCGGCCGCTGACCGGGGTGACGGTGGTCATCACCGGCACGCTTGCCGGTTACAGCAGGACCGAGGCCGGCGAGGCGGTGCAGGTTCTCGGCGGGAAAGTGGCAGGCTCGGTCTCGAAGAAAACCAGCTTTGTCGTGGCCGGGGAGAATCCCGGGACTAAGTACGACAAGGCCGGCTCGCTCGGCGTGCCGATCCTCGATGAGGCTGGCCTGGCCGTATTGCTGGAGCAGGGCCCGGATGCGGCTCGCGCGACGGCTGATCCGGACGGTGCCGCTGAGGCGGCTGGTCCGGCCAGCTGATCCCGCCGGAAATCTGTAAAAAGATCAAGTCGTAGCGCTTTGAGCCGAAAGGTTGTAACGGATCGTATGCAACTGGCTTCGGCAAGTATGATTTTCGCCGTACGCTTCTCAACGAGCAGCAGCAGGAGCATTCGCCTATCGCCGCGGTTGCGCAGCGCGTGAGGATGCCCATGAAGGACCCGAACGACACCAGGGACATCGGCCCGCGGCCCGGTTCACCGCTCTGGATTCACATGACCGGGGTGACGGGCGCGGGCATTGTCGTTCTCGCCTGGGCGGTCAGCCAGCTTGGCCTGACGGGCCTCGATAGCCTGGCGCGCGATCCGGGGTTCTGGGTCATCGCCGCGCTCGTCGTGGTGGGCGAGGTACGGCCCATCGCGACGCCAGGCAAGTCGAGTTCGGATGCTCCCGTCGTCTCGCTCGCCTTCAACTTCGCCGCGCTGCTCTTCTGGGGCTTCCCGGTAGCCGCGCTGCTGCGGGTGACCTCCACGACCTTAGTCGGCGCCGCGAAGCGCAAGGCGCCGCACCGTATCGCGTTCAACGCGGCCCAGTTCACCCTGGGCCTGGGGGCCGCCGGGATAGCCCTCGCGGCGGCCGGGCGGCACCCGGCGGCTGGCCATCCCTGGCTGCCGAGCGGCCGCGGGCTGCCGGTGGTGGCACTGGCCGCGATCTGCTATTTCACCGTCAACTTCCTGCTGGTCGGCACCGCGGTAGCGCTGCACACGCGGGCGCCGTACTTCCGCACGCTTCGCGCCAACCTGCCTTACCAGGCCTTCGCCAACTTCGTCCTGCTGTCCGCCGCGCCGCTGATCGCCGTGGCGGTGAGCCGGTCACCGCTGCTGCTGGTGCTGTTCCTGCTGCCGCTGACCGCGGTTTACGTCAACGCCGAGATCTCCATGCAGCGCGAGCACCAGGCGCACCATGACGAGCTGACCGGCCTGTCCAACCGCAAGCTGCTCGTGCGCAAGACCGAGGAGGCGCTGGCCGAGGCCGCCAGGTCGGGCCGCGCGGTCGGCTTCCTGCTGCTGGACCTGGACCGGTTCAAGGAAGTCAACGACACGCTCGGGCACCCGGCGGGCGACCGGCTGCTGCGCCTGGTGGCGCACCGGCTGACGCACAGCGTCCGGCCCGGCGACATGGTGGCACGCCTTGGCGGCGACGAGTTCGCCGTGCTGCTGCCGCCGGTCCGTGAGGTGAGCGCGGCCCGCGAGGTCGCCGCCCGGCTGCGGGCCGCCATCGCCGAGCCGATCCGCCTGGAGGGGATGTCGATCGAGATCGAGGCGAGCGTCGGGCTGTCGCTCTACCCCGACGACGCGACCGGGTTCGAGCTGCTGATGCAGCACGCCGACGTGGCGATGTACCTGGCCAAGGAGCGCCGCAGCGGCGTGGAGAGGTACGTCGCCGATTCCGACCGCAACTCCCCGGCCCGCCTTGCGCTGCTCGGCGACCTGCGCCGCGGCATCGACCGCGGCGAGCTTGAGCTGCAGTTCCAGCCCAAGGTCTACCTGGCGGACCGCCGCACCGCCGGGATGGAGGCGCTGGTCCGCTGGCGGCATCCGGTCCGCGGCACGTTGCGGCCGAATGACTTCATCCCGATGGTCGAGCATTCCTACCTGATGCAAGAGCTCACCGCCCGGGTGGTCGACATGGCCATGGCGCAGGCCTCGCGCTGGTGGCGGGACGGGCTGCCGGTGCAGGTTTCGCTGAATATCGCGGCCAGGGACCTGCTCGACGCGGGCCTCGCCGGGACGATCTCCCGCGGGCTCGCCAAGACCGGCCTGCCGCCGGAGGCGATCCTGCTGGAGATCAACGAGCGGGTGCTCGCCAGTGAGCCGGCTCATGCCGCCGCCGCCGCGGAATGCCTGGCCACGCTGGGCGTCCCGCTCAGCCTTGACGACTTCGGCACGGGCTACTCCTCGCTCGTCCGGCTGCGGCAGCTGCCGGTCACCGAGGTGAAGATCGACTCGTCGTTCGTCGGCCGGATGCTGGAGTTCGCCGACGACGAGGTGATCGTCAGATCCATCGTTGACCTGGTTCACGCCCTCGGCATCCGCTCCGTCGCCGAGGGCGTCGAGTCGGCTGAGGTGACCGCCGCGCTGCAGGTGATGGGCTGCGACGCGGCTCAGGGGTGGTACTTCAGCAGGCCGCTCAGCGCCGCATCGGCTACCGCCTGGCTCGTCGACCACGGCGTGCCAGGCGGCCGCCGCCCGGCCGCGGCCGCGTCGCGCCAGGACGTCCCCGCGGCCGCGCCGCGCCAGGGTGCCCCCGCCCCCGCGCCGCGGTCGGGGAGTCCCGCGCCGTGCCAGGACAGTCCCGTGCTGCGGCCTGGCAGCGCCCAGCCGCAGTCCGCCAGCGCCCCCGATCCCGTGGTCGGCTAGCCGCCGGCCGGGCCCCGTGCTGCCAGTCGCCCGGCCAGGCGCATCCGCCGTAAATGCTGTCGGCCCCGGTCGGCCCGGCCCCTAGGATGGCGTCCATGTCGATTACCCGCGAGGAGGTCGCCCACCTGGCCCGGCTGTCGAGGCTGGCCCTCGGCGAGGACGAGCTCGACCGGTTCGCCGGCCAGCTCGGCGTGATCATCGCAGCGGTGGCCCGGGTACAGGAGGTAGCCGCGGAGGGCATCCCGCCGACCACGCATGCAGTGCCAGTCACGAACGTGTTCCGCGAGGACACCGTGGTGCCCCCGCTCGGCGCGGCCGCGGTGCTCGACCAGGCGCCGTCGGCCGAGCAAGGCCGCTTCCGGGTGCCGCGCATCCTGGCGGAGGACTGACCATGAGCGGCGAGCTAACCCGGCTGACGGCGGCCGAGATCGCGGCGTCGGTAGCCGCCGGCGACGTATCCGCCGTGGAGGTCGTCGCGGCGCACCTGGACCGGATCGCGGCCGTGGACGCGTCCGTGCATGCCTTCCTGCACGTGGCAGCCGACAGCGCGCTGCAGGCCGCCCGCGCGGTGGACGACCGGCGCGCGGCCGGTGCGCCACTCGGCCCGCTGGCCGGCGTGCCGCTGGCGCTGAAGGACGTTTTCACCACGGCCGACATGCCGACGACCTGCGGATCCCGCATCCTGGCTGGCTGGCAGCCGCCCTACGACGCGACCATCACCCGGCGGCTGAGGCGCGCCGGGATCGTGCTGCTCGGCAAGACCAACATGGACGAGTTCGCGATGGGCTCCTCGACCGAGAACTCGGCATTCGGCCCGTCCCGCAACCCCTGGGACCTCAGCCGGGTGCCCGGCGGCTCGTCCGGTGGCTCTGCCGCCGCGGTCGCCGCCTTCGAGGCCCCGCTGGCCGTCGGCACCGACACCGGCGGATCGATCCGCCAGCCCGGCGCGGTCTGCGGCATCGTCGGGGTGAAGCCGACGTACGGCGGTTCCTCCAGGTACGGCGTGGTGGCGTTCGCCTCGTCGCTGGACACGCCCGGCCCGCTGGCCCGCACGGTGCTGGACGCCGCGCTGCTGCACGAGGCGATGTCCGGGCACGACCCGTGCGATTCGACCTCGGTGGACGCGCCGGTCCCGCCGGTGGTGGCCGCCGCCCGGCACGGTGACGTCAGCGGATTGCGGATCGGCGTGGTTGCCGAGCTGAGCGGGGAGGGCTACCAGCCGGGCGTCATCGCCAGGTTCACCGAGGCGGTGGAATTGCTGGAGTCGCTTGGCGCCAAGATCGCCGAGATTTCCTGCCCGCATTTCAGCTACGCGCTGCCCGCCTACTACCTGATCGCGCCGAGCGAGTGCTCGTCTAACCTGGCCCGCTTCGACGCGATGCGGTACGGGCTGCGGGTCGGCGACGACGGCACCCGCAGCGCCGAGGAGGTCATGTCGCTGACCCGGGCCGCGGGCTTCGGCGCCGAGGTCAAGCGCCGGATCATGCTGGGCACCTACGCCCTGTCCAGCGGCTACTACGACGCCTACTACGGCAAGGCGCAGCAGGTCCGCACCCTGATCACGCGGGATTTCGACGCGGCGTTCGAGCAGGTCGACGTGCTGGTCTCGCCGGCCACGCCCACCACGGCGTTCCCGATCGGCGAGCGGGCCGACGACCCGATGGCGATGTACCTGGCCGACCTCTGCACGATCCCGTCGGACCTGGCGGGCAACGCGGCGATCTCGGTGCCGTGCGGCCTGGCGCCTGGCGACGGGCTGCCGGTCGGCCTGCAGATCATGGCGCCGGTACTCGCCGACGACCGGATGTACCGGGTGGCCGCGGCGGTCGAGGCCGCGCTCGGGCAGCGCCGCGGGCATCCGCTGCTCGACGACGCGCACGGGCTTGACGGGGTGATCGGGCTCGGCGCCGCCGGGCCCGGCGGAGAGGCGGCACGATGACCGGGGCGCTGACGGCTGTCCCCTATGCCGAGGCCGTCGCCAGGTACGAGCCGGTCATCGGGCTGGAGACGCACGTCGAGCTCGGCACCGTGACGAAGATGTTCTGCGGCTGCCCGGCCGGGTTCGGCGCCGAGCCCAACGCCGCCGTCTGCCCGGTCTGCCTGGGCCTGCCCGGCTCGCTGCCGGTAGCCAACCGGGCAGCCATCGAGTACACGATCAGGATCGGGCTCGCGCTGAACTGCTCGATAGCGTCCTGGTGCCGGTTTGCCAGGAAGAACTATTTCTATCCGGATATGCCGAAGGATTACCAGATCTCGCAGTACGACGAGCCGCTGTGCACCGACGGCTGGCTGGACATCACCGTCGACGGCACCGACTTCAGGATTGGCATCGAGCGGGTCCACCTGGAAGAGGACACCGGCAAGTCGCTGCACGTCGGCGGCGCGACCGGCCGGATACACGGCGCCGACTACTCGCTGGTCGACTACAACCGGGCGGGCATCCCGCTGGTGGAGGTCGTCACCAAGCCGGTGCCTGGCACCGGCGCGCTCGCCCCGGTGGTGGCCCGCGGCTACGTCACCGAACTGCGGGAGGTGCTCAGGGCCCTGCGGGTATCCGACGTCCGGATGGAGGAGGGCTCGCTGCGCTGCGACGTCAACACCTCGCTGGCCCCGCGTGGCGCCGCCGAGTGGGGCACCCGCACCGAGACCAAGAACGTCAACTCGCTCCGGTCGGTCGAGCGGGCCGTGCGGTCCGAGATCGAGCGGCAGGCAGCCGTCCTGGATGCGGGCGACCGGGTGGTGCAGGAGACCAGGCACTTCCAGGAGGATTCCGGGCAGACCACCCCGGGCCGGAGCAAGGAAGAGGCGCAGGACTACCGGTACTTCCCGGAGCCCGACCTGGTGCCCGTGGCGCCCTCGGCCGACTGGGTGGAGCAGCTGCGGGCGACGCTGCCCGAGCTGCCCTCCGCCCGCCGGGCCAGGCTGCAGGCCGAGTGGGAGCTGTCCAACCTGGACATGACCGCGCTCGGCAACGCCGGAGCGCTTGACCTGGTGGCGGATACCGTCGCGGCCGGCGCGGCGCCCGCCGATGCGCGCAAGTGGTGGCTCGGTGAGCTGTCCAGGCACGCCAACGATTCCGGCACCGAGCTTGCCGAGCTGCCGGTGACGCCCGCCCAGGTGGCCAGGATTGCCGGGCTGGTGGCGTCCGGGGCCCTGACCGACCGGCTGGCCAGGCAGGTGCTCGACGGGGTACTCGCCGGGGAGGGCAGCCCGGACGATGTCGTGGCTGCCCGCGGCCTGGCCGTGGTCAGCGACGAGGCCACGCTGCTCGCCGCCGTCGACGCGGCCATCGCGGCGAACCCGGAGGTGGCCGCCAAGGTCCGGGCCGGGAAGACGGCCGCGGCGGGCGCGCTCGTCGGCGCCGTGCTGACGGCGACCAGGGGCCAGGCCGATGCCGCCCGGGTCCGCGAGCTGATCCTGCAGCGGCTAGGCCAGTCCTGAGCCGATCCCGTCCCCCTCGCCCCTGCCCCGGGCCCGCCGGAGGTGGTGAATCCCGGTGGATCGCTCAGGCCGGCACGGTACCGTCGGTGCCGCCCGGCGTTTCCGCGGAAACGCGCTCAGCCACGGAACGAGCGAGGTGGCCTCGTGCGGATATGGGTGCCGACGGACCAAGTGGCCGACGCCCTGGCCGGCCTGTCCGGGCTGACGATCGACATCGTCAGCCCGGACGAGGGCTTCAGCCCTGGCGACGGCGAGCAGGATCCCCCGCGCCTGCCGGCCAGCGCCGCCGAGGTCGAGTTCTACGTCCCGCCGTTCTTTCCCCGGCCGCCGTCGATCGCGGCAATGCGCCAGATGCCGCAACTCAAGGTTGTGCAGACGCTGACCGCGGGCATCGACCTGCTCAGGCCGCACATCCCCGACGGCGTGGTGCTGTGCAACGCGCGCGGCGTGCACGACGCAGGCACCGCCGAATGGGTGGTCGCCGCGATCCTTGCCTCGATCCGGCGTTTCCCGTACTTCGCCGCGGAGCAGGCAGCCGCGCGGTGGAGCTTCCGGTTCACCGACTGCCTGGCCGGGAAAACCGTGCTGATCGTCGGATACGGTTCCATCGGCGCGGCGGTCGAGCGGCGGCTGAGCGGCTTCGACGTGGCGGTCCGCCGGGTGGCCCGCCACGGGCGGGACGGCGTTAGCCCGATCGAGGACCTCCCCGCGCTGCTCCCCGAGGCGGACGTCGTGGTCCTGCTCGCCCCGGTCACCACGGAGACCATCGGCATGGTGGACGCGGCGTTCCTGGCCCGGATGAAAGACGGCGCCCTGTTCGTCAACGCGGCCAGGGGCTCGCTGGTGGTCACCGACGACTTGTGCGCGGAACTGCGGACCGGCCGGCTGACCGCGGTACTGGACGTGACGGACCCCGAGCCGCTCGCCCCGGAACATCCCCTCTGGGCCATGCGAGAAGTCTTCATCACGCCGCACGTGGCCGGCTCTACCCCGGTTTCCGGGCGGTCCGCACTGAAATTTGTCCGGGATCAAGTGCAACGATTCCGCGACGGTCAGCAGCTCATGAACGTGATCACCGGCGAATACTGACTGGTCACGGGCGACTGCCCGGGAGGAGGCAGTGATGGCCGCGGCGGGCCTTGCCGAAGTTGTCGCCTGGTGTAGGCCCTTCCTCAATCGAAGCGTGACCTCGGGCACGTACAGTTAGATCACATCGCTTAGTGCGAGACCGCGTCTAATACGCCGGCGATCCTCCGCTGCACATTGCGGTGCAGCGAATTCATTTGTTCTGGCTGACTGCATCCGCGACGCTGACAGTGTCGAGGATGCATCCGGCGCAGGACGCGAGCCCGGCAGGCCTACGGGCCCGCCGGGCTCGTTGTAGGCGGCGGACGCGGTCAACAGGAGGCCCAGAAGGAGGCTCACAGTGCGCTTGGTTCCATCTGGCGACGCCCGATGAGCCTGGCCGTGCTGTCAGAAACAGCGGCCGGGGCGCTCGCGGCTGCCGCCGCGGCTGTGGTCTTGTGGCGGAGTTCGATCCGCCAGGAGGCCGCCGTCCGGCTTGCCTACCGCTGGTTCGCCGCGGTGGCGGCCGCCTGGGGAGCTGGGCTCGTCGCCCAGCAGGCGCTGATCGGGCCGCTTGGCGGAGCCGCCGTCCCGCTGACTTTCGGTGATCTCCTCTCGCTGCTGGCGCTGCCCGCGATGGTGGCCGGATTCGCGGCGCTGGCTTCTGCCGGGCGTGAGCCCGCCGAGGTCCGTGACCGAGCGGCGGCTCGTGAGCCCGCGGCGGTCCGTGAGCCCGCGGCGGTCCGTGAGCCCGCGGCGGTCCGTGAGCCTGGCGCAGGGCCCGTGCCGGGCGCGGGACATCGGCCGGGCGCGGGCACTCAGCCGGGCACGGGATCTCGGCCGGGCGCCGGGCGTAGCCCGGCCGCGCTGTTGCCGCGCGATGCCGTGGCCAGGCTCGCGGATGGCTACATTCTGGCGGCAGCGCTGTTCGTTATCGGCTGGATAACGCTGTTCGGGTCGGTCTACCACCGGTCCGGGGACGGGGCCGGCACATTCGTGCTTGCGCTGCTGCACCCGCTGGCGGACCTCGCCGCCCTAGGCGTGGCGTTGCAGTATGCGGTCCGCGCCGGGCGGCGCGGGATCGCGCCGTTCCTTGCCCTGCTCGCCGTCACGGTGAGTGACGCGCTTTCCGTGTCCGCGAAGGTCAACGCCGCCAGCCCGGGTGGCTGGGCACAGCTCCTGCAGCTTGCCGCGTTCTGCCTGCTGGGCGCCGCGCCGCTGATCGGGACCGACCTGGCATGGCTGCCGCGGCGCGGCCCGGTCCGCGGCATGACCCGGCTCGCCCGCCGCGGCCAGGCCCAGCAGTCGGGTGGCGTGGTGACCCAGCTAGCAGCGCTCGCTGCCGCTGCCGCCGCCCTGGCGATCATCGCCTGGGCGCTGGCCGGGGGATCATCCGCGGAGCCCGCGGTGGCCGTGGCCGGCGGCATCGCCGTGATTGCCCTGGCCGCCAGAATCGCCGGACTGCTGGTCAGCGATCGGGCGGCATCCGTCACCCAGCAGGAATCTCACCGCCAGTTCCGGGAGCTAGCCGACCGCATCACCGACGCAGTCCTGGTCTGCGATCTCGACGGCACGGTCAGGTATGCCAGCCCGGCCGTGGCCGAGTACGGCTACTCGCCGGCGAGGCTGGAAGGGATGACGCTGGCCGACCTGATTCATCCCGAGGACCTGCCCGGCGGTATCAGGTCCGTCCGCGAGGCGGCCAGCACGACCCCGGCCACCCGGCGGTTTCCTTGCCGGGTCAGGTCATCCGACGGGACCTGGCGGCATGTCGAGGCCACCGTGTCGCGCCAGCACTACGCGGGCTCGGCAGAACAGCTTCTGGTCACCGCCAGGGACGTCAGTGACCAGGTGGCGCTGCGTCGTCAGGTCACGCACCTGACCTTCCACGACGGCCTGACCGGGCTGCCGAATCGCGCCTACCTGGAGGAGCGGACGAAGGACCTCCTCGGTGCCTGGCGGCAGGCTGCCAGCGAACTGGCTGCTGGCGAGATAGCAGGCGACCTGGTGGCAGGCGACCTGGTGGCAGGCGACCTGGTGGCAGGCGACCTGGTGGCTGGCGGCCTGGCGACGAGTGAGCTGGCGGCTGGCGAGTCGCCGGTGGTGACCGGGGCTATCTTCCTTGACCTGGACGGCTTCACCGGTGTCAACGACTCCGTCGGGCATGGCGCCGGCGATCTGCTGCTCGCCCAGGCGGCGCGCAGGCTGCGCGCGGCGGTCCCGCCGCACGAAACCGTGGCCCGCTGGGGCGGCGACGAGTTCGCCGTGCTGGTGGAGAACGCGGCAAGTGCCCAGGAGGTCGTGGACATCGCGGAGCGGCTGGCCGGGTCCATCGCCGCTGCGGCGTTCCGCGTCGCCGACCGGGACGTCTCGCTGACCGCGAGCATTGGCGTCGCGTTCGCGGACGCTGACGGCCCCGGCTACTTGCTGCGTAACGCCGACGTGGCGATGTCGAGGGCGAAGGAGTCCGGCGGCGGGCGGGTCGAGGTTTTCGCCGCGCACATGCACGCCGACGTTGTACGCCGGCTGGAACTTGCCAGCGACCTGCGCCGGGCGATCACCGACGGGGATCTCCGGCTCGACTACCAGCCCGTCGTCGATCTCAGCACGTCCGCTGTCACCGGTGTGGAGGCGCTTGTCCGCTGGTGGCGGGCCGGCCAGGCGGTCCCGCCGGAGGAGTTCCTCGACGTGGCGGAGGACTCGGGCCTGATCGTGCCGCTCGGCGACTGGGTGCTTCGCGAGGCATGTGCGCAAGCGGCCGCCTGGCGGGCGTCCGGCTGGGCCATCGGCATGTCGGTCAACTTCTCGCTGCGGCAGGTGAGCGCGGCCCGGTTCAGCGCCTCAGTGCTTGCGGTTCTGCAGGACACCGGTCTCGCGCCAGAAGCACTGACCCTTGAGGTCACCGAGCGGGTGCTGATCGAGGGTACCGGGCCGATGGTCGACGGGCTGGCCGAGCTCCGCGGCCGCGGCGTCAGGCTAGCCATCGACGACTTCGGCGCGGGCCATGCCTCCCTCGCCTACCTGCGGCAGCTTCCGGTGGACATCATCAAGATCGACCCGTCCTTCGTGGCGGGCCTCGGCCATGATCCGACCCTGGCCATGCTGACCCGCACGATCGTCCGGGTCGGGCATGACCTCGGCATCGAAGTGGTGGCCGAGGGAATCGAGCGGCCGGAACAACTTGAGCTGCTGCGCGAGATGGGCTGCGGCCTTGGCCAGGGATATCTGGTAGCCCGGCCGATGACCGCCGTCCGGGTGGAGGCGCTCGCCGAGGGAGAGGCTCTTGCCAGGAGCGAGGGCCTGGCCCGGGGTGAGGGCCTGGCCCGGGGTGAGGGCCTGACCGAGGTGAAGGCCTGACCCTGGGCTTTCATGATCGCGGCGGGTTTTGGGTGCGCGAGCACCGAAAACCCGCCGCGATCATGAAACAAGCGCTTGGTGCGGCCGCCGGGAGTTCGTGAAGGGTTTCACAAGCTTCGGTAGACTGAGTCAGCCGATCGGCACCAACCGCCGCCATCCTGGGAGCGCCGTGCCCGCATCTATCGTCCTGGTCGCAGAGGAACTCTCCCCGGCCGGGATCGCCCAGCTTGAGTCCGGATTCGACGTGCGGTACGCCGACGGGGCGGACCGCGGCGCGCTGCTGCCCGCGCTTGCCGACGCCGATGCCGTGATCATCCGCAGTGCCACCAGGATCGACGCCGAGGCGCTTGCGCACGCACCACGGCTCCGGGTGGTCGCCAGGGCCGGAGTGGGCCTGGACAACGTCGACGTCGATGCCGCCACCAAGGCAGGCGTCATGGTCGTGAACGCGCCGAGTTCCAACATCGTCAGCGCCGCCGAGCATGCCGTCGCTCTGCTGCTTTCGGTCGCGCGGAACGTGCCGCAGGCAGCGGCAGCGCTGAAAGCCGGGCAGTGGAAGCGGTCGGCTTACACCGGGATAGAGCTGCAGGACAAGGTTGCCGGCCTGCTCGGCCTCGGCCGGATCGGCATGCTCGTGGCCCAGCGCCTCGCCGCGTTCGGCATGCGGGTTGTCGCCTACGACCCCTACGTGGCGGCGGCCAGGGCGGCACAGCTCGGCGTCCGCCTGGTGAGCCTGGACGAGCTGCTCGCCGAGGCCGACTTCATCAGCGTGCACCTGCCGAAGAATGCCGAGACCATCGGGCTGATCGGGGACCGCGAGCTGCGGTTCGTCAAGCCGGAGGTGCGGATCGTCAACGCCGCGCGGGGCGGCATCGTGGACGAGAACGCGCTCGCCAGCGCGCTCAAGGAGGGCCGGGTGGGCGGGGCCGGCCTCGATGTCTATGCCAGCGAGCCGTGCACGGACAGCCCGCTGTTCGCTTTCGGCAACGTGGTGGCCACGCCGCATCTCGGGGCGAGCACCCACGAGGCGCAGGAGAAGGCGGGCGTGCAGGTCGCGCGGTCGGTCCGGCTGGCGCTGGCCGGCGAGTTCGTGCCGGACGCGGTCAACGTCCAGGGTGGCGCGGTGGACGAGCTGATCAAGCCCGGGCTGCCGCTGGCCGAGAAGCTGGGCAGGATCTTCACCGCGGTGGCCGGCGGGATCGCGGCCAGGATCGAGCTCGAGGTCCGCGGCGAGATTGCCGCGCTGGACGTCAGCGTGCTGCAGCTGGCCGCGCTGAAGGGCGTCTTCTGCAACGTTGTCGAGGATCCGGTCACCTACGTCAACGCGCCGCTGCTCGCCAGCGAGCGCGGGGTCGAGGTCAGCCTGACGAAGGACGAGGAGAGCCCGGACTGGCGCAATGTGCTGACGCTGCGCGGCACGCTGCCCGATGGCCAGATCGTGTCGGTCGGCGGGACGCTGACCGGCCGGCGGCAGGTCGAGAAGCTCGTCGAGGTCAACGGCTTCGACATGGAGATCACGCCCGCCGAGCACATGGTGTTCCTGACCTACATCGACCGGCCCGGCATCGTCGGCATCGTCGGCCAGATCCTTGGTGACCAGCGGATCAACATCGCCGGAATGCAGGTGTGCAGGGACACCATGGGCGGGCACGCGCTCATCGTGCTGACCGTCGACTCGCGGCTGCCGGCGGACGTGCTGACCGAGATCACCGGGGCGATCGGTGCCGTGGTCGGCCGGGCAGTCGATCTCGACCAGGGCGACGGCTGACCGGCGGATCCGCGGCTACCTGCCGGATCTTGCCACCGCGGCGTGAGTGACCAGTAAGGTACGCGCATGGCGGCACGCACCATCAGGATCGCTGTGATCGGCGGTGACGGCATCGGTCCCGAGGTGGTCGCCGAGGCGATTAAGGTCCTCCGGGTCGCGGCGACCGATGTCACGATCGAGACCACGGGCTACGACCTAGGCGCGCAGCGCTGGCACCGCACCGGGGAAGTGCTGCCCGACTCGGTGCTCGGCGAGCTAGCCGGGCATGACGCGATCCTGCTCGGCGCCGTCGGTGATCCGACCGTGCCGAGCGGCGTGCTTGAGCGCGGCCTGCTGCTGCGGCTGCGGTTCGAGTTCGACCAGTACGTCAACCTGCGGCCAGTCCGGCTCTATCAGGGGGTGGCGTCCCCGCTGTCCGGCCTGCGGGCCGAGTCGGTGGACATGCTGGTGGTGCGCGAGGGGACCGAGGGCCCCTACATCGAGGCCGGCGGCGTCATGCGGAAGGGCACGCCCGCCGAGATCGCGACCCAGGAAAGCATCAATACCGCGTTTGGCGTCGGGCGGGTGACCAGGTACGCGCTGCAGCGTGCCGCCGAGCGCCGCAAGAAGCTGACCCTGGTGCACAAGACGAACGTGCTCGCCTACGCCGGCGACCTGTGGCGGCGGACGGTGGACCGGCATGCTGCCGACTACCCGGACGTGACCGTCGAGTACTGCCACATGGACGCGGCCGCCATCTACTTCGTCACCGCCCCCGGGCGGTTCGACGTGATCGTCACCGACAACATGTTCGGCGACATTCTTACCGCGCTCGGCGCTGCGGTGGCCGGCGGCATCGGGCTGGCCGCGAGCGCCAGCATCAACCCAGAGCGCACCGCGCCCAGCATGTTCGAGCCGGTTCACGGCAGCGCGCCGGACATCGCCGGCCAGCAGAAGGCAGACCCGACGGCGGCGATCCTGTCGGCGGCGATGCTCTGTGATCACCTCGGGCTGGCTGCCGGGAAGACCAGGATCGAGCAGGCGGTTGCCGAGGATCTGGTGGAGCGGCAGGGCGCCTGGGCGGCGCGGTCAACCCCGGAGGTCGGTGATGACATCGCCGAGCGGGTGGCGGGGTAGCGCAAGATGGTAGGTGCGGGCACGGCTGGCATGACGTGGCCGCGGCGGGCCCGGCAACGGCGCCGTGCCCGCAGTGAGGAAGGACCGTCATGACTGCCAGCGCAACCAATGAGATCCCCTTCGCCCTGCATCCTGCCGCCCGCCCGCTGCCCGCGCTGGAGCGGGCCCGTATCCTCGCCGAGCCAGGGTTCGGCCGGCATTTCACCGACCACATGATCAGCATCCGGTGGGACACAGCGCGCGGCTGGCACGACGGCCAGCTCACCGCGTATGGCCCGATTTCGCTGCCCCCGGCCACGTCGGTGTTCCACTACGCGCAGGAAATCTTCGAGGGACTGAAGGCCTACCGGCAGCAGAGCGGACCCATCGTGGCATTCCGGCCGCAGGCGAACGCGACCAGGCTGAACCAGTCCGCGGTCCGGATGGCGATGCCGCAATTGCCGGAGTCAGCGTTCGTCCGCGCTCTCGAGCTGCTCGTCACCCAGGACAGGGACTGGGTGCCCGTTACCGAGGGCCACAGCCTCTACCTGCGCCCATTCATGATCGCCACCCACCCGGGCCTCGGCGTCAGCAGGCCGTCCCCGTCGTACCTGTTCACCGTGATCGCCTCGCCGGCCGGCCCCTATTTCACGGCCGGCCCCGTTTCGGTCTGGCTGGCGCAGAACTACACGCGCGCGGCCGCGGGCGGCACTGGCGCGGCCAAGACGGGCGGCAACTACGCGGCCGGGTTCGCCGCGCAGCAGGAGGCCCTGGACAACGGCTGTGACCAGGTGGTCTGGCTCGACGCTGTCGAGCACCGGTGGGTCGAGGAAATGGGCGGGATGAACCTTTTCTTCGTCTATGGCTCAGGACGCCAGGCCCGGCTCGTGACGCCCGCGCTGACCGGCACGCTGCTGCCGGGGATCACCAGGGATGCACTGCTCACGCTCGCCCCGGAGCTGGGCATTCCGGCCGATGAGGGCAGGATCTCACTGCAGCAGTGGCGGGCCGGCTGCGAGTCTGGCGAGATCACCGAGGTATTCGCGTGCGGGACCGCCGCTGTCGTCAGCCCGGTGGCGACGGTCAAGGGCGCCGGCATCTCGTGGACGGTGGGGGATGGCACGCCGGGGCCGGTGACAGCCCGGCTGCGGGAGCAGCTGCTAGGGATCCAGTTCGGGAACCTGCCCGATCCACATGGCTGGATCCACAAGATTCTCTAGGGCGCCGGCGCGGTCACCGGCCGCTAGGCGCTGCCGGATCCGCCGCTGACGGCCGCGCTGGCCTGGCGCTGGCGGCGGACCGATCCGGCCGCTGCTGCGCGCGCCGCCAGCAGACCTCCACCCGGGCGCCGCCTAGCGGCGACTCGCCGATCTTCCAGCGGCCGCCCGTCGACCGCACGATCGAGTCGCCGATGGCAAGCCCGAGGCCCGCGCCGCCGCCGTGCTGCGTCGCACGGTGGAAGCGGTCGAACAGCCGCGCGCGGTCCTCGGGCGGAATGCCGGGACCGCTGTCCTCGACGACCATGCTGACCCCGTTGCCCTGCGCCAGTGCCGAGATCCGCACCCGGCCGCCCGGCCCGGCATAACGGCAGGCGTTGTCCATCAGCACGCCGGCCAGCCGGTCAATCCAGTCCGGCGGCGCGCTGATCCAGGCCAGGCCGCCAGCACCGCCCGTATCGTCGTCGCCCGCCCGGTAGCCTGCCGCGGCCTGGCCGCCGGCGGCGTGGCCGTCGGCAGCATGACCGGCCGTGGCGTCGCCGCCATCGGCCTGCGGGCCGTCCGCGCCCGCCACCACGGTGATCTCGATCGACCCGGCGCTGGCGACCGCACCGAACCGCCCGGCGCACTCCTCGGCGATCACCCCGAGGTCGATCGGCTCATCGTCGGGCGGTGGCGGATTCGAGTCGAACCTGGCCAGCCAGAGCAGATCCTCGACGATCGTGCGGAGGCGCTGGCTCTCGCCCTGTATCCGGGCCAGCGCCGAGCGGTACCCGGCCGCGTCCCGCGGGCTGCTCAGGGCGATGTTCGTCTCGGCGGTGATGACGGTCAGCGGGGTACGCAGCTCGTGCGAGGCATCCGCGGTGAACTCGAGCTGCCGGCGGCGGGACTGCTCGACCGGGGCAAGCGCCCTGAGCCCGATGATCAGCGATCCGGCGAATACCGCCAGCAGCAGCACCGGGGCGGCCAGCACCTCGCCTTCGACGAGGACGCCATGGAAATGGGTCTCGTCGGCCATGCTCTGGCCGGCCACCAGCCATCCTCCGGAAGCCTCCCGGGCGGCGGCAAGCCGGAACGCGTGCCGCCCGATCTGGGCCGTCCACGGCCGGCCGCTGCCCGGCCGAAGGCTGCCGGGCAGCGGCGGCGCGCTCGCACTGAGCGTCACAGTCGCGGCACCGGGCCGCACCAGCCACAGGAACACCGGGGCACCGTCGACGTCCTGGTCGTCCGCATCCCCGCCGGTAGCGTCCGCCTGCCCGCCAGCCACGTCCGCCCGGCTGCCGTTGCCGCTGCTGCCGCCCTGACCGCGCTGGCCGATGGAGCCGGCCGGGCCGACGACGCCACGACGGACTCCGTCAGCGAGGTGATCGGAGAGGCGGACATCCACCTGCGCGACGAACCGGCCGGCCAGCAGTGCGTCGAGCGCGGCCACGCAGCCCGCGTAGACGATGCCGATCAGGATGGTCGCGGCCAGCGCGACGCGTACGGCGGACGCGACCTGCCGCGGCAGCCGCCAGGATGGCCGCTTAGTCACGCGCCACGATCCGGTATCCGACGCCGCGGACGGCCTCTATCCGCACCCGGCCGCCGGCCAGCTTGGACCGCAGCCTGGCGAGATGGACGTCGATCGTGTTCGAGCCCAGGGCATCCGCCTCGTTGTCCCATACCTGCAGCGCGATCGACCGGCGCTGCACCACCGCCGGGGACCGGCGCACGAGCATTTCCAGGATGCCATGCTCGATGCCGGTCAGCGCGGGCGAGCGGGAGCCGATCCGGACCTCCCGCACGGCCGGATCCAGGACCAGGTCCCCGACCACGAGCTTGGTCGCCTGGACCGCCGGCGGCCGCCGCAGCAACGCCCGCAGCCTCGCCAGCAGCTCGCCGAAGTCGAATGGCTTGATCAGGTAATCGTCGGCGCCCTGGTCGAGCCCGGCCACCCGGTCGGCGGGCGCGTCCCTGGCGGTGAGCATCAGGATCGGCGTCGCCGAGCCTCGGCGGCGCATGTCCTGCAGGACCTCCAGGCCGGAGATCCCCGGCATCCGCCAGTCCAGCACCGCCACCGCGTAGTCATACGCGCGCAGGAAGGACAGCGCGGCCGTGCCGTCGGCCGCCGTGTCCACCACGTAGCCGTTCTCCCGCAGGCCCCGCGCTAGCACCTCCCGCAGGCCCCGGTTGTCCTCGGCCACCAGTACTCTCATCGCGGGCTCAGCGTGACATCCTGCGCCACAGCGGCCTGGGCACCAGCCGCATGGCCCCGGCAAGCACGGCAAGTGAGGGTGGCACCCAGACGGTGCCGGAGTTCGTCGCCAGCGCTGCCGCCGTGGCCGCGCCCACCGCGGCCGGGGTGGTGGCCAGCGGGGCCGGCGTCATGCCGTCGGTCATCCGGCCGGTCACGAACCCCGGCCGGACCAGGAGTACCCGTACCCCGGTGCCGCGCAGCGAGTCGGCCAGCCCGCGGGCGAAGGCGTCCAGCCCGGCCTTGGCGGCGCCGTAGACGAGGTTGGCCTTACGCGGCCGGATCGCGGCCACCGACGAGAGCACGACGATCGTGCCGTGGCCCTGGGCGCGCATCCGGCCCGCCACGGCCAGCAGCGTCGTGACATGCCCGGTGAAGTTGGTGTCAACCAGCACCCCGGCCTGGCGCGGGTCGCGCTCCAGCGTCTCCTGCGGCACCAGGATGCCGGCCGCGGAGATGACGATGTCGACGTCGCCGGCGGCGAAGACCTGCTCGATCACCGCGTCATGCGTGTCCAGCGCGGTCGCGTCGTAGGCCACCACGGCGACCTGGTACGGCAGTGCCTTGCCGGCCGCCGTCAGACGCTGCTCGTCGCGGCCGGCCAGGATCACTTCGGTCTCCCTGCGCGCGCTGAGCGCGACCAGGATCTCGGTGCCGATCTCGCTGGTCCCGCCGAGCAGCAGGACGCGGCCGGGCTGGCCGAGGGCGTCCAGCATGATGGTGGCTCCTTCCGGTGCGGCCGCCGCTACGGCCTGGCTCCTGGCCCGGTCGTCACAGCCCGGCTCCTAGCCCGGCCGCGAACATGAGCAGCCACATCATCTCGCAGCATGCCATCACGGGATCCCGCGCGATCAGGTCCTCTACCGGTCTGCTCGCCGCGCCCTCGCTGAGCCTGCCGAACCGCACCAGCGCCGCGGCTAGCGGCAGCGCGCTCACCAGGTGCCATTCTCTGGTCCAGCCGGGCTGCTCGCCGGCCGCCCATAGCACGTAGGCAGCGACCATCGCCGCGCTGAGCAGCCGCTGGCTGAGCCGCAGCGACCCGGCCGTGTACCAGCGCATCGCCGGGCGGTGGCTGGCCGCGTCCGCGCCGAGCATGGCCAGCTCCATGGACCGCTTCGCGACCGCGACCATCAGCGCCCCCAGGCTGCAGACCAGCAGGAACCAGCCGGACGGCGGTACGCCGGTCGCGGCGGCGCCGCCGAGGGCGCGGAGCACGAAGCCCGAGGCGACGAGCAGCAGCTCAAGTACCGGTACATGCTTGAGCCCGAGCGTGTAGGCCAGCGACGCCGCCAGGTAGCCGCCGATCACGGCGGACAAGCCCGGCTCGCCGATCCAGAAGCCGGCCGCCGCCGCGGCGGCGGCGCACGCCGCGGCCACCGCCAGCGCATGCGCGGCAGGCAGCGTGCCGGCCGCCACCGGGCGGTTCCGCTTGTACGGATGGCTGCGGTCACGCTCCGCGTCGAGCACGTCGTTGACGAAGTACACCGCGCTTGCGGCGGCGGTGAAGGCGGCCACCGCGACCAGCGCATAGGCCAGGCCGTGCGTCCGCCCGAGCGACGCGCCGGCCAGCGGAGCGGCGAAGACCAGCAGGTTCTTCGGCCACTGGCGGGGCCGGGCGGTCGTCACGAGCGCGACCAGCCAGCGCGCGGGCGCGCGGTACCTGGTGGCCGTCACATCGGTGGCGCCCGCCGCGGACGGGGCCGGCAGTCCGGTTGTCACCGGGCGAAGACGGCGGTGAAGTCGCGACCAGAGGTCGCGTAGAACCGGTCCGGCGGCTGCACCTGGTCAGGCAGCAGGTTGGCCGGCCTGGGATCCGCCGGGTGCCGCCCCGGGCGGTAGTACATGAACGACATCCAGTCCGGGTTGATGTCGAGCTGCATGGCTCGCACGCAGCCGGCCCGCTGCAGCAGGCCGGCGAGTTCCTGCACGTTCAGTGCCGGGCCGTACACGTAGATGACCCGCCCGCTGCGGGTGATCCCCACTCCGGACCGCCAGACGAACTCCCCGCCGCCGAGGGTGGCGCCCCAGTTGCTCTGCACGCTGTTGTCCACCGACGCGGGAACCCTGCCGTGATCCACGATGAGCCTGAGGTTCTGCCGTACCCCCTTGACCTGCCGGGTCATGTGCATGTCGCGTCCCCAGCTCCCGATGTCGACCCGCCCGTTGCGGTAATACACCACCGACGCGGCGGCACGCTGCAGGGTGCCCTTGTGCACGCCGTTGAGGTAGAAGCCGCCGCCCGCCGACGCGATCTTGAAGCCGCCGTTGAAGGTCGCCAGCAGCCCGGACCGGGAGCCGGGCGGGACCGAGGACGGGACCCTCCAGTTGCCCGGCCCGGGATCTTCCGCGCCGGGATGCAGCTCGAAACGGACCAGCCGCTGGTCCATCGAGACGACGCCCTCCGCGTAGGCGGTATGCGTGCGATCGGGGCGCAGGTACGTGCCGTACACGGCCGGTATGCCGTTGACGCTGCCCAGCACCCGCCAGGCTCCCTCGCCGGGCAGCGGCCGGCCGGCCGGCGACTTGAGCCGCGCCGGGAACACCGGAGCGAGCTGGTGCCGTCCTTGCGCGGCCTTCGCCGCGGCCAGGTTTCCCGGCGGCAGCTGACCCGAGCCGGGCGCGGTCAGCGCGAAAGAAGGCTTGCCGCCTACCTTCGGCGGCTGATAGGTGATCCATTCGCCGAATGTCACCAGCGGCCCGAGATAATGATCACGCGCCCATTCGGCGACCCGATCGGAAACCGTCCCGCCGCCGGGCGCGGTCAGTGCGTGGCCCATCGACCAGGCGAACCAGCCGAAGCACACGACCACGACAGCGAGCACGATCCGCGCGCCGCGCCGGTCCCGCAGCCGCCATCGCTGCTTGCCGCGCCGCCGCCCGGGCCCTTCGTGCGGCGGGTCGCTATTCTGCGGACCAGCCCGGTCAGCCTCCGGCCCGGACGTCGCTGATCGCGGCACGCGGTTTGCCCTCCTTTTGGCCCCATAAAGCGGTCAGCCTGCATTCCGGCTGCGGGGACGCATACGACGAAACCCGGCAACCTGCGCCCCCGCAGCCGGTTTACTCCAGACAGGTCTACCCGCAGAAGATGAAGACACCATTACATGGCGGCAGAAAAATCTGGCGGCCGACTCGCGGTTAGCGCCAGATCCAAATGAGTTGCCCGATCACGTGCCTGTGTCCGCGGCGGCAGGCGGCGGGATGCGATCGCCGCTGGCCAGCCGCGCCGGGCTGGCCGGGATCGTCTCCGGGTATTTCAGCCCGCAGCCGGTGTTGAGCACCACGACCTCGTCGCGCTCGGCCAGCCGGCCGGCCTCGCGCAGCTGGCCGGCGGCGGCGAAGCAGGCCGCTCCCTCCGGACATACCCAGGTACCCTCCAGGCGCGCGGCCTGCCGCTGGCTGGCCAGCAGGTCGGCGTCCCTGACGGCAACGGCCATTCCCTCGGTGGCGTACAGCGCGTCGAGTACGAGGAAGCCGCCGAGCGGGCTGGGCACCGTGAGGCCATACGCAGCCGTCCTGGCATCATGCCACGGCCGGGTCTGGAGCTCGCGGCCGGCGAATGCGCGCACGATCGGGGCGCACCCGGCTGCCTGCACCGCGATCAGCCGCGGCGTCTTCGCCCCGGTCCAGCCAAGCTCCGCCAGCTCGGCCAGCGCCTTGCGGATGCCGATCAGGCCCACCCCGCCGCCGGCCGGGCAGATGATGACGTCGGGAACCCGCCAGCCGAGCTGCTCGGCGATCTCCAGCCCGATCGTCTTCTTCCCCTCCAGCCGGTACGGCTCCTTGAGCGTCGAGACGTCCTGGTAGCCGGGCCGCTCCGCGGTGGCCGCCGCGATCAGCCGCCCGGCGTCGCCGATCAGCCCGTCCACCAGGTAAATGTCGGCCCCGGCGGCGATGCACTCGGACCGGGTGACGGCCGGTGCCTCGGCGGGCATGGCGACCAGGCAGGGCAGTCCGGCCCTGGCTGCGTAGCTCGCCCACGCGGCACCGGCGTTCCCGTTGGTCGGCATCGCCACCCCGGCCACGCCGAGCTCGGCCGCGCGGGAGACTCCCACCGCCGCGCCGCGCGCCTTGAACGTCCCGGTGGGCAGCGGGCTCTCGTCCTTCATCAGCAGCCGCGGCAGGCCGAGCGCACGGCCCAGCCGGGGCATCGGGAGCAGCGGCGTCATGCCCTCGCCGAGGCTCACCGCCGCGTTCGCGCGGGACACCGGCAGCAGCTCGTGGTAGCGCCACAGGCTGGGCGGCCTGCCGCCGATCTGAGCGGGGCCGGCCTGCGCCCCGGCCTTGCCCAGGTCGTAGCGGGCCAGCAGCGGCGCCCCGCAGGAGCAGGTCCCCTGGACCTCGCTGGCGGCATGGCTGCGCCGGCACCGGGAGCATTCCAGGTGGGTCAGGGCAGAGTATGTCGCTGGCAAGCTGCCATCCTCTCGGTGCGCACGGTCTCTGCGGTGCGGGGCGATGTGGTGTGGTGCTCTTTGGCCCGGAACGCGGTGGCATGGGCATCTTGTATTGTCCGGTGCATCGGATCAAGGACTGCGGCGGGTGGCGTGGCATCGGCTGCCCGGCTGCGGAGCGCCCGGGCGTCGGTGGTGGCCTATTTCGCCGTTCTCGGGCTCGCCGAGGGCGTGTGGCTGGCCAGGATCCCTGCCGTTAAGCATGCATTGCAGCTCAGTGACGGGCTGCTCGGCGTTGCCCTGCTCGCCGCACCAGCTGGCTTCGTGCTCGTGGCGCTGCTGGCCGGGCGGCTGGTGGATGCGTTCGGCAGCGCCCGGCTGACCCGGCTGTCCGGCACTGCGGTGGCACTGCTGCCGATCGCGCTCGGCCTGGCCGGCAACCTGGCGATGCTGATGCTCGCGCTGCTGGCATTCGGCATGGCGGGCGGATTGCTGGATGTGGCGATGAACGCGCAGGCCGTCGAGGTGGAGCTGCAGACCGGGCGGCGGCTGATGACCACGTTTCACGCCTGCTACAGCTTCGGCGGACTGGCCGGGGCGCTGCTCGGCGGGCTGTTCGCCTGGGCCGGGATCGGCCCGGCGGTCACGTTCCTCGCGGCCGGCCTGCCGCTGGCGGCAGCAGCGGTGATCGCCGGCCCCGGGCTGCTGCCCGGGCTCGCCGCGCCGCGACTGGCTCAGGACGTCTCACCGGCGCCGGGGCATCCGGGGGAGCCGGCGCCGGGAGAGCCGGGGAGCCGGCCGCCGGATCAGCCGGGGGAGCCGGAGGGCCGGCCGTCGCCCGCGCCGCCCGGCCGCTCATCGGTCGCGTTCCGGCTGGCCGCGCTTGGCCTGCTGGCGCTCTGCTGCATGGTAGGGGAGGGCGCGGCGGGCAGCTGGAGCGCCGTCTACCTGCAAGACGACCTGGGCACGTCAGCCGGGTTCGCGGCCATCGGGTTCGCCGCCTTCTCGATCATGATGGCGCTCGGCCGGCTCTTCGGCGACCGGCTTGCCGCCAGGTTCGGGCCGGCCAGGCTGCTGCGCGGCTGCGGGCTGCTGGCCGGGGCGGGACTTGCCGCGGGGCTGATCATCGCCACCCCGGCCGCAGGGGTGGCCGCCTTCGCGCTGTTCGGGGCGGGCCTGTCGTGCACGGTCCCGCAGCTGTACTGGGCGGCAGGCAATGCGGATCCGGCCCGCCCGGGGGCCGGCCTGGCCCGCGTGGCCGGGGCTGGCTACCTGGGCCTGCTCGGCGGGCCGGTGATGATCGGCGGCGTCGCCAGCCTGGTCGGCCTGCCGCTGGCGCTGGGCATCCCGGTCCTGATGGCGCTGTGCGTGGCCACCTCAGCGCGGCTGCTCGGCGGCCGCACCGCGCGGCTCAGCCAGCCGCGCCCCCGGCGATGACATCGGCGACCTCGGTCGCCTCTTCGGCGGCGAGCCGGAGTCCCTGTCCTGCACCGCTGCCAGGTAGGCCGCGCCGCGGGGTGACAGCCGGTACCCAACGTCGAGGCTGATCGTCAGGCCGAGTTCCTTGAGCCGCCGCACGTGCTGCTTGAAGTCCGCCCGGATCCAGCCCAGTGCCCCGGCGATCACGGCGGCTTGCTCGCCTTGTCCATCCGGGCCAGCCTGGCCGTTACCGAGGCGATCTCGTCCTCGGTCAACGTGGCGGCCGCGGCCAGGGCGTCCCGCGGATCCGTCTCGTCGAGCCGCCGGAACCTGACCCGGTGCAGCGGCAGATCCGGGCTTCCGCGCAGACCGTCCAGCAGGTCCTCGATCGTGGCGTAGCCCGCCGCGCGCGCCTGCGCGGAGTCGATGTCACCGGCCGCGATGACGTCGACCGCCACGGCCTCGACAAGGTCCAGGCCAGTGCGGTACCGATGCCCGGCGACCACCTGGCTGCGCTGCCAGCGGCGGAAGGCCAGCGTGATCCGGCCGGAGTGGATCCCGTCGCGCAGCCGCTTCTCGAAGAGCACCCGCTGAGTCTAGGGCGGCACAAGCGCTCCTGTTCAGCCTGCTGGCCGGCGCTGCCGGGCGCCGTTCCGGCGGGACCCTGCCCGACCACGCCGCGGCCGGCCCCCTACCGTAGGCGGAATGGACGACAAGGAAATCCTCGGACAGATTGACGAGCTGATCCAGACCGAGCACGAACTGCGGGCCAAGCTCGCCAGCGGGGTGCTGTACAGCGACGAGGAGCGGACCAGGCTGCGTGCCGCCGAGGAGGCACTCGACCAGTGCTGGGACCTGCTGCGGCAGCGGCGAGCACGGCGCGAGTTCGGCGAGAACCCGGACGAGGCGGCCGTGCGCCCGGTGCCCGAGGTCGAGGGCTACCAGCAGTAGCGGCCGAGGGCCACTGGCAGCGGGCGGGCGCCTCCCAGCGACCGTCCACCACCGGCTTGCCCGGCCGGCCGAAAATGCGCCGACGGGCTGTCCGCGATGAGATTCAGGCGGCGGCGCGGGACCGGAATGTCGCGCGGGACCGGAATGTCCGGCGGAACTCGTGCGGGGTGACCCCGTTGCTCCGGGTGAAATGCGTGCGCAGCCGCTGGGCCGAGCCGAAGCCGCACTGGTCCGCGATGCGGTCGATGGTCTCGTCGGTGTTCTCCAGCAGATCCTGCGCACGGCGGACTCGCTCGGCGCACAGCCACTGCAGCGGCGTGGTCCCGGTGGTCTCCCGGAATCGCCGGGCGAAGGTGCGAGGGCTCAGCAGAGCCCGCCTGGCGAGGTCTTCCACCGTAATGGGCAGCTCAAGGTGCGCCCTGGCCCAGTCAAGGCAGGGCCCGAGGTTCGGGGAGCCGCCGACGGGCAGCGGCTGCTCGATGTACTGGGCCTGCCCGCCTTCCCGGTGCGGGGGTATCACCAGGCGCCGGGCGAGGGCGTTCGCGATCCGGGTTCCGTGATCTTGCCGCACGATGTGCAGGCACAGGTCCAGCCCGGCGGAGGCCCCGGCAGAGGTCAGGATCTGGCCGTCGTCGGTGTAGAGCACGTCGGGCTCGACCTGCACGGCCGGCCATCGCCGGGCGAGCTCGGCGGCGTGCATCCAGTGGGTCGTCGCCGGGCGGCCGTCCAGCAGCCCGGCGGCCGCGAGCGTGAAGGCGCCGGTGCAGATGGAGGCGATCCGCGCACCGCGGTCGCGTGCCGCGCGCAGCGCCGTGAGCAGCGCCGCGGGCGGCTCGTCCTGAATGTCGGCGCAGGCGGGCACGATCACGGTGTCAGCCTGGCTCAGCTCTCGCAGTCCGAAGGCGCCGTCGAAGAGCAGCCCCTCGGCGGTGCGGACCGGATCTTCCTGCACGGCGCACAGCCGGACCTCGTACCACCAGGGCACCGGAAAGTCCTGCCTGGGCGCGAAGACCTCGCAGGGCACCGCCAACTCGAACATGGGCAGCCGGGGCGTGACCGGGATAGCAAGTCGATGCATGGCAGAAATCTACCTCAAGTTGTCAATTCTGCCACTCGTGGGTGGACCCCAGCTGATCAAGGATGGAGACATGACCCCAGTTGCCGTAGCCGATGACCGCCGCCCGATGCTGAGCTGGATCGCCCTGGGTGTCGTGTACGTGGTGTGGGGATCGACCTACCTCGCGATCCGCGTCGGTGTCGGGCACCTGCCGCCGCTGCTCTTCGCCGGCGTCCGGTTCGTGGTGGCCGGTGCGCTGCTGTACCCGATCGCGCTGCGGGCGGCGGCCGGCCGCCGCGAGTCAGCCGAGCACAGCCGTGGGCCGGCCGCGGACGGTGCGGTCCGGGCGAGGCCGGGCGCGAAGGGCTGGCTGGCCGCCGCGGTCGTCGGCATCCTGCTGCTGTCCGTGGCCAACGGCGGCGTGACCGTCGCGGAGCGCACGCTGCCCTCGGGCCTGGCCGCGGTGCTCGTCGCGACCGTCCCGCTCTGGATGATCCTGTTCGCCTGGCCGGTGCGGCAGCAGCGCGTCACCTGGCAGGCAATGGCCGGCCTGGCTGTGGGGCTGGCCGGGGTGGTGGTCCTGGTCGGCAGCAACGGCACCGGGCCAGGCCGTATCTGGGGGATGATCACCGTGCTCGGGGCCGCGGCCGCCTGGGGATTCGGGTCAGTCCTGAGTCACCGGCTGCCGCTGCCCGGCCATGCGCTGCTCGCCGCCGCCATCGAGATGCTGGCCGGCGGCGTGGTGCTGCTAGCGGGGGCAGCGGCCACCGGGGAGTTCTCGCACGTCCGGTGGTCCTCGGTCCCGGCCACGTCGTGGATCGCGCTGGCCTACCTCATCGGCCCGGGCTCGATCCTCGCCTTCACTGCCTACGGCTACGCGCTGTCCCGCCTGCCGGTCGCCACCGTCTCCACTTACGCCTACGTCAATCCCGTCGTCGCTGTGCTGGCCGGGATACTGATCCTCGGCGAGCAATTCACCTGGCGCACCGGGCTGGGTACGGCCCTCGTCGTCGGCTCGGTCGTCATCATCTTGCGCCGGGCCAGGAGCGCGGCGCACCCGGCCGCCCGAAACCGTGCCTCGCGGGCCATAACGGCCGGTGTCGTTCCTGGCGGCAGCGGCTCAGTAGGCTCTTGGCAGGCCGGACTCACCGAACAGCGGAGACAGCAGTGCGCATCGCCAGATTCAGCCGGGACGACGAGGTCGCCTATGGCGTCGTCCAGGACGCATCGCCGGACGGCGCTGGCGGCGGCGCGCCGGCTCCCGACGGCGAGGGGCTGCTGATCGCCGAGTTGCACGGGCACCCGTTCGGCGTGGGAACCGGCAGCGTGCGGTTCACCGGGACCAGCTACCCGCTGCCGGAGGTCCGCCTGCTCGCGCCGGTACTGCCGACCAAGGTGGTCGCCATCGGCAAGAACTACGCCGATCACGCCCGTGAGATGGGCGGCGAGCCGCCGGCCGAGCCGGTCATCTTCCTGAAGCCGTCCACGGCGGTCACCGGGCCCGGTGACCCGGTAGCCAGGCCGGTCAAGCTGTCCGAGCGCGTCGAGTACGAGGGCGAGCTCGCCGTCGTAATCGGCCGGCTGTGCCGGGATGTGCCGGCCGAGCGGGTGCCCGAGGTCATCTTCGGCTACACCTGCGCCAACGATGTCACCGCGCGGGACCTGCAGGCCAGGGACGGGCAATGGACCCGGGCCAAGGGCTTCGACACGTTCTGCCCGCTCGGCCCGTGGATCGAGACCGACCTGGATCCGGCCGACCTGGAGCTGACCACTTCGGTGAACGGCGAGGTCAAGCAGCAGGCGCGGACCTCGCAGCTGCTGCACGACATCACCGCGCTGGTCTGCTACGTCACTGCGGTCATGACGCTGCTGCCCGGCGACGTGCTGCTCACCGGCACCCCGGCCGGGGTCGGGCCGCTGTCGCACGGCGACAGCGTGGCCGTGACGATCGAGGGCATCGGAACTCTCGTCAATAGGGTGGTCGACCGTGATTGATAACGGGGCCGTCCGGGTGCGCTTCGCGCCGTCACCCAGTGGCGACCTGCATGTGGGGAACATCAGGACAGCGCTCTACGACTGGGCATTCGCCCGCCGCACCGGCGGGACCTTCGTGCTGCGGATCGAGGACACCGATAAGTCGCGGGTGACCGATGAGTACGTGCGCTCGGCGCTGGACACGCTGCGCTGGCTCGGCCTGGACTGGGACGAGGGCCCCGAGGCCGGCGGCGAGTACGGCCCCTACCAGCAGAGCCAGCGGCTGGCGATATACGCGGACTGGGCCGCCAAGTTCCTCGCCTCCGGGCACGCCTACCACTGCTATTGCACACCCGAGGAGCTGGCCGAGCGGCGGGCGGCGGCCCGTGCCGCCGGCGGGCCGAGCGGGTACGACGGGCACTGCCGCGACCTGACCACGGAGCAGGTAGCCGGCTACCAGGCGGCTGGCCGGCAGCCGGTGCTGCGGCTGCGGATGCCGGCCGGCACGACCACGTTCACCGACCTGATCAGGGGCGAGGTCAGCTTCGACCACGCGTTCGTTCCCGACTTCGTCCTGCAGCGGGCCGATGGCAGCCCGCTGTACACCCTCGCGGTCGCCGTCGACGACGTCCTGATGCAGATCACGCACGTGGTCCGGGGCGAGGACCTGCTCTCCTCGACGCCCCGCCAGCTCGCCGTCTACCGCGCGATGGGAGTTGCCGAGGCCGACTTCCCGCTCTTCGCGCACCTGCCGTACGTGCTGGGGCAGGACAACCTGAAGCTGAGCAAGCGCAACCGGGTCGCGTCGGTGAACTGGTACCGCGAGGAAGGCTTCCTGCCCGAGGCGCTATGCAATTACATGGCGCTGCTCGGCTGGTCGCCGGGGGAGAACCGGGAGTCGTTCACGCTGGCCGAGATGGCGGCCGAGTTCGACCTGGCCAGGGTCAACAAGAACGCGGCGCAGTTCGACCTGCGCAAGCTTGAGTCGATGAACGGCGACAAGATCCGGGCCCTGGATCCGGCCGACTTCGCCGCCCGGGTCACGCCGTTCCTGCAGCGGGCCGGCCTGGTCGCCGATCCGCCCACGGCGGTGCAGGCCTGGTTGGTCGGGGCCGCCGCGCCGCTGATTCAGACCCGCATCTCCCGGCTGACCGAGGCGGCCGGAATGCTCGGCTTCCTGCTGGTCAGCGACGCGGACTTCGCGGTGGACGCCGACGACGCCGCGAAGGTGCTGACGGCCGATTCCGGCCGGGTGCTGCAGGCGGCCGAGGCGGCGCTGGCTGGCGCCGAGCCGTGGGCCGCCGACACGATCGAGGCCGCGCTGAAGCACGCGCTGCTTGACGAGCTAGGCCTGAAGCCGCGGGTCGCGTTCGCCCCGGTGCGGGTCGCGGTTACCGGGCGGCGGGTCTCCCCGCCGCTGTATGAGTCCGTCGAGCTGCTCGGCCGGGAGCGCACGCTCGCCCGGCTGGCGCGCGCGATCGGCCTGGCCACCGCCGCGTCCTGATCGTCAGCTGCCGAACCGGCCACGCAGGTGCCCGAGCTGGGTCTCGGCGTGGGCTGACGGCACCGCATGCACCCCGAACGGGAACACCGCGATGTCCTTCGCCGAGTTGATCTCGTTGTACGCGGCGAACACGGTGGACGGCGGGCAGACCTCGTCCATCAGGCCGACGCTGAGCAGGCAGTCCGCGGTGATCCGGCGGGCCAGCAGCGCGCAGTCGATGTAGCGCAGCGTGTCCAGCGCGGCGGGCACCAGGTCGACTTGCTGGGCGAGGAACTCGGCTATTTCCGCGTACGGCATCTTGCCGGTCAGCGTGATGGCCCGGCTGATGTCACACAGGAACGGGACATCGGCATGGCAGATTGCCACCGCGCCGCCGAGCAGCGCCGCGGTGGCCAGCGCAAGCCCGCCGCCCTGGCTGGCGCCGCTGACCGCGACCCGGTCGCCGTCAACGCCGTCCAGGCCGGCCGCGGTCTCGACAGCCAGCACTGCGTCGGCGTAAAGCCTGGTGTAGTAATAGCCATCGGGACTGGTGATGCCGCGGGTCATCACCGCCGAGTACTCCGGGCCAGGCCCGATGTCGCCGGTCGCGCCGACGGTCCACCGGCCGCCCTGGCCGCGGGTGTCCATCACGAATGCCGCGAAGCCGGCCGCCGGGATCATGGCGTGATCGGCCGGCAGGCCGCGCCCGCCGCCGTAGCCGATGAACTGCACCACCACCGGCAGCGGCTTGTCGCCCGCGCCCGGCGGCCGCAGGTACCAGGCGCGGATGCGGTCGCCGCCCGCGCCGGAGAACTCCACGTCATACGCCTGCATCGGCCCGTACACGTCGGGCCGGTACCGGGTGACCGCGGCGGGCGCCGCGGCCGCCCGGGCCTGAGCCAGCCGCCGTGACCACCATTCGTCTAGCCCGGCGGGCTCCTCGGCGTGCGTGCGGTGCTCAAGCAGCTGCTCTGGCGGCAGGTCGAACCACGGCATATGCTCACGCTCCCTCCGCTGGTGGCTCCCGCTGCTGATCCTGCCGGATTTCGCGGTCGGCCGCGCGACGAGGCAGGCTGTCGCGGCGGGTCAGGCCACTACACTGGTCCGCGCGACCACCGCGGGAGGCACCGGGTGAAGCGTCCGACCATCGCCGATATCGCGCGGCTCGCCGGCGTGACCAAGGCCGCTGTATCGTTCGCGCTCAACGGCCAGCCCGGCGTCTCCGCGGCCACCAGGGAGCGCATCCTGGCCATCGCAGCGGAGATCGGGTTCGAGCCGAACAGCGCAGCCCGTGCGCTGTCCGACGGCCGGGCCGGCGCGTACGGGCTCGTCATCGACCGGCCTGCCAGGCTCCTCGGCATGGAGCCGTTTCTCATGCAGCTCATCTCCGGTATCCAGGCCGAGCTTTCCGGCACGGGGGCCGCCCTGCTGTTCGGCACGGCTGGTGATCAGGCCGCGGAGATCGCGACGTACCGGTCCTGGTGGGCGCAGCGCCGGGTCGACGGGGTGTTCGTCATCGACCTGCAGATCGGCGATCGCCGGGTGCCCGTGCTCGAGGAATTGCGGATGACCGCCGTCGTGATCGGCACGCCGGAAGGCGCTGGCACGCTGCCGGCCGTCTGGCAGGACGAGGCGGCTGCCACCAGAGCTGCGGTCGAGTACCTGACCGGCCTCGGCCATACTCAGCTGGCCCGGGTCACCGGCATCCCGCGGTTCTGGCACACGAAGATCCGCACGGATGCGTTCCTGGCCGCCGCGGAGTCGGCGGGAGCCGACGCGGTCTGCGTCGAGGCCGACTACACCGGCGAGCGCGGGGCGGCGGCGACAAGGCAGCTGCTGGCGGCCAGCCAGCCGCCCACAGCGATCGTCTACGACAACGACATCATGGCGCTTGCCGGGCTGAGCGCGGCCCAGCGGCTGGGCGTGGACGTGCCGGCCGAGCTGTCGATCGTGGCCTGGGACGACTCGCCGCTCTGCGAGTTCGTGCATCCGCCGCTTACCGCGCTGACCAGGGACATCGTGGCCTACGGCGCGCATGCAGCGCGAGTCCTCGTCCAGGTGGCCGACGGCGCGGCGACCGGCCATCTCAAGGAGCCGCTGGCCATGCTGACGCCGCGTGGCAGCACCGGCAGGGCGCCCCAGGCGCGGCCCCGGCCCGCCGCCTTTCCATGATCGCGGAGGGTTTCGGGTGCTGGCCGCCCCGAACGTCGCCGCCGGAGATGTCAGCCGACTGGCCCGGCCCGCACGCTACCCTGGCCGGCCCGACATTCGAGGAGTGGCTCGACGCCACATCCTGACGTGCCGCGGCTGCTGACCCTGAAGCTGATCTCGTTGGCTGCTGCGCGCGGCTTCGGCTATGCTGCACAGGCGCGAGCGGGTGCTGGATGCCCGGTCCGATGGGGTATGGGGTAATTGGCAGCCCGACGGGTTCTGGCCCCGTTAGTCTAGGTTCGAGTCCTGGTACCCCAGCTCAACATGGCAGATCACGCCTCGGTGGCGGGCCCCTCCGCGTACCCGGCATGCTGGTCGGCTCAGTGGGTGCGACGGCTCAGCGTGGTGCGACGGCCACCGGCAGGCCGGTTGACGCGTCCAGCAGCACCCGTCGGCCCCCCAGCGCCGCCAGGGTGATGGCGGCCCGGTACAGCCTCCGGGCGTCCGGGTCGGCGCGGGCCGGGTCGGCCCGAGCCGGAGTGACCTGCCCGCCCACGACCACGGCGCCGGGAGTCTCGGTTACCGCGATGTGCGGGCGGACGTCGCCGGGGGGCACGACCAGCCAGACGGTGATCCGCCGCCGCCGGGCCCCCTGCTGGCCTGGCTGGAGGGCGATCCAGGAAACATCATCATCGAGGCCGCCGCGGCGCTCGGCGCGGACGAGGCGCTCCCCCGCGCTCCGGCGGCTCAAGAACATGGGCTGGCAAGACCGCGACTGCTGGCCATCAATCCTCGACGAAGCCATCGAGGCTTGCTCACGCTGACCGCGCGGACGCCAGCTGCGTGCGGGCAGTCATGCTGCTCTTTGATCTCAGTCTCTGGTCTCAGCCCTGGTGCCGAGGGCGCGGGACAGGACGGTGACGCGGTCGCGGGCGCCGGTCTTGGCGAAGATCGACTTGAGATGGTCCTGGACCGTGTGCTCGGACAGCGACATCTGGCGGGCCATGGCGCGCGTGTCACTCCCGGTGGCGAGCAGGCTGAGCAGCTCGTTTTCGCGGGTGGTGAGGCCGAAGGCGCGGGCGAACAGGTCTAGGCGGCCGGCCGCGGAGACCTCCTCGATCGTGACGACGATGGTCGCCGCGCCGGGGGTTAGCTGGGCATGCTGCGGAACTGCCGCTGGCGCTGGCCCCGGCTCGTCGGAGGCGAGCCTGGCCGCGCGCAGGGTGAGCCAGAGCCCGTCGACGAGGTGCACGCGGGTGGCTGCCGGATGGCCGTCGACGCCTGCCTCCGCGGCCAGCAACTGGGCGGCGACGTTGTAGACGCTCGCCGGGACGGCCCGCTCGTCCGGCTGCGGCGGCAGCAGCAGGTCCAGCCAGGCCTGGGACGCTGCCGTGCGGCTCGTGATCCGCAGGTCGTCGTCGAGCGTCAGCACGACGGGGCCGATGCCGCGCTGGCGCGGGCTGGCCGGCGCGGTGAACGTCCGGGCCTGGCAAAGCCGCAGGGCCGTGGTCAGCGGCGCGGTGACGCTTTCGATGAAGTCGGCGTCGGACCTGGTGAACGGTTCCCGGGCGTCCTCGCGCCACAGGTCGAGGAAGCCCCAGCAGCCGAACTGATCCGCGAACACCGCCGAGGCCACGTCGCCGATCCGGTAGCGGCTCATGACGTCCCGCCAGGCAAGGCTGCGGGCCAGGTCGCCGCCGACCGCGTCGTGCAGTCGCGCGGCGGGTGAGTTCTGGTTCTGCAGGGCGGTCCAGCGGTTGACCGGGGTGGCGTATTTCGCCTTGATCAGGGCGGGCAACTCGGGCAGGCAGGGCACGGCGGCCAGCGGAGCGGCGCCGACCGTGGTGACCGGGTCGGTGAGCAGCCAGACGTAGGCGTCGTAGTCGATCATCTCGCGAAGGACCTCGAGTACCTGGCGGCGCAGGCGGATGGCGTCGAGCGGTTCCGCGGCGATGGCAGCTATCCGCTCACGGGCTCGAGAGCGTGCCCAGGTGCCGGTCACCTGGTGAGCGTACGCGCCGGTCAGCCAGTCCCAGGAAGCTGGGATACCGCGTTCCCGGCCGGGCGGCCTAGCGTGGCGGTCAAATTGGCAATCACCGCGCGGCAAGCCGCCGGACAGGAAAGGAACGACCGATGACCACGCTCCGGATCGAGCACGCGATCCATGACTATGGCCTCTGGAAGACTGCATTCGACAGCTTCGCCGAGGCGCGCGCGAAGGCTGGCGTCCGTGGCTTCGCGATCCGCCAGCCGGCTGACGACCCGAAGTACCTGATGCTTGACCTGGAGTTCGAGAGCGCTGGCCAGGCAGCGGCGTTCGCCGCGTTCCTTGAGCAGCGTGTCTGGTCGTCACCGGACTCCGCGCCAGCGCTGGCCGGCGTGCCGCGGACCCGGATCCTCGACCTAGTGGGCAGCGGTGGCGCTTGAGCCGGTGTCCCATCGCCTGGGCTGGCCTGGTTTGTCGTCAGGCCCTGGCGATTAGCCAGTCATAGGCCTCCGCGGAATGGCTGGCCTCGATGGTGCTGTGATCGTCGTCCTCGGGAAAGTGCGCGTCAACGCCCGGAATGCGTCCGGCCAGCCACCGCCCGTGCTCGGGCGGTGGCAAGGTGTCACGCTGGCCGTGCCATAGCTGCACTGGCACCCGGATGGTGCTGAGGTCGAAACCCCATGGCTGCAGGAACGCCACCCAATCGTCCCACCAGCCCTGATCCCCGTCGCGCATGCCGTCGCGCCAGCACAGGGCAAGGTGCTCGGCGACTTCCCGGCTGTGCGCGGCATCGGTCTCCGCCCTGTCACCCCATTTTTCCAGCCACCCGCCTGGCACGGACATCTGCTCGAACTGCTCGACCGCGTCAACGCGAAAGTTCTCCCGGGCCTTCGGGCGGTCCGCGAAGAACAGCCGCACCTCCGCGCGGCCACCCTCGCTCAGGCAATCAACGAAGTCCAGGCCAGGCTCGCCGTAGGAGCCGAGAGACGCGAACACGCAGGCGGCGAAGACCAGGTCGGGCAGCAGAGCGGCGCAGGCCAGGGCGGTGGGGCCGCCGCCGGAGATGCCCCAGACCGCCAGTTTCGCGATCCCGAGTGCCCGGGCGATCGCGCTGGCGTCAGCAGCACCGTCGGCGACCGTTCGGCCGGGCCGCGCAGTCGATCCGCCGTAGCCGGGCGGGTCGACGCCGATCAGCCGCAGGCCTTTCTCGCTGGCCTGGCGCAGCGCGGCAGGGGACAGTTGCCGGGAGCCTGGGCTGCCGCAAAAGACGAGGACGGGCAGCCCGCCCGGCCCGCCCGAGTCCTGGACCATGAGCTGGCCGCTCGGCATTTGGACCGTGATGTCAGCGACGCTGGGCACGGGTTGATGCTAGCGGGGTCGTTGGCTGGCGATCGCGTCGGTTTCAGTTCCGCTGGCAGCTAGGTGCGGCTGCGGGACCGGCCTCTTTCGACGCCCGTCACGCGCAGGATCAGCAGCAGCACGATCGCGCCGATGATGGAGCCGAGGATGCCGGTCGCGTGCACCCGGTGAATCGCCAGCCGGTGGAACTGGAACACGTTCTCGATGAACCCGCCCAGGAAGGAGCCCACGACGCCGAGGAGGATGGTGCCGATGAGACCCATGCTGTCGCGGCCCGGGACAAGCAGCCGCGCGATGGCGCCGGCGATGAGGCCGACGATGATCAAAACGACAATGAATGTCACCATGGCGGTGTAGTTACCGCGTTTGTCGCCAAACATGCAGGGTCGGCCGCAGTTCGGTGCTGCGGTCCCGACTGGCGGGCGGGTGGCGTCCGGGCGCTGGTGGTCCGCGGTGGCCTCTGACGGCCGTTTGGCGCGGCTCCGGTCCGGTACGCTAACCTTAGTCCGCGGTCGCGGTCACTGACCGTTGCGCATCACCCTGGCCCCGTCGTCTAGTGGCCCAGGACGCCGCCCTCTCAAGGCGGTAGCGCCGGTTCAAATCCGGTCGGGGCTACACGCGTTGTAGCAGGTCAAGGACCTGATCGCCGGTCACGGCGGTCGGGTCCTTGATCATTTGACCGCACGATGACCGCAGGACGGTGGAGCATACAGCGGCCGGAGGCGGAACCGGGCGGCACCAGGCGGTTCTGAGGACGACTCATGATCAACGGGACGAAGCTCGTCAATGACGATCCCGTTCATCTGAGGCACGCAGATCACTGGCCGCGCTGTCTGAGTTCTGGCCGGAACGGACAGTTGCCTTTCCCGGACAGGTCTCGATGCAGGCAACGAGTTCGGTTGGCGTGCGCCAGAGCGTCCCGGCCGTCTCAAGGGGCGAGTAAGCGGAGAAGACCTGCCCGTGCATACTGCTGCGCGGGCGGAACCTGGCCATCATTTACGGCTGCACGGTAAAGACCGGCGGGTGATCGCCGACGGCCACTCCGCCTCTAGCTCTTGGGGTGGGCTACGTAGAAGCCTTTGCCGCGCACGGCGATGATCAGTCCTTCATCGCGGAGGGTCTGCAGTGCGTGGTCGGCGGTGCGGTGGGAGACGCCGTGTTCCTGGGCCAGGGTCAGGATGCTGGGGACGCGGGAGGTGATCTCGCCTGAGCTGATCTTTGCTCGCAGGATGGCTGATAGCTGCTCGTGCAGGGGGACGGGCAGGTCGTGGTCGATCACGTTCGGCAAGCTAAGTCCCCCCGGTGTCAGCATGCTTACCGGGGAATTCCCTTGTATTCACGTGTATACACGGGTGTACTCTTTGCTTTGAGCAAGTCGCTTGCCTGGGTGAGGGGATGGCCGGATGCTCGACAGCGATGCGCAAAGTGCGCTGACGGACCTGCGGTGGCACTGGGAAGACGCCTACAAGATCAATGTCGTGGAGGGCTCCTGGCAGGCCGTCCCGCTGACCGATCCGTCGGTGACCATCTCCCGTGACAGCTCCATGGAACTGCGCGAGGCACTCCGGCGCGATTACGCGACACGCACCGGCCAGAGATGGGCCGGTAACAGCAGCACCTAGGCGCTGACCGTTTGCCGCGCTTGTCAGAGGGCGCATCTGGCGCTGATAAACCTCCGGTTACCTGGGCGGACCTCTCCAGGTGTCCGCCCACGGCCAGGTCCTCCGGCCGAACGTCTACCCATGCCTAATCTGGCGTCGAGGCCAGAATCGCTCGCCATGATGACCGAGGAATAGGCATTGGGCGCTCACCCCTAGCAGCAAGCTGCCGCAGTGAGGTCCCTGGCCGCTCGGCACATGTCCGGTGCCGGGCCAGGCCATCCGGGCGGCGTGCACTCCTGGCTGGGTCAGCCTGCGCCGCTTCGTCGGTTCCCGCAACCGGCCTCTCGCTGCGCTCGCCCCGAGCGGTCAGAGATCTTTCCCGGAACGCGGGCGATTTCTTGGTGCCGGCTTCGCCGGCGCTGTCCTGGTGCCCGCGGGGAAACATCTTGCCCGCCCCGGGGCTGGCCGGTGATGCGGGCCCCTTTCTGCACGGCGCCTGCCGCCTGACCGCCGGGAGGCCAGCGCGCCGCCCGGCGGCTCATTCAGCCCACTGGCCAGGACGGCTCGCAGTTCCTGATGCCTGCGCTGCGCAGCGTCGTTGCGGTCTATGCCCTCCGCCGGATGCCAAAGGCCAAAGCTACAGGCGGTGGTCACATGCACATGCCCTGATGTAGCGCACACGAACCGAGAAGTGCCCGGCTGAATCAGCGGCCGGGCGTTTCTCGTGCGCGCGAGCGACACCCTACGAGCGGCAATGACCTGGATCGGCGTCCTGCCGGATACACACATGCTCCACACACGACGCCCCCTGATGGGCGGCTGCGTGGTGCCAATCGGCCGGCCGCAGCCCTCGTGATGACATCAAGACCACTCGCGGCGCTATGACTCACCACCACCATGGGCGCTTTCATCGCGGCATGTCTGGATGTTAAGAGGGGAGCATTGTGAGGCGTGCCGCGTTTCAGGTCATTTCACGAGCGGCTGGTTGCTACGGACCGATGAGACGACATCGATGATGGCCTGGGCGGTCACGGCAGCATCTGCCTGCTTGAGGATCAGGTCTGGGTGGCTGGCTCCCTCGACCACGCGGTGCGCGCTGTTGGTCGACAAGGTGGCCGTCTTGTCCTGCGCCGCCATCCAGGCGGCGTTACTCCCACTACCGGCTGTCAGGACGACCAGCGGCTTGTCGCCGAAGTCGGTGAGAGCTGCAGCTTCGTGTTCCGATGCATTGGCTTGGAGGTACTCGTCGATGGTGCTGCGAAGACTGGTTGAGGTGGCGGTCTTCGCGCGTACCTCGTCCGCAGACTGCGGTGGCAGGGTGCCGTAGCCGCCGCCGAGGGCGATCAAACGCCCCACACCCAGCCGAGCCGAGGTCGAGGCCAGCACGGAGGCACGAGCCAGGATGTCGTCGGGACCCCAGCTTTGAGCCGAGGTCGATGCCAGCAACGCCGATCCGGTCGAGTCGATCAGCACCATTCCGGCAACTTCATCGGGATAGCGGGCCGCAAAGATGCGTACATAGAGGCCACCGAAGGAGTGACCTGCCAGCACATAGGGACCTGGCACGTGTGCGCGATGCAGCAACGTGTGCAGGTCGGTCGCGATCTGCTCGCCGTCCTGGGTGGCGTCGGAAAGGTCGCTCCACCCGCGGCCTGCCCGGTCATAGACGCAGACTCGGGTGTGATCGGCGACCGCCGGCGCTATCCAACCCATGGCCGAAGACATATCGCCGCCCCCCGGCTGCAGCACCACAGTGGGACTCCCTGAGCCCGTGCAGCGAATGTGCAACCTGTATCCGCCGACGTCGATCAGCTGGCCCGTCATCGGGTACGCGCTTGCATCCAGGTGCTCGCGCACGGTCTCGTAGCCCCCGCCCACCGAGGCAAGAGCCATCACTGCGATCACCGGGTAGAGCAGCCACCGGCGAGTGCGGCTATGCAGCTGCCGGTGGGCTTGCACGGTCATCCAGACCGCCAGCGCCAGCAGCGCGGGAGGCCACACCCAGCGGAGCACATCGGCCACGCCGGAGCCGAACGCGACGAGGAGAAGTCCGGACACGCCCATGAAGACCGCCGGCACCACGGCCCATCGCTGTGGTTGGTCGCTGAACCGCACCGAGAGCACCGCTAGCATCGCCCAGCCCAGGGCGAATCCCCACAGGACCGCGCCGGTGATGTCGTTCTCTTGTTCGGGGATGAAGGGGGCGGCGGCGAGAAGCAGAGCGGCAACGACTCCGGTCGCCAGCGACCCGGCCACGATCCGTCCGATATGACCCCCTCGCGCGGGAATGGAGCCGTCATCCGGCGGGACCTGGCCAATGTCATCGGGGGGGGTGGGGGTTATGGCCATGGGCTCAACTCCTCGCGCAACTGGCGCGCCGCGCGAGCACGTTCATCTGCACTTGGGGAACGTCCCGTCATCTCGACGGTACGCCTCAATCAGCGATTTGAACCGCCCGGAAGAGGGCGAGATTCGCTGCCTGCGGCCAAGGTGGCTGGGACCGATCAGCGGCGGCGCACGCCGACGGTCGGCGTAGCCCTGGCCGACCTACGCCATCGGTGCCGGCATCATGA
>WNGD01000324.1_pt1 | contig 49616 bp, 44 predicted proteins | sample 5400671 | NCBI WGS metagenome assembly WNGD01 (sample SAMN13153369, study PRJNA577476) | soil metagenome | isolation source: 40 cm soil or saprolite under grassland replicate 2 | place: USA:California | collected 2016-06-15 | reverse complement strand
TGGCTTATCATTATCCTTATAAACACATCGGGCATGTTTTCGCCGCATAAGCCTGGCACATTTGCTTATGCGGCGAAAACATGCCCGATGCCTGGATATATGTCCAGGGTACCTGCGTGGAGTATCCATATTATGATACGCTGACCTTTGTCACGTCATCATTGTAGGGACGACCCTCGCGGCCACCCTGTTCATGCTCAAGCTCCCAACCCGTACTGCTCTCCACCCGTTCACTCGTAACATCAACCCACCATTCTCTCCAATGCATTGCATTTGTCGTCAGGTACTCAATAAAGGACTCTGAGGAGCGTATCCGTAAGGATATGGTTACAAAGAGCGATCTTGAGGTAAATAACAAAGTGCTTGGTACGATTTTCAGGGTTGAATTAGCCTCAACAACACAGGAATTAAAAGCAAAACTGGCATCGATACTCCTACCGATGGTGTTATCTCGCGACGGCGCAACCTTACTATTGGCTACCTTGCGCAAGAGGCTGATCCAGGTCAGAGCCATAAGACTGTTTTTGAAGCCGTTTCAGAGGTAACGCAAGAACTGGTGGATTTACCCCTTACGCTAAGCCAACTTGAAGCCAGAATGGCCGATCCAGGGATAACCGCTGACCCGGACCTCATGGCCGCGATACTAGATGAATACGGCAAAGCCCAGGAACGCTTTGAAGCGCTGGGTGGCTATACGCTTGAGCACAAGGTAGAGGCGGTCTTGCATGGCCTGGGATTCGGCCCAGCATGGTATGATCAGGAGGTAGTTTCGCTTAGTGGAGGTGAAAAGAAGCTTGTAAACCTCGCCCGCATTCTTATCAAGGCGCCCGATCTTCTACTACTCGACGAACCGGATAATCACCTTGACCTTGAAGCCAAAGCCTGGCTGGAACAATACATTCAGAGCTATCCGGGCACAGTCCTGATCATTTCTCACGACCGGCAACTACTCGACCGGGTGGTTAAGAGAATCTTCGAACTTGAGGATGGCAAGATTTCTGTGTACATGGGAAACTACAGCTACTACTTTGAGGAACGTCAGCGTCGGCTGTTGAAACAGTATGAACTCTATACCTTGCAGCGGGACGAGATAAAACGCCTGGAAGCCAGCATGCGTCAACTCAAAGGTTGGTCCAAATTGAATGACAAATTTGCGACCCGGGCGGAGGATATGGCCAAGCGTATAGAGCGTGCTAAGCAAGAGGGTGTGGATCGCCCCATCTTGATACGCGATAAAATCAAGGTCAACCTCGACCCGGACCGCAGTGGAAAAAAAGTGCTGGAAGTCAAAGGGCTGTGCAAATCGTTTGACGGGCATATCCTGTTTGAGCCGTTTGATATCAGCATACTCTATGGCGAACGTATTGGTATCGTCGGAGCCAACGGTAGCGGCAAGACGACCCTGCTCAAAACCATGATGGAGATGCTTCCGGCCGACGCCGGTTCGGTGAAAATTGGCGCGAGCGTCGTGGTTGGATACTATGCCCAGGAGCAGGAAACCTTGCCTTTAGATAGCATCCCGCTGGACTTCGTGCGCCGCATAAAACCAATGAACGAGCCGCAGGCTATCAGTTTCTTGCGCGGCTTGCTCTTCTCATTCGAGGACATCCATACGCCGATCCAGCGCTTGAGTGGCGGTGAAAAGAGTCGCTTGCAGATTGCACGCCTGATGCTTACCGATGCCAACTTCTTGCTGCTCGACGAACCCACCAACAATCTTGATATCGCATCAGTCGAGGTGCTAGAGGCAGCCCTGGAGGAATTCGAAGGGACAATCCTGACCGTCTCGCATGATCGCTACTTCCTCGACAAAATTGTCTCGAAGATTTTGGCAATTGGCAATGATGGTCATGTGAGTATCTACCCTGGAAATTTCTCGTATTCTTACGAGAAAAGCCATAATTACCACACAGTATAGCACCAGCACCGGAGACGCGCTTCAGAAAAAATACTGAGCCGGATTCCGTACTCCTCTCGCATGTGATATCATCAACGTATACTCAATTCGGTCACTATCTAAACAATGAACTCGTTCAGATTATTGAAAAGCTCCTTGCTTAGCCAAGGAGCACTGTGTGTTGTGTACATGCGGAAAGTCAAGGCAGTTCTAAAGAAGGAGCAATCAGAAGAGTATGGACACACGCTCGGTAGCAGGCGGCACGACCACGTCTACACTGTCATATGTATCGTTAATAGGAGATCGGGCGAAGCTTCTCCAAGAAGAGTATGCAGAGCTCTTGCTAGAGCGTACAAGGCTCTTGCTAGAACGGCAAAGGTTTTTAGAGCGTGCTCAAGCGTTGTTGATCGCACAACAAAGTCTTGTAAAGCACCAACGAGCGCTGTTGCTCGCAATGAGAACAGCTCCCTACCGAGAGACGTTTCAAAGGCTCGCAGAACAGCACAGGCTCTTGATCCTCTCGCACCAAACAGCAGTGACGATGTACCAGTGGTTAACCCTGCACCGCATGCAGGGTAGAGAGGTGGAGGTGGGACAACAAACAGCGAGTGTCAAACATGAATTGGCCGGCAGTGAGAGTGTTACAGGAGACACCAAAGACTGGCTACAGGGGTACCTACTCCACCGATGAGGTCTGTACCGGCTCGTTGCTGTCTCCTTCTGACATCCACTCATAATGCTTCTGGCGGGCCTGCGGCCCGCCTGGGAGGAGAGCAATGTGCGAGGACATCTCGCGCTCCGGCAGGGGGCGAAGCCCCTGCACCCCCATGGAGGAGGGGATTCCAGTCTCCTTTGGTTGACATTACAGCTAAATACTGCTACTCTACTAGAGAGCAGAGGAGAATACAGGTACATTCAGCGACAAGGCGAAAGAGATGCACGAAGCTGAGACGTGGCGCGAATTGCTGAGGAGTAGTATTGAGAACGTATACGAGAGGCAACGGATCGCAAGCGAGTTGGGTATCAACCCGGCAACCCTGATGCGCTGGGCGAATGGCGAGTCGGCTCCCCGGCCGGAGAAACTTCGTCGCCTCATTGATGCCCTCCCTCAGCAGCGCGAACGCCTCATCGAGTTGCTAGGGCGGGAGTTCGAAGGCTTCTCTGCAATGATGCAAGACGAGGAAAGGCAGGGAGAATCGACCGTCATCCCCTCTGAGTTCTACGCGCGTGTCCTGCATACACGTTCAAACACACTTCAATCTCTGCTCTTGCCATTGCTCTGCGATCTCATCTTGCAGCAAGCTCTTGAGCAACTCGACCCAGACCGTCAAGGCATGGCGATCATGGTATCAACCTGTATGCCTCCCTCCACTAGCCGGAAGGTGCGTAGTCTGCGCGAGCGCTTCGGGCGGGGAACACCGCCCTGGAGAAGAGATCTGGCGCAACAAGCTATTTTCTTAGGTGTGGAATCGTTAGCGGGCTATGTGATCGGCTCAATGCATCTCGAGGTGAATCAGAATCTGCGAGACGTGCAAAGTCGGTCTCCGGGCTATCGAGGTCCCTGGGAAGAGAGTGCTGCCGCTGTTCCCATCATGTCTATGGGGAAGGTTGCAGGCAGTCTGCTGGTTTCGAGTACCCAATCCAATTACTTTCTACCGGCTCGATGTGAGATCATCGAGTCCTATGCTAAGTTGATTGCATTGGCCTTTGCCCCTGAGGACTTTTATGAGCTAGAACAGATCGAACTGAGTTTCCTGCCTCCCTATGAGGCACAGCAGCCGTATCTATCCGGGTTTCAGAAACGGGTCATTGCACTCGTGCAGCAGCACGCGATGCCTTTCATTGAAGCAGAACAGACCGCCTGGCAGCAGATCGAAGCTGAACTCTTACAATATTCTCTAGTAAACAATCACCAGGAAGTACCTTGACAGAATTGACCAGCAAAGGAGCCGCACATGGCAACACCAATAGAACCATCCAAAAGCAACAATATGTATTTTAGCGACACGGAGAGCGGCGCGGAAATGGCCCGCCTGATCGATCAAGATCATCTCATCACCCAGGGGATGGGAGGGCTTCTCTCCGAGCGGAACAACGACTTCTCCGGTATTCGCCGTATTCTCGATATCGGCTGTGGGCCAGGAGGCTGGGCACTTGAGATAGCCTTCGCACATCCTGAGATTGAGATCGTGGGGTTCGACATTAGCCAGACCATGATCGACTATGCCCGTGCGCGAGCGCAGGTGCAGGGCTTGGACAATGCCAGCTTCTATGTAATGGACGCCACCAAGCCGCTTGACTTTCCCGACAGCTCGTTTGACCTGGTCAATGCTCGAACTATCGGCTTTTTCCCCACCACAGTTTGGCCGGACCTTATGCGCGAATGCATGCGCATCTTACGCTCTGGAGGTACCATCCGCCTCACTGAAAGTGAGTGGGGCTTTACCAATGCCCCCGCAACTGAGAAACTGCAAGGTATGTTCTATCGAGCATTGAAAGCAGGCGGACGAAGCTTTTCTCCTGATGCGCGACGTCATGGTATTACGACCATGTTAGCAGGGTTCCTGCGCGATGCAGGCTTCATCAACGTCCGGCAAAAGGCTCATGTGATCGATTTCTCTGCTGGGACAGAAGCCCATGCAGGCTTCTACAAAGATTGGAGGGCTGTCTACAAAACGTCACAGTCATTCTTTATCAACATGGGGGTCACCACGCAGGAGGAGATGGATCAGGCCTATGAGCAGATGCTGCTAGAGATGATGCAGGATGATTTCCGTGGAATTATATACTTTCTCACCGCTTGGGGTGAGAAGCCATAGGAGAAGCAGAATTTCGCGTATCATCAAAACCTGTGCAACGAGCATGATCACTCTGGTGCCATATATTATACCCTCAAACACCAAAATTGATGGCGCGAACCCCAGACAAGGTCAAAGAAAATCGCATGAGCAAGCCTGAGAAAGGCCTCCTCAAAGTGTATTAAAAACCAGGGCGATGTGGTATAATAAGTGAAGTATTATATATCCCTGGCTAAGAGCTACATTCGGGTTCGGGAGGCCTATTGCCTTGGGCAGTAACTATACATCGGGTTCAGGTTCTGGAACGTCGGGAAACAGTAGTTCATTTGTAAGTCGTCGCGAAATGCGGGCAACCAATCCCACTGGCGCATTGCCAGTCATAAGCACTGGGCGCACCTACTCAAGTTCGTTCGACTTCGACAACCTTATTGCATCTTTACGTGAATTGTTCGCTCAAGACCGCCAGGTCGCAAGCCAACAGGATAGCACACGCTGTGGTATTTGCTACCTGCATTTCACTGTAAGCGTTTTGACGTATCGCGAAGAGGAGGGATTTTATGTATGCAAGGGCTGTGAACGCGCCCTTAGCAAACAAAGAATCCTTATGTTGAGACGACAACAAAAATAACAGAGCAGGAAGCAGGATGGGCCCCGCACGCGGGGCCCATCCTGCTTCCTGCTCTGTTATTTACTCTACTCTATCACTGCCTCAGCTTCCGCTTCCTCCAACTCGCCTTCACTCACTTCGCGCAAATCTTCTGGACGATCCAGGCGGTCCAGGAAGAGGATGCCATCCACATGATCGATCTCATGCTGGAGGATACGTGCAAGCCAGCCCTCGGCACGAACACGAATCGCCTTCCCCCGCGCATCCTGGCCTTTCACAACCACGCTGGCCGCACGCCGGATATTGTCGCCGACATATCCAGGGATGCTTAAACACCCCTCGCTACCAAGCTCCTCTCCCTCAGCCTTGATAATCTCAGGATTGACCATCGCCACCTTGCGATCTTCAAACTCGGCAACGAATACGCGAATCGATAGCCCGATTTGTGGAGCAGCCAACCCCGCACCATGCGCAGCATGCATCGTTTCAAACATATCATCGATCAATTTTGAAATTGATGGGTCGAACCGGTGAACCTTTTTAGCTTTCTGTCGCAGAATGGGGTTCTCTGTCGTAATTATTTTGTGAATTGCCATAGTCTAATACTTCCTTGCATTCAGATGAGAAAGCTGCGGCAGCAATGTTTCTAAATGCATATAGATATAATTATTCTTCCCTACACTCTTCCAAACTAACAGTTCCCGTCCGTGAAGGACCGCTTCACGGTCCTTCACGTTGTGTATAATTGATTATATCGTATCATAATAGGCTGAAACATGCTAGAGGCCATCGTCACAACCTACATCGATAAACACCAACTACTCCCCTCCAGTGGCGAAATCATCGTCGCCGTCTCTGGTGGGCCCGACTCTTTGTGCCTCCTTTACCTCCTACACCGACTCTGTGGTCCAGGCAAACGTTATCCCCAGGTGCGCTTGCATGCGGCCCACCTCAATCACAAACTACGTGGCGAAGCAAGCGACCGAGATGCTGCAGCCGTCGCCGGCATCGTTGCATCCTGGGGCCTTCCAATCACACTTGGCGAAACCAATATACCGGCATTTGCACGCATAGAACGACGCTCAGTTGAAGATGCGGCACGTATCGCACGCTACCGCTTTCTGCGTGAAGTAGCGCATGGACAACTCATAGCCGTGGCTCATCATGCTGACGACCAGGTAGAGACACTATTGCTCCATTGGCTGCGTGGTAGCGGATTAACAGGCATGGTAGGCATGCTGCCGCGGCAACAAGACATCATTCGCCCGCTCTTAGAAGTAAGGCATGCGCAGACTGTCGCCTATTGCCAGGAACATGACATTAAGCCGGTAGAAGATCTGAGCAACATCGACCCCAGGTTTCTACGTAACCGTATTCGTTATGAACTCCTCCCTTTGTTGGAATCCCTGAATCCGGGCATACACAACACATTATTACGCAACGCCGATGTAATACGGGTAGATGTAGAATGGCTGGAAGCCCAGGTAGGTGCCTGCTGGCCTGCTGTAGTCATCTCAAAGCAGGATAATGCTATCAAATTAAGCATAGAAGCGTTTTTAGCGCTACCATTAAGCCTGCAGCGACACTTCTTGCGGCGAGTTACAGCTCGCCTATGCGAAGGCCAATCGCCATTGGAAATTCGACACTATATCCTCATCGAACAACTATTACGTCAACATCATGATAGACGGGAGCGAACACTGCATCTTCCTGGTCAAATACGCATTATTCGCAACTTTAGTGAGTTCACATTTGAACGTTTTGAAGCATATACCGCTACTACTACTCATGCCGTATCTACCTTGGACCAGCTAAACACCAAAGTTGCACTGCTGCCTATTCCAGGGCGTATCGCAGTTCCAGGAACACCCTGGATAGCCAAGGCGGAGTTAGTGCCTGCAGAGTTGCTTGAGAAAGTCAGAGAAGCTCTGCGTCTTGAAAATTGGGCAGTAGTGTGGCGATTACTCCCATCCACTCGTCATGCTGTATATGTAGATGCTGATGTAGTTGGATCATTTTTAGAGGTACGTACGAGACGACCAGGTGATCGCATGCAGCCATTAGGTATGCAACATGAGAAGAAAGTGCAGGACATTCTCGTGGATAAGCACATTTCTCGTACAGAGCGTGAATCAATCCCGCTATTTTTTACAGCGGCCCATTCCCATTGTATCTGGCTGGCTGGCGTATGTCTCGATGAAAGAGCGCGACTTACCAGCCAGACACGACAGGTAGTGCGTTTTTCAGTAGAAACGGGGTTCTTAGGGGCTAACCGCCCCTAAGCGGGGGTGTGGGAGTGTCCCCCACACTCATCTCCTCCCTTTTAATGTCAAGAAACTGAGCTTTTGAAAAACCTCGAAACAAAAGTGAGCAGCTTCTATTTTTCGCAGGAGGTGGACATGCACGAAGACATCGAACAGATACTCTTAACCGGTGAGCAGATACAGTCCAAGGTAATTGAGCTGGGTGAGCAAATCACCTCCGACTATCAGGACAAAAATTTGTTATTGTTGGGTACGCTCAAAGGGGCGGTTCCATTCATCGCCGATTTAGCACGAGCAATCAAACTGCCATTGGAGATAGACTACATGGCAGTCTCCAGTTACGGCAATACCACTCAATCCAGCGGCGTAGTGCGGATTCTCAAGGACCTGGAGGGTCCTGTCCAGCACAAGCATATGCTGATCGTCGAAGATATCGTTGATAGTGGGATGACCCTGCACTATCTCATGGATGTACTACGGCAGCGCAAACCTCTCAGCTTGCGTGTCTGTGCCCTCCTGGACAAGAGGCGAGAGCGCATCAAACCTGTTGTACTGGATTACACAGGATTTCAAATACCAAATCAATTTGTTGTTGGTTATGGCCTGGACTACGCCCAGCGTTACCGTAACCTGCCTTACATAGGTATCTTGAAACCTTCCGTGTACGAAGATGAGTTGGGTGAGCCGCAAAAGCAGCACCAAAGCCCGGCCGAAGAAGAATAAACCCAGCCCCAGACTTCCATGATCCCGTAGGGGCGAGGGCAGCTGGGTGGAGGTTGGGTGGGCCTTTATGGTCGCCCGCCGTCCCTCACCCCATGACTCACTCGGTATGCAAGGCTACGATGGGGTCGAGCCGAGAGGCGCGTACGGCTGGATAGAGGCCGAAGATGACACCGATCGTCGAAGAGACTATGAACGGCATCAGGATAGAGATCACCGTCACGACGAACGGCAGTCCAAAGGCCCGCGTTAGGCCAAAGCCCAGCAACAAGCCAAGAAACATACCGATCACCCCACCAACAAGACTCAGGGTGAGCGCTTCGATGAGAAACTGGTTACGGATATCTTTGCGTCGCGCTCCTACAGCCATACGAATGCCGATCTCCCGTATACGCTCTGTTACCGACACCAGCATGATATTCATGATGCCTATACCCCCGACCGTCAGAGAAATGCCAGCTATACCCACTAGCAGGACCGTCAGCGTTTGCGTAAACTGCTGCGCCGTCTGTAAGAGCTGATTGGAACTCGTCGTGCGGAAATCATCGGGGGCACCGTTTGTGATGTGATGGCGCTGTTCCAGGATAGTGGTGATTTGCTGCTGCGCCTGGGCAACATTACTTGCGCTATCCACCTGCACCTGAATTTGATCGACATAGGTCGAGTTTTTCAAACGCGTGAGTGCGGTGGTGAAAGGAACGAAGATGACATCGTCCTGGTCGTTGGCACCGACACTTCCTTTAGCCTGTAAAACACCCTCCACACGGAAGATCTGATCGCGTATGCGGATCATGCGGCCGATGGGATCGACCCCGCTTGCATCGAAGAGGTTATGCATCACCGTCTGACCGAGGAGCGCGACAGGCAAGCCTCCCAACTCGTCAGACTTGTTAAACCAGGCACCTTCAGCCATCTGCCAGTTCTGGATAGTCTGAAAATTGGTATTGACTCCCTGGACGCGCGTATTCCAGTTCTGGCTGCCATAAACCACCTGTGACGTCACCGTGATGATGGGGCTGTCTCCTATCTCATGCGGAATTTTTTCGAGAGCGCTAGCATCGTTTGCTGTGAGTGTCTGGGTGGTACCGCTGGCACTGAAAGCGCCGTTTCTACTTACTGCACCGGGAAAGATGATAATCAGGTTGGTCCCCAGGCTCGATATATTGGAGTTGATAAAGGCGCTTGCCCCCTGTGTCAATGTGAGCGCGGTAATAACCGCAGCCACACCGATGAATATACCAAGAGCGGTCAGCAGTGAACGCATGCGATTGACCCAGAGAGCCTCTAAAGCGCTGCCAAAATTAGCGCCAATCATCGTACCCCGCTTGAAGCCACGTCCACGAAGCTGCGGGATGGTATATGTCGATGGGAGTGCATTCTCTGCGCGTTGCTTCGCAGGAGTAGGTGGTACTTTCGGTTGTGTTGGACTGCTCAAGGTGTTTCCTCCTTGATCTCAACCTTGCCCTCATCAACTGCTGCCTTCGATGCAACCCATTCATCGCGGGCCAAACGTGGAGCAAGGATAGGCTCATCACGTACGACACGGCCATCAAGAAACGCAACCTGGCGTTTTGCATAGGCCGCGATATCAGCTTCGTGAGTAACGACTACGATTGTCAAGCCTTGCTGATTTAACGCTTGTAACACTGCCATGATCTCTAGACTCGTGCGGCTATCCAGGTTTCCCGTGGGTTCATCTGCCAGCAGCAGCGCTGGACCATTGATCAGTGCACGTGCAATAGCGACGCGTTGTTGCTGGCCACCAGAAAGTTGTGATGGTCTGTGGTGGGCACGCTTTGCCAGTCCAACGAGCTTCAGCATCTTAAGAGCGCGGTGGTCACGCTCTTGTTTTGAGATGCCTGCATACACCATCGGCAGGGCGACATTGCTTAGCGCTGTTGCGCGACCAAGCAGGTTAAAGCCTTGAAATACGAATCCTATAAGCCGGTTGCGGATGTCGGCAAGCTGGTCTTTAGCAAGGCGGCTGACGAGTCGACCAGCGAGCCAGTATTCGCCTTGCGTTGGAGTATCCAGGCAACCAATCAGGTTCATAAACGTTGACTTGCCTGAACCCGATGGTCCCATGATAGCGACGAACTCGCCAGGATATATCTCCAGTGAAATTCCCCGCAGGGCAGGCACTCGCGTCTGACCCAGTGAATAGGTCTTCCTCAGGTCGCGCACTGTAATCAATGGCGCAAGTTTGAGGTTGCCCTGCAATTCCTCTGGTTTTGCAGCAGATATGTAAGGCTCAGTCGCCTGGTCATAGGTAGAAGCCGATGGTGCCACAGCTTTATCGGCTTCGGATGGCCGCGCATGAATAGGAGACGAACCTGGTTGCGTCACAGCCTGACCTGGCAAAGTCGATTGTTCATCGCTGGCAGGCGAGTCAGTGGTTTCGCCCGGCAGCTTAGGATCATTGTCTGTCATGTTACGATCTTTCACCTCAACTCTAGCCGCCTGGCTGCACACCAGTCACGATGATCTCTCCTGGTGACATGCCCGACAGTACCTCGTAAACCACCCCATCAGTCAGTCCCACCACTACAGGTTTAGCGTTAAATTGATTCCCCGATCGTTCAAGCACAAAGGCTGGCATGGGGTTATCCTGACCAATATCCGGATGCTGATTCTGAAGTTGGATCAGCATCTGGCGTGCCTGGTCTAGCGCAACATTGGCATCGTCCTTGCTGATGAGCAAAGGAGTACCACTTGTCGTGTTGGGGTTAGAGGCCAGACGTGCAAAGCTCACAGCGCTTACCGGGATGAGCAGAACCTTGGAGCGCTGTGTCACAATGATTGTGACGTTGCCAGTCATGCCAGGCAAAAGATTCGCCCCGCGCAGGTCATTCATGTCGACGTCTATTGTCACAGGGTAAGTCACAACATTGGAGACCGTCAGTCCGTTAGGTGTAATAGCGCTCACGGTTCCATTGAACTTTCGCTCGCCATAGGCGCTTACCGTGAACTGGGCCGACTCGCCCACCTTCAAGTTCGCGGTATCGGACTCGTTCACGTTAGCTACTACCTGTAAGACCGAAGGATCTACTATCTGTATGAAGGTTGTACCGGTAGGTGCGGTGCTGCCAGCGATTCCGCCACCAGGCGTACCCCCAACTGTTCCATTTACGGTGGTAACGAAACCTGCATGTGGTGCCGTGAGCGTCGCATTGTTCAAATTATGCTCTGCGGTCTGGAGTTGAGCCAGGGCTGTCTGTAACTGGCTCTGAGCAGTGTTGACCATTCCCTGGGCATTAGTGTTGCTCAGGCCTGCCGTCGACATTGCAGTGTTCAACTGGCTCTGAGCGGTATTGACCTGCCCCTGTGCTGTAGCATTATTGGCACTGGCCATCGCTTCGGCCGTATTCAACTGTTGCTCGTCCGTGTTGACCTGCCCCTTGGCAGTAGCGTTGGCGGCATTGGCATTTGCCACAGCCTGGTGATACTGAGCCGTGGCCACCTTGCAACTGGAACCACCAGTAGGTGTCGGTGAAGGTGCAGGTGTGGATGTAGGTGCAGGCGTAGGTGTGGGTGTAGGATTGCAGGCTTGCTGCATCTGGATAAAGGCTACGCGTACGTTAGCCGAGGACTGCGCCTGCACTTTATGGTAGTTAGTAATTGCATTATCGAGCGTTGTCTGCGCGGCTGTGATACTCACCTGGGACTGATCCTGCACCTTGGCCAGGTTGGTCTGGGCATTGCTGAGGGTTGTCTGTGCGGCGGCAATGTTCGCCGTGGACTGCCCCTGCGTCGCGCTGGAACTGCTGCCATTATTATTTACAGTTGTTATAGCAGCCATGACTGCCGCCTGCGCCTGGTTGACGGCATCCTGGAGCGACGTCTTATCCAGTTTGGCGAGTACCTGGCCCTTTGTTACCGTTTGCCCCATTTTGACATCAAGCTCAGAAATAATGCCAGTGCCTGAAAAGTCAACATTATAGGTGCCTCCTTGCAAAGGCCCGGTCGCGCTGACGATCAGCGTGAGATTGCCCTGGATGACCTTTGCTGTTTGGAACACCCGGGCTTGCCTGCGGGTAAGCTGCACCGCAAGAACCAGGCCACCGAGGAGGACAATGAGCAATATGACAGATATTATAATAATTATTCCGCCACGTCGTCGCCACCAGGGAGGCTTTGGCACTGATAGGTCATCTTGATCGCCAGCAACGTCGTCTTCATCACTAAAATCGGGCAGGATGAGCGATTCATTTATAGCACTTTGCTGCTGTTGCGACATACAAGTTCATTCTCCTCTTCATCCATGTATAGATAATATATTATATGCTGCCCAAAGGGCGTCACATACAAGCAGGCTATATTCCTGAGCATGCAAAAATGTTTTGAGCGCCGTTAATAGCTTGTGAACGCGGATGCTATAAAAAGGGAATCCTATCCGGGGACAGGGAATCTAACCTACAGTGTATAACGTAGGACAACCAATCTAATCACTATCATCCTTACTCCCCTCCCCGTTGGCCCACGCGGATAACCTCACGCCCGCATATAATAAATGAATCCGCTCGATTTATCGATTGGTACCCTCTTCTCTCCTATGCTACAATAGTTTTGTCGCAGACGAATCCTCGAAGAAGACACATAGGAGACGATTCGATGACATCAACTGGAGTGATCGGCAGCGGAGCCTGGGGTACCACACTTGCCCTCTTGCTGGCGAGCAAAGGCACTGAAACGACGATGTGGGAACATCGACCAGAGCGGGCCGTTGAAATGCAGCAGCGACGCGAGAATACTATGTTTCTGCCCGGTTTTCGTTTCCCCGATAACCTGTGTGTGACCTCCGATGTGAAGGAAGCTGTTGCAGGAAAAGACATGCTTCTACTCGTGACTCCTTCGCAACGCATGCGCGAAAATGTGCGTGTGCTTGCCCCCTATGTCAACAAAGAAACTATATTAGTGAGTGCCAGCAAGGGTATAGAGATCAACAGTCTTAAACGAATGACCGAGATCATCCGTGAAGAACTTCCTGAAGCCTGTGATTGCGTTGCAGCGCTGAGTGGCCCCAATATGTCGCACGAAATAGCGATGGGTAAACCGACAGCTGCTGTGGTAGCCGCCTACGACCAGGAGGTGGCAGTGCGAGCACGCATCCTTCTTACTACCTCCAAATACCGTGTCTACACGGCAGATGATGTCGTGGGTGTTGAACTCGGCGGGGCACTCAAGAATATCATTGCAATTGGCGCGGGTATTAATGATGGCATGAATATGGGGGAGAATGCCAAAGCCGCCTTTATAACACGTGGATTGGCAGAACTCGCGCGTCTGGGCATTTCTGCTGGCGCCCATCCTCTGACCTTTACCGGACTCGCAGGAATCGGTGACCTGATTGTTACCTGTGCCAGTCCCCTGAGTCGTAATCAACAACTAGGCCGGCGTCTCGCTGCTGGCGAAAAACTGGAGCATATCCTTTCCTCGACGCATACTGTGGCCGAAGGCATTTATACTACCAAAGCCGCGCTAAAATTAGCGGAACGCTTCAACGTCGAAATGCCCATCACCTACCAGCTCAGCCAGGTCCTCTTTGAAGGGCTGGACCCGTATAAGGCTATACCTGAGCTGATGATGCGTGACCCCAAACATGAGCTAGAAGGAATAATTTAAATATCCTTGCTAAGCCTTTATACGTCTCCATAGCTCAATCCATTCATCCAGGCTATACGATGAAAAGCTGCGACTCTCTTCCAGGATAATCTGCTCCATTGCCTGAAAGCGCTGCCTGAACTTGCGATTGGCAAGCCGCAGCACCTCTTCTGCATCGATCTTCAGAATCCTGGCCACTTCTGCTACCATGAACAACACATCGCCCATCTCTTCGCGCTGGTGTTCTACTGTAGTTGCCTCTTGCAGTTCCTGTAACTCCTCAGCCAATTTTGCCAGCGCTCTCTGTACATTAGAAAAATCGAAACCTGTTCTGGCAACACGTTTCTGGTATTCCTGCGCTACAATTAAAGCCGGTGCAGCAAGAGTTACACCGTCAAGCACGCTTTCAGATTTCACATCCTTGCCAGCCGCGATGCGCTCTTGTCGTTTGATCGCCTCCCAGTTCTGTACCACCTGCCCGGCGTTATCCACCTCGACCTGGCCGAAGACATGCGGATGACGACGAATCAGCTTGGTGTTTACATGCTCAAACACGTCACCGATAGTAAAATCACCCTCCTGGCGCGCAATTTCAGCATGAAGATAGACCTGGAGCAACAAATCGCCAAGTTCCTCTGCTAACTTCTCCATGTCGTTATCTTCCAGCGCTTCCACGACCTCGTAGGTTTCCTCAATTACATAGCGTGCCAATGACTGGTGTGTCTGTTGTCGGTCCCATGGGCAGCCATCGGGATCACGTCGCAGGCGCATCGTAATGTAACGCAGCGTTTCAGGCAGCCTTAACGCCTGCATTTCATCAAGCGGCGGAACATACAGCGTACTAAGATGATTGGCAAGATTACTACGATCAAGCTCATACAAGGGTATCTCAATTACCGTTTCATTGGTATCGACATCAGCAACTCGCACCAGCTTCACGGGCCATTCATCAGGATAACATTCGCCCAACGCCAGTTTCACAGCGCTTGCCAATCGCCGGTTGTAAACTTGGGCCAGCAGCAGGGGTATAGTCGGAATGATCTTGCCCGCAATCTCGTCTGTTCTGAATGCCGCGAGCGTGGTCGCATCCATAATCTGAGTGCCTACCATGAGAGGATCAAGTTCTAAAGCCGCGCACACCGGCTCCAGGAATGAGAGGCCTGCAACAATACTCGTACTCAGCTCACGCTTCCGTGCTACTTGCAGAACAAGTTGTACAGAAGCTTCACCAAAGAGCGGATGCCCCGGTACGGCATAGATTACTGGAGGGTGTTGTTCAGCATGTGAGCATATCTCTTCAGCAATGCGCTGGTAGAGCGTATCCCAACTGCTTGACTCATCATAAAAGGAGTCGAAGGATTCTATCCGAAGATCAGGTATCTCCTGCTTGAGAGGTTCCACGGTGGGATGTATGAGCGTACGAAAGTAGACTGTTGTATTGTCTGATGCTGCCTGTTCCAATAATGCGTGTGCCTGTAGTGTGAGATCGTCCCATCGACCCGGCCCAAGCCCCAGAATAATGATTGCCGTAGATCTTGTCATGCCTCATCCTCTCTAATAACTTGCCTGCTTGTAGTAGTGTAGCGAGTAGGAAGGCATGTGTCAAATGCCTATGCCAGTAGCAAAACGAATTTTGAATTCTGGCAAGAAGGTTACTTATAATAGATGTAGTGATATGCCATTGTCGAAGAGGTAACAACGTGATATGCTTTCCTTGATACATATTTATCGCTCGTCATCTGTTCGAGCAAGGAGGTTGTTTCATTTATGGCATCTTCTCAACTTCGCGTGCCCCCCTGCCCGGTATGCCAGCAGACTGATCAAGTCAAGCGACTTTCAGCGGCATACCAAGCTGGGGTTGAACGTTTTGCGCCACCAGCTATGCCTGTAGCCAAAGTGCCAATGATGAAGTATATACTCGTGGGATTTGCGCTTGTCACCGTCGGCGTATTTTTCATCCTGGTATGGAGCGGAGTAGGCGGATATGGAAGTTGGCCCTTTCCCGTACAGGTCGTGCTGATCGTGATTACACTCGCGGGTATAGTCGCAGCCTTGATACTTTCCCTCATTGCCTTTCTGCGTGTCGTAAAAGGCGATCTCCAATCGCAGAAGTATCTACCTGCCTGGGATCAAGCTATGGAGAATTGGCGCCGCCTCTATTATTGTAAGCGAGATGATGTAGTGTTTGATCCGCAGACAAACAAGACGCTTTCAGATGCAGCTGTGAGATCTCTCCTGTCAGTAAATACCACTGTAGATGTCGCCGTGGGGTCACCCCAGACTCAAACGCAATCGGCACCGGCCTCTAAACAATAATGCTTCATTTCCTGTAGCATTTTTCCGCGTGGGGTACGCATTCAAATCGGCGGAGTGGTCAAATAGGCGCGGATTGGAAAGCCTTACAAAATAAAAAACGCCTTCACGATTGATATGTCGTTCGTGAAGGTGTTTCGCTTTCTTGCTTAAAAAGCAACTCAACCCCCCGAGACTGCGGCAGGCTGCTCTTCGGTAGCAGTAGCAGTCAATGAGGGCCGACCTGGAAACTCTGTGTAGATATTGACACAGCGTTGCACACGCGAGTGATGTCCAAACTTGACATAGCCATCGATCAGTGCAAACAGCGTATGGTCACGACCTACACCAACATTCTTTCCGGGTTTGATCTTCGTGCCACGCTGACGGACAATTATGCTACCAGCGGTAACTAGCTGACCGTCATAACGTTTCACACCCAGCATCTTAGGATTGCTATCCCGACCATTACGGGAGCTACCCATTCCTTTTTTATGTGCCATTGTTTATCCCTCTTCCTCGCTTTCAGTCTCCTCAACCTGCTTTGTGCGACGTCGGCGAGTTGGCTTTTTCTCTTCTACTTCAGGCTCCGTAGTCTCAGTTACTGCGCCTGTAGCTGCCTCTGCCTCAGTGCTCTCCGGTGAAGTTTCTACCTCTTCCACCACAGGAAGCTCCTCTTCTTCCCTAGACTTAGGAGCCTCGCCTGTAATCAGGCTCTTGCCGTCGGCAACAATATCGTCAATTGTGAGGAAAGTAAGTTCCTGACGATGACCCCTGCGATGGCGGTAACGCTTCTTAGGCTTGTACTTGAAAACAATCAACTTTTTGCCGCGGCCTTGCCTGGTGGCCGTTGCCAGCACCATCGCATTGTCTACCAGCGGTGTGCCTATCACGGTGTTGTTGGCATCCGAGATCAGCAGCACCTCTTCAAATTGCACCTGCTGGCCGGCTTCTACAGGAAGCCTGTTGACTTCAAGCTTCTGGCCGACGGAAACTTTGTATTGTCTTCCACCACTTTTAATTACAGCAAACATGGCTTTCTGTCATTCTCCTTTCCCATCTCCGCGCTCAGGCTCTAATGGATACGTGGAAGGCATGGGTGGAACGCCTTCCTCACAGTTCCGTTTCCCAGCAGTATCTCGTTCTTGTTTGTTTACACACTCAAAAGAGAAATCAGTACCAGGTGAGAGCAGATAAGTGCTCGTGCATGAGCCTTTTTATTGATAATGCGGAGCGGATTCCCTGGCTTAGTTATAGGGAATTTGACCACATGAGTATCATATCTCATTGCTCTTGTGGGCATACTGTAGCACGGTTATCATAGCAACGTTTTAGAGGGATGTCAAGTAGCAACTTCAGTTTGTCGTTTGTGATATATTCAACGTATCACTTGACATAGCCAACAGGAGGTTCCATGGAAGCTGTTCTCTCGGACGTAATAGTTCTTGATCTCTCGCGTGTGCTGGCCGGACCGTATTGTACCATGATACTGGGTGACCTGGGTGCAACCATCATAAAAGTTGAACAACCTGGGAATGGCGACGACACACGCCACTTTGGTCCACCTTATATCACTGGCGAGAGCGCCTATTACCTGGGACTTAACCGCAACAAATACAGTATTCAACTCGATTTCAGTAAACCAGAAGGCAAAGAGCGACTCCTGAAACTCGTGAGTACAGCCACGGTGCTGGTGGAAAACTTTCGCCCTGGATCCTTGGAACGCCAGGGGTTAGGCTACGAGGCCCTGCGCGCCATCAATCCGGGATTGATCTACTGCTCGATCAGCGGCTATGGTCAAACCGGGCCCTACGCATCACGTCCTGGCTACGACTTTGTTGCGCAAGCCGAATCCGGCCTCATGTCGGTGACTGGAGAGATTGATGGAGACCCGCAGCGTGTCGGTTCACCAGTAGGAGATGTTTCTGCGGGCATGTTCGCCTGCATCTCTATTCTGGCCGCTCTACGCGTGCGCGATCGCATTGGAAAAGGGCAGCATATCGATATCTCGCTACTTGAGACCACCATGTCGCTGCTGAGCAATGTGGCATCGAATTATCTAATCTCTGGCGAAGAGGCACCACGTCTCGGCAATGGCCATCCCAATATCGTGCCATACCAGGCGTTCTGTACAAAGGACGGATACATCGTCGTCTCATGTGGCAATGATCGTCTCTACCAGGCGCTCTGCTACCTCTTGAAGCGCGAAGACCTGGCCAACGATCCGCGTTTTGCCACCAATCCACAACGGGTTCATCACCGCCATGAACTTGTGCCTGTCCTGCAAGAAGCGTTCCTCCAGCGCAAAACAGATGAGTGGCTGCCGGAGTTGCGTGCCGCAGGCATCCCCTGTGGCCCCATCAATACCGTCAGCCAGATTTTCAACGATTCGCACATCCAGGCCAGGGGCTTCGTCTGGGAATGCGAACATCCCAAGGCTGGAACCATCAAGCTAGCGGGATCCCCCATCCACCTTTCAGAAACACCGGCGCGCCTGTACAAAGCACCGCCCTTGTTAGGGGAGGATGATGATATGGTCCAGTGATAATTAGAGAACTATGTGCGTTCCTCTTGTTTAGACAATGATGTCCCACACTTCGTGCAGAAGGCAGCGCTTGCTTTCGTCTCAGCTCCACAGTTGGGACAAAGCATCTTCTGGGGTTCCTGTGATGTCAGTGTATATCCACATCGCATACAGTAATTATCACCCACATCATTTAGCGCCTGGCAGTTTGGGCAGACTACCTTATTAAATAGAGTCCCAGGCCTTACCCATGATGTCCACCGCTGCCATGGAGGGGGTGGGTATGCTTGAGATGCGCCCGGCTGTTGGTACTGCGGCATCATCTCTGGAGGAATCGGGCCAATCTGTACATTTGGGTTTTGCTGGCGTACCAGCGTATCCAGCGCATTCATCACTTGAGTACCAAGGTTTGCCTGCTGGATTGCTCCCACACCAGCCGTAATCATCAGCGGCCAGAGTATTGGCGCGGCAACGAGACCAACCGCTCCAACGACTGCTTTATCAGCCCATCTTTGCTGACCAATCATCGCCAGCACTCCGCCCACTGAACGTTGCATTGTTACAGTCAATGCTGTCTGCATGCCTATGATAGCGACAAAATCCCCACCTTTCCTCATCTGTACAGTCATCTGTTCGTTATTACCAAAATGCTGTACCTGGTATCCCTGCACGACAAACATATGCTCCAGGTCAGTTGCAAGGCGCTCAATATCGATTCCCTGAGCCTGGTAGTATCGATTATCCATCTCTTTTGCTTTCCTATCTTGTAACTATGCAGGTTTCTTTTCTCTTGTACCGCCTCCGGCGGCAGGGTGAGGGAGAAAGGCGGGGACACCCCACACCCCGCCAAGGGGCCTTGCAGGCCCCTTGGAACCCCTTGCTGACTAGTTACCCAATCTTTTGTTAATATGAGTTTTGTTTTAGGTTGTCCGAAGTTATAACTTCTTAAACGTACACGTCACCTTGCCGAAGGCGAGTTTATCGCCATCCTTGATTGGTGTAGCCTTGTCCGGCTCTACGCGCTTGCCGTTGATGCGCGTGGAGTTTGTACTGTTCAGGTCAGTGACTGTATAGGAGCTGCCAATATGCTCGATAGTGGCATGTATACGCGAAGTGGTATCTGCCCCCTCCATAGCGCTCAGGTCTACTTCTGGATTGATGCCGCCGATATCATGATCGCTGCGTCCTACAAGCGCCCGCTCACCCGCAAGTTGCACCTCTTTACCATCACTGAAAATTAGTTTGCCCCATGGGGCCACAGGATTAGGAGTTGGCTGGCTACTTGGTTTCGCCACAATCGGCTTACGCGCAGGTATAGTCTGTGATGTTGGCGATACCGTCGTCTGCACTGTCGGAGGTTGCGCGGGCGGCGTGTATACTGGCGTTGGTGGCTTTGGTGGCTGCTTCGGCGCTGCAGGCGTATCCTGCTTCGGCGCACCGGGAATGAGGGTTACCGACGGCTTCGGCATCACAGGTGGCTCTTGTGGTACAGGCGACACATACGGCTCTGGCTGTTGTGCTGGTTGCTTTGGTGCCGGTGGCGTGTAGGTTGGCGTAGGCGCGGGCGGGATGGCCGCTTGTGTGGGTGGAAGTGTCTGAAAAGTTGAAGCTCCACACTTCGGACAAAAGGCTAAGCCGGGTTTGATCTCAGCCTTACAGTTCGGGCAGAGCGTCTTTTGTGGTGCCAGTGAGCGGCCACAACCGCTACAGAATGTATCGCCTTCCTCGTATAGTGTATTGCAGTTTGGACAGCGTAACCTGTTTGAAGGTTGTGGGGCAGTGGGTGGTACATATTGTGGTGTCGATGGCACGTAGACTGGTGTTGGCGCTGAGTATGGTGGAGGCGCCCACTGTTGTTGAATCTGTGGCACGACATTTACAGGAATGGGTCCTACTCGCACATCAGGATATCGTTGACGTACCAATCCATCCACAACGTTTAACACCTGGTTACCAAGGCTTGCCTGCCGTATCGCTCCCGCACCAGCCGTAATCATTAGCGGCCAGAGCACAGGCGCGGCAACCAGGCCAACCGCGCCAACTGCCGCCTTGTCGATCCATTTTTGCTGACCTATCATCGCTACCGTACCACCAGCAGTGTGCTGTAAGATCACACTCAGTGCAGCTTGCAGACCAAGGAGTGCAACGAGATCGCCACCCTTCTTCAACTGCACCATCATCTGATCTTTGTTGCCGATCTGCTGAGCTTCATAGCCTTGCATCCGGTACATATTCTCTAAATCATTGGCGAGCCGTTCTATATCTATTTCTTCGCTGTTGTAAAATCTGGCATCCATCAGAATCTCCTTGCTGGTAGAATATTTTCTCTTCTCCCGTATGTTTGTGGCAAGTTATGAAAGCGGCATTAAATTTTTCTTCTACATATACGCTCAACTGCGTCCAGGGTTAGAAAGATTGGTCGGGTTCATCAGTAAAATATAACATCTCGTTGACAGCATTACCCTTGCTGCCACTTATACTTCCGGTAAATCTCCAGTGTCTGCTGATCGCCGGGCACATAGCTTACCATTGAATAGCTATTAATACCCGTAAAAACCGTCGTCGCCGTACGCAGTGTCAAGCGGCCAAGTTCGCTGTGTTGCACCTGGAAAGTAAATGATGGAGCTGGTCTGCCTTCAGGATAGGTTGCTGAGGCAATGCGCCGGAACTCCGGTAGTTCACGTAAATACTTCCATAACTCCTTGTATTCTGGCAGGTGGGTAATGGTGCGCGTATTGTACTGAAAATCGCTCACCAATCTGCGAGCAAGGCTCTCCCAGACATGGAAATGCCGCCGACGCCGCGCATCAAAAACCAGCTCGAGGAGATGACGCTTCTCGTTTCCCGCTATCTCTTCTTGCACCTCAAAAAGCGTAATTGCCGCCTCGTTCCATGAATGCAAAAACCAGAGCCGATCAAGCGAGTGCGCCGGGTAGGTAGTGTTATGTACAAGCAGCTCTGCCAGTTCACCAAAGTCAAGCAACTCGCTTGCAGGCTGCTCATCGTCTATTTGCTGACCTGTCAGCCTCGTAAAGGCTGTGTAGAGGAGCCGTCTCTCCTCTCCCTGCAGCTCGAGTGCGCGAACGATACCTTGCGCAACGTGTGGAGATGGGTTGCTGCGCATACCCGCCTCTAAATGATAAATGTAGGTGCGTGAGAGCCGGGTTGCCTGCGCAAGTTGCCCCTGTGACATACCGCGTCGCTGTCTAAACCGCGTTAGCAGTTGTGCAAAATCGGAAATGTTGCTTACGGTCATCTTATGAACACCTGACCCCTTTCCCTGACTGACGCAAGGCCGCTTCATTTTCCATTTTGTAACCTGTTTGTTAGCTATATACTCATTATGCATGAAATTTTGTTAGCTGGCAACATGTTATTCTGAGTAGTAGCACTATATAATGTAGAGTGTTAAGAGAGTTTTTGGCTGTTGTAATAGCTCAGAGAGGAGCTATCGCGGAATGTCTGACCCATCTGTAATCCATAACCCACAATCCGAGCAAAACCCTTCCGTCGATTTTGCTCGTCCATGGATAGATCATTACGAGCAGGGAGTTCCTGCTCAAATCAATATTCCGGATCATCCCCTTACATGGCTGCTGGATCAAACAGTCAGTCGCTATCCTGGACATACTGCTTTCATTTACTACGGGACAAAACTAAGTTATGCCCAGTTTTCCTCCCTGGCTAATCGCTTTGCCATCGGCTTAAGACGCTTGGGCATAAACAAGGGTGACCGTGTTGCAATTGCGCTGCCGAATATACCGCAGTACCCTATCGCTTTCTATGGTACCTTGCGGGCTGGTGCGGTGATTGTACCTACCAATCCGCTCTATACAGAGCGTGAGATGCAGCACCAGCTGGCGGATTCTGGCGCGCGTGTACTAGTGATGCTTGATATGTTCTATCCTATTGTGCGTGCTGTACGAAAGAATACCGCGTTAGAGCATGTCATTATTACAAGTCCCACCGATTTTCTACCTCCAATGCTACAGAGGCTCTACCCCCTTAGCCAGCTTCATGTCCATCATCCACAGCCTCCTCTAAATGAGAAGGAATTGCACGAAGATAAGATGTTGTCCACTATGAGCAGCATGCTGCGGTCGCATACAAAGGGTGGCATCGAGGTGTTCAATCTGCCCGTGCGGGCTGCGGGTGATGACCTTGCCGTTCTTCAGTACACAGGGGGAACGACAGGGCTTTCTAAGGGTGCGATGTTGACGCATCGCAATCTCCTGGCCAATGCATTACAGACACGGAGCTGGATTCCCAATGCACCTGATGCTGAGGAAATTACACTATGCGTAGCTCCTTTCTTCCATTCTTATGGCCTGACCGTTGGTATGAACCTCTCCATACTATCAGGTTCAACGATGATACTCTTGCCACAATTCAAGGCCAAAGAAGTGGTGAAGGCTATCGGGCGCTACCATCCGACGCATCTCCCGGGTATCCCCACGATGTATGTTGCGATTATGCGCGAGGCGGGCAAGCATGCTGCCGAGCTGCGCTCGATCAAGTATTGTATCAGTGGCGCATCATCCCTGCCTGCTAAAGTGCGCACGGACTGGGAAGCTGCTACTGGTGGCAAATTGGTTGAGGGATATGGCCTGAGCGAAGCTGCTCCCGTGACGCACTGCAATCCGCTGAATGGCGATATTCGCGACGGGAGTATTGGTCTACCTCTACCAGGCGTAGATTCGATGATCCTGGATCAGAAAACACTGGAGCCTGCGCCCATTGGCGAAGTGGGTGAGATTCTGGTGAGAGGCCCAAATATTATGCAGGGCTACTGGAATCGTCCAGACGAGACGGCTTCTATCTTCTTTGAAGGCTGGATGCATACAGGTGACGTCGGCAAAATGGATGAGGATGGCTACTTTTACGTCCTTGATCGTTCCAAGGACATGATTAAAGCCAGTGGTTTCAACATCTATCCGCGTGAGGTTGAAGAAGTACTGCTCCATCACCCTGCCATCCGGGACGTAGCAGTGATAGGAGTTCCTCACGAGTACCGGGGCGAAACGGTAGCAGCCGTCATCGTCCTGAAACCAGGCTTTGCACCATCAGAAGACACTCGCGAAGATATTATCGCGTATTGCAAGAAAGAACTAACCCCGTACAAAGTGCCTAAAATAGTAGAGTTCCGTGAGAGTCTACCAAAGACGCTCATAGGCAAAGTGTTAAAACGGGATCTCAGGGAAACAATCAAATACAAATAAATGTAGGGGCGACCCTTGCGGTCGCCCGGCAAGGTCGCCTGAAGGAGAAAAAAACCAAACATGTCAACAACCATCAAACCTACGGAAGTCGGTACAGCATTTCTTACAACGCCTGTTAGTGAGAGCGCCGACAAAATTTTTACATTAGAGCAGCGCGACGAAGAGCAGCGCTGGATTGCAGAGTCAGCCGCGACATTTGCTCAGCGCGAAGTTCTCCCGCATGTAGATGCCATCGATCACCAGGAATTTGGCCTGATGCCGGGTCTGTTGAAGAAGGCAGGCGAACAAGGGCTCTTGAGTATCGATGTACCGGAGGTTTATGGGGGTGCAGAACTGGGCCTCTTGACCAGCGCCCTGGTAGCCTCGGAGTTCCGCGAAGGCTCATTTAGCACTGCCCTGGGCGCGCACACGACCATTGGGACACTGCCCATCGTCTTCTATGGAACCGAGGCGCAAAAACAACACTATTTGCCGAAACTGGCTTCAGGTGAATGGATCGCTGCCTATGCTCTGACTGAACCGGGTGTTGGTTCCGATGCGATGGGGTTAAGTACCCGTGCGGAGCTTTCTGAGGATGGTAAATACTACATTCTGAACGGCACCAAGCAATGGATCTCGAACGCCGGCTTCGCAGATTTAATGATCGTGTTTGCGCGGATCGGCAATGAGAGGCCATCAGCTTTCATCGTCGAGACAAGCTGGCCGGGGATCTCGACGGGCGCGGAAGAGCGCAAGATGGGCATCAAAGGCTCTTCGACCCGCCAGGTCTACTTTGAGAACACCAAAGTTCCGGTAGAAAATCTGCTAGGCGAGATTCACAAAGGCTACAAGATTGCTTTCAACATCCTCAATATTGGGCGTTTGAAACTAGGTGCAGGCGCTGCTGGTGGTTCACGTACAGCCCTGGGCCTTGCCGCCACATACACCACAGAACGTAAAGCCTTTGGCAAGTTCCTGCACGAGTTTGGCCTGATTAAAAAGAAACTGGCACGCATGGCTGCTGAAACCTACGCCGCCGAAAGCGAAGCTTTCCGCACCGCCGCCAACATTGAACAGGCTCGTCGCAGCGCTGGCGACAACACCGAAGCCGCTTTTCGTGCAATCGAAGAGTACGCCATCGAAGCCTCGATTGCCAAAGTGCACGGCAGTGAAGTATTGGCATATGTCGTCGACGAAGGCGTGCAGATCTTCGGCGGCTACGGCTTCATGCAGGAGTATCCAATAGAGAAAGCCTATCGCGATGCACGTATCCAGCGCATCTACGAGGGCACGAATGAGATTAACCGCCTGGTCACCTCGGGTACATTGTTCCGCCGCGTGCTGGCCGGCCAGCTCGACCTGATGGCACGCATCCCCACAATTGAAGCGCGTGTCAAGTCGGGCCAGGCTCCTGACTTTGCTGGCGATGCCATTCCTGCAGAACTGCGGGAAGCAGTTAACGCCCTGGAGCGTGCCAAGGATGTGATAATCTATGCGGCAATGCGTATTGCCATGAAGTACATGCAGACCCTCGAGCAGGAACAGGAGTTCATCGAGTACCTGGCCAACTTATTGATTGATCTGTATGCTATCGATAGCGCACTGGCCCGGGCCACGCAAGCAATGCGCCGGGGTGATGAGAAAAGCGCAACTCATGTGAAGCTGGCAAAGCTTGCAACATGGTTAGCATTCTCTCGCATACGCCTGAACCTCGATCAAATGATTATGACCAACATGAACGAAGACCAGGTGGAAAAAGTACTTGCCCGTGTACGCGCCTATCTCGGTGATTACCTGCTGAACGGTGTCGCACTGCAGCGTGAACTGGCGGCAATCGTGGTCGAAAAACGGGGATATCCACTATAGGGAGTGCAAGTATGCTCCATAAGGGCGTAGAAGATTCATTACTTAGACTGAAACGCGCAGCGGAATCGCTGCACAAAAGCAAAGAGACTGTGTAGGGGTCCGATTTATCGCGCCCGTACATTCAACAAGGAGAAAAAACCATATGCCGGAAGCAGTCATAGTTAGCGCAGTGCGTACACCCGTTGGGCGTGCGAACAAGGGCGTACTCAAAGATGTACGTGCCGATGACCTTGCAGCCATAGCAGTTAAGGCCGCCGTAGATCGTGTACCACAACTTGATCGTTCTCTCATTGAAGATGTTATCCTCGGCTGTGCTTTCCCCGAAGGCGAACAGGGCATGAACCTGGCACGCCTGGTAGGAGCGCTTGCTGGCCTGCCGGAGACAGCAGGCGGCGTAACCGTCAATCGCTTCTGCGCCTCCAGTTTGCAGGCCGTTAACATGGCCGCGCAAAATATTATGCTGGGCATGGGCGATGTCTTCGTGGCTGGCGGCATCGAGAACATGTCACGCGTGCCGATGGGCGGCTTTAACCCCAGCTTCAATCCTCGTCTGATCAAACCTCGTGAAGGCGAGAAAACCAGCTCACCTTACCCACCTAGTGAACTGGAGTACGGCTATTCCAGCTACATCCCCATGGGCATAACCGCGGAGAACCTTGCTCGCGAATACAATATCAGCCGCGAGGCGCAAGATGCTTTCGCTCTGCGCAGTCACCAGCGAGCCATAGCCGCTACCGATAATGGTGTTTTCAAGCATGAAATTGTTCCTGTTCCTCTTCCCAATGGTGGCTTAATGGAAATCGATGAAGGTCCACGTCGCGATACCTCGTTAGAGAAACTAGCCAGCCTTGAACCTGCCTTCATCAAAGGTGGGACGGTTACCGCTGGCAATTCCAGTCCACTGAACGATGGCGCAGCCGCCGCTGTGTTGATGTCATTGGAGAAGGCCCGTGACCTGGGTATCACACCATTGGCGAAGGTACGTACGATGGCCGTAGCGGGTGTGCGACCGGATATCATGGGTATTGGCCCAGTGCCTGCTATGAAAAAGGCCCTTCAGCGCGCAGGCATGCAACTGAGCGACATCGATATTATCGAGATCAACGAAGCTTTTGCCGCGCAGACCCTTTCAGTGGTCAAGGTGATGGGGATCGATATAGAGAAACTCAATCCGCATGGAGGCGCGATTGCCCTTGGGCATCCGTTAGGGTGCAGTGGCGCGCGTATCATCGCTACGCTGATTAACGATTTGCAGACCTTTGACAAGACGTTCGGCATTGCCACGCTCTGCATCGGCGGTGGTCAAGGCCTGGCAACAATTATCGAAAGGATGTCGTAGCCATGCCATACCAGATTCGTAAAGCAGCGGTATTGGGCGCTGGTGTGATGGGGGCAGCGATTGCCGCTCATCTCGCCAATGTCGGCATACCCAATCTGCTGCTTGATATCGTGCCTCCTAACGCCGGTGCAGATCGCGATAAAGTAGCCCGTACAGGGTTGGAGAAGGCCATTAATGCGCGGCCCGCCGCGTTCTATAGCAAGAAAGCAGCTAAGCTTGTCACAGTCGGCAATATCGAAGACGACCTGGCCGAGCTTGCCAATGTGGATTGGATTATCGAGGCTGTTGTAGAGCAATTAGACATAAAGCGCTCACTGTATGCAAAGGTAGAACAGGTATTGGCTCCTGGCACCATCATCACTTCCAATACCTCAGGTCTACCTGCACACATACTCACAGAAGGACGCAGTGAAGGGTTCCAGCGCAGCTTCTTAATCACCCACTTCTTCAACCCGGTGCGCTATATGCGTTTGCTAGAACTTGTTCCTGACGTTGATACTGCACCTGAGTTGCTGCAATTCATGCAGGAATTCTCCACCGAGGTGCTTGGCAAGGGAGTGGTACTATGTAAAGATACGCCAAACTTTATTGCCAATCGCATCGGCGTCTACGGCTCCTTGTCAACGCTCTACCGAGCGCTGAACGAAGGCTATACGGTTAGTGAAGTGGATACCATCCTTGGTCCGAGTATGGGACGTCCCAGGTCAGCCGTTTTTCGCACTGGCGACCTATCAGGACTCGATACGCTGGCCCACGTTGCCGATAACCTCTATGAGAATGCACCTGGCGATGAACAGCGGGAGATCTTCCGTATACCGGAGGTCGTGCGGGAGATGATTCGCCGGGGCTGGCTTGGCGAGAAAAGTGGGCAGGGTTTCTATAAACGCATCAAGAGCCCCACGGGTGATTCGACCATCCTGGAACTGAACCTGAAGACACTGGAGTACGAGCCACAGCAAAAGATGCGTTTCCCCTCACTTGGGGCCGCGCGTAACATCGATGACCCCGCTCAACGCATGCTCACCATCCTGGCTGCGGATGACCGCGCCGGACAGTTAGCTCGCGAGACAACGGCGGATTCCCTGATTTACGCCGCCAATCGCACTCCGGAAATTGCCGATAGTATCGTAGCCGTTGACGAGGCCCTACGCTGGGGCTTCAATTTCGACATGGGCAGCTTCGAGACGTGGGATTTGCTTCTGCAACATCCCGACGTACTGCAAAAAGTGCTGCAAGAGGGCACCGGTACCCAGGCGTTGCCCGAGTTGGTGCAGCGTGTGAAGAGCAAAGGACAGGGGACTTTCTATATTGGTACTCCAGGAAATCGCCAGTTTTTTGATTTCCATACAGATACCTACAAACCTGTTCCCACACCAGAGGGTGCTATCTCACTGGCAGCCGCTAAGGCCTCCAATAAGGTAATACGCGACAATGGATCAGCATCACTGATTGACCTGGGAGATGGCGTGACCTGTCTCGAGTTTCATACCAAGATGAACTCAATTGACGAGGGCATCATTGAAATGCTGCGTTACATCGCTGAGGAGGGCCAGAAGCAGTTCCGCGCCGTCGTCATTAACAATGAGGCTGCGGACTTCTCAGCGGGCGCTAACCTCATGCTGGTGCTTATGGCGGCTAAGTCAGGCGAATGGAAGTTGCTGGAGAACGGGCTTAACAGCATTCAGCAGGCACACCAACTGCTCAAATATAGCTCCATTCCCATTATCGCAGCCCCTTCGGGGCGAGCTTTGGGCGGTGGCTGTGAGATTATCATGCATGCAAATCATGTACGCGCTCATGCGGAGTCATACATCGGCCTTGTTGAAGTAGGTGTCGGTGTGATACCTGCCGGAGGTGGTTGTAAAGAACTGCTGGTACGCCTGGGTGCGACTGTGGAGGATCAGGGGGCCAGAAAGACTGGCGGACCATTTACGCCCTCTCGACGTGCCTTCGAAACCATAGCCTTCGCCACTGTCTCCACCAGTGCAGCTGAAGCACAGGAGCTACGTTTTTTGCGCAAGAGCGATACGATTACCGTCAATCGCGACTTGCTGCTACGTGACGCAAAGGCTGATGCTCTTCGCCTTGCCGAGGCACACGAGGCTGGCACATGGCAACCAGCCCAGCCTCCTCTGCTGCTATTGCCGGGACCCGGCGCTCGCATGGTACTGGAGCAGCAAATCGAAAACCTGCTGATTATAGATAAGATCAGTGAGCATGATGCCGTGATTGCCCGCCACCTTGCTCGAGTTATCACAGGAGGCGAGTGTTCACCCGTCACACCGATCACAGAGCAACAAGTACTCGATCTCGAGCGAGAAGCATTCCTCAGCCTCAGCGGAATGGAGAAATCGCAGGATCGTATGCAGGCTATCTTGATGACAGGAAAACCCCTGCGCAATTAAGATAATGGTGAAGCGATTCCTTAGATTTCTACCTGACAACCACTCATAATTCCTTTGGCGGGCCGCAGGCCCGCTATGCGAGGGGGAAGAGGTCTGGGCCACCCCGAACCCCGGCAAGGGACTCCGTCCCTTGCACCCCTGGTTTATGCGTGGATGGCAGATTTCTACCCCTTGACAGAACTACTGTCCTCAGTGTACCATCTGTATGGATGGTGAGGAGATGGTACCATGGCTGAACTTGAGAAAACGGAGAAAATCACGATCAACCTTGGACTTGTGGATTTAGGGCAGATCGATTTATTGGTGCAGGAAGGCTTTTATTCCAACCGCACTGACTTTATTCGCACGGCGATCCGCACACAACTTGTCACCCATGCAGAGGTGGTCAAGCGCACTGTGGCGCGCAAGACGCTGGTACTCGGGGTGCAGCACTATACACGCCGCGACCTAGAGGCAGTGCGTGCCGCGGGCGAAAAATTGCAGATCAACGTGCTGGGCCTGGCAAGTATCGCCGAGGATGTCTCACCTGAACTGGCCCTAGCAACCATCGACTCGGTCGTCGTGCTTGGGGCCTTTCGTGCGAGTGCCGCGGTGAAGGCAGCGTTAGCGGGACGCATCACGTGAGCCCCTTGATGGGGCGTTGCGTTAGGTTAATGGCACTCGTCGCCTCAGGATACACGACAAACCAGGTAAGTGCTGTCACGGCGACGCACAGCATCATGAAGGAAAGGGCAATTAAGAATGAATGACCACATGCAGGAAGGGATGGCCGAAGCCACGCGCCTTACACGGGCTGGTCGACTCGCGGAGGCGACTGCAACTATTCAGCGCACCCTTGGGCGCACGCCAACTACTAACAAGTCTAAAGAAGGATTTAGCAGCGCTGAGTCACCAATCGACGCAGAGTTCCACGTCATTGATGATTCTCGACCTTCGATGGAGACTTCAGAGTGGAGAATGGCTCCAAGGAAAGGAACGCCCACAAGGCGTTCGCCTGTGCATCCTGCTGCAGCACTCAGTGTGCTCACTCCTGACGCATTACAGCTACCCGGCAGTTTAGGCGGTGCAGGAGGACACAGACGCTCATTCACGTCAGAGGTGGTACCTTCCTCGGTCTCTGAGGGTGGGCAGTTTGTTGATGGGACCTATACCAACACGGCTGGGACACGCGCCTACAAGCTATACATCCCCAGTGGCTATACAGGACAAGCTCTACCCCTTGTGGTCATGCTTCATGGTTGTACCCAGACACCGGTTGATTTTGCGAATGGCACACGCATGAATGTGCTCGCTGAAAGAGGGATGTTCCTGGTCGCCTATCCAGAGCAAGAAACCTCGGCTAATGGCTCAAAATGTTGGAATTGGTTTAAGGTTGCTGACCAGCAGCGTGGTGCTGGTGAACCATCCCTCATCGCAGAGATCACGCAGCAGATTATGAGGTCATATTACGTCGATGCCAGTCGGGTCTACGTCGCCGGGCTATCGGCTGGTGGGGCAATGGCTGCGATCCTGGCTGCGACTTACCCTGACCTCTATACAGCAGTCGGTGTGCATTCTGGACTTGCCTACGGCTCTGCACACGATCTCCACTCCGCATTTGCAGCGATGAAACAGGGAGCATCCCAGTACAAAAGACAGTTTGCCAGAGCCATCCCGACGATCATTTTTCATGGGGATCGTGATACAACTGTCGCCACGGTCAACGCGGACATCATGCTAGACCAATGCCTCCAGGTAGCTGATGGCGGGTCGGGCACGATGCGCATCCATGCACAGGACGCGACTGTGCATCGAGGGCAGGCAGCTGGCGGGCATACTTACACCCGCTTCATCTACCACGATGCCAGTGGCCTGGTCATCGTGGAGAAGTGGATTATCCATAAGGCAGGACATGCCTGGTCAGGGGGAAATCCAGGTGGCTCGTTTACTGATCCGAAAGGGCCCGACGCCTCTGCTGAGATGATACGCTTTTTCACTCAGCATGCAAAGAGGTAAGGAGCGGTATCATAGTCTACACTGTATAAACACGTTTATGATACCTTTGTCTCCGTTTTCTGCTCCTCTATCACCTCGAGTTGGCGCGTAGTCTGTTGTTGGATAAGGCGAATCTCGTTTTCAAAGATGCGACGTAGAATTGCTACGGCATTCGCATAGGTTGAATCCATGCCGAAGTATGAGAGACTGCCCGCACCCAGGTTCTTTCCTCTCGTGTATGGAGTATCTGAAGCATAATGCAGGATACCCAAATCATACGGAAGCTTGGCAAAGTTAATGTTCTCACCTATCGGATAGCGCGTCAGGTATTGATCTTCGTAGACCGCGTTCAGATATGGGCCACTCTCCATTTCGACAACTGTATAGTTGGCTAGATAGTAAAAATCAAGGTACTGGCGGTTTTGCAGATACGTCCCTTTACCTGAGACGGCCTTCTGGTTATCCAGCACGGAACCGTAAATGAGGTAAGGTTGCACATCCTGCGCGTTAAAACAATTATCCAGCCAGAAGGTGTTCTGGCTATGCTCATCCATCACAACATTGGAGATCATGACATCACCAATACTGCCATTAAGAGTCGCTGCTTTCCCCAGTATGTAGATGCCGCGTATATGTGTGAGGTTTTCCATGATCTCACGCATCATACGATAGGCTGCCATACCAAGCGGATAATCAATGTTGAGAATGACAGCCTGGCTCTTAGCCAGATAGTCCATGTAGGGCATACGACAACGGGGGTCGATCTCCGCATGGTGGAGTTTAGCCAGTTCAAACACCTGCGCATCGATCTCCAGGCCGTGTCGGGCACCTACATGCCAGATTCCACGCTCCTGCTCCTCGCGCACGCGATTACGCGCAAACTCCTTACCAGCAGGAGTCCGCATCCAATCACGAGCAGCAAAGTACAGGAAGTTCTGCCAATTGCCGGGCACAATCCCCTGCTGCAATTTTCGGCACTCGTCTTCCAGGTAAGGGTCTTCACCACTGAGCGCAAATTTTGTCAACTCCGCTTCGTGGCTGAGCAGCAGACCTGATGTCAGATTAACCAGGCTATGTGTGTTGCTGGAAACGAAGTAAACGGGTCGATCCTGTAAAGCAAGTGTATTGAGTAGATTTTCAACGGGCGCCCACCATTTGCGCGTAGCTCGCACATACCCCACATGCGAGCCACCCAGGAAGCGCAGTCCAAAGCTCTTGCGCTGCTGTCCAATTGTATGCAAGTTTTCCCAAAGATGATCACCCCAGATCACTTCCAGGCGCCGCCAGTCATCCAAACGAATGTGCAGGCGTTCGCGCAACACCTTCGTGATCTCAGCAAAAACCGGTGAGGTACGATCCATGCGCGTCTCCAGCAACTGCATGGTTGTTGGGTCGGCATTGAGTAGATAGTACATCTTGTTCCATTCGATCTGAAAGGCGACCAGGATGGGTATGATATCATCGGTATCGCTGACACTGGCAACGTAAACAGCAAGCGTTTCTTTTCCATCGTAGAACCACTTACGCCGCCGGGCTGAAGCCGTTACAGCCTCCCAACTATCGACATGAAATCCCTGCTGTACAAACATCTCTTCTGCCTGACCTAGCAGCACAAGGTTACAGTGAATGATTGCTGCAGGGAGGCGCAATACGCTATAAATGAAAGCGGACATATCAGGATAAGGTGAACGTGCTTCTGGATGCAGGCTGGAATCGATATTGTAATGTGCCTGCACAAGCGCTTTCAGGCTGATTTCGCCCGAACTGCGTAGCAAGGTATTGTATGTGCGAATGTACATTTCGACATCGCGCTTACCGACCTCGTGATGCTCATCGTCCTGTTCGAAAGAGCTAGTGGCGGCTGTATGTGTCGTTGGGTGAACATCAAGTGGTTCTTCAACTTGACTGCCGTCTTGATTAAATTGGTAATCGAATGGCTGACCGCCGAAAGGATCAGATGAATAATTTTGTTGTCCAGGTCTGTTATTTTTACGTGGCATCTATTTGTCCCCTTTTTGCTGATGGAGCATCTGGATATTCTCTTCTTCAATATATTTTCCGTTTATTATACTCGTTGGATACGCTTTCTGCCAAAGAAATATACTCAACACTTTGAAACACCTCAAATAGGCTTAATACACTGTGTACTCGTTAATTAGACGTTACAGTAGTCGCAATTTCGTGTCACAAACTCTAAATTTTTTCTTTCCAATTGTCAAATTCTGTTTCAAAATATGCCACCAATCGTGCAAGCGGAACGTTCCTACTGTAAGAGGTATTACTAAAACGTCGGGCATCCCCATACCTGGCGTTTCCCCCTAGTAATACCTCTTTTTTCACCAGGTAAAGGTTTTGTATCTATTTCCAAAGCAATGTATCTTCGTTCCCAGGTATTCGAGGCCCCGCAGACCCATGAGGTTCGATGTGTTTCAGATGCCACTCGCAGCTTACCTCTCCATTCTGTAATAATTTGCATATGACCTGATCATAATCATACAAAGTAAATTGCCCAAAGTTGGCAATTAATACTTGCTGGCGCAGATTGGGCCAACGGCGCGGACGTTGGTTGCGTCCCTCCTGCAATATACGCTGGTATAATTGCTGCATCTCTTCTGCCAAACGCTCTCGTTGTCGGGTCGCAAACCACTCCTCTGTCAATACTCCCCGGTGGCTCTGTTCGTGCAAACGGCGACGATAGATGCACACAGCATCGTTCATACTTTGCAGGCTATCCTGGCGCCGGGTCGCAAAAATTAGCGTATAGGGAGCAGTCTCGACCAGAGCGGGGCCTGACTGCATGAGCAGAGCAATGCGCTGCAAAGAAAGAAAATGCTGCTGTTGGACCGAAAGAAGAAATGCATCGATAAGCCTATCAACCGTGTGCTCTATCTCAGAGTCTTCTGTGAGAAAGGCCTTCCATCGATCGCTATGCAGAAGTGCTGTGAATGCTGAAGTACCCTCCGATGTACGTAGAAACGGGAGTAGGCGCGACTCAACCTGCCTATGAGAAATGAACAGGCAAAGTTCTGTCGGCGCGGTACGAGAATAGAGAGGGGTAAGGTCTTCTGAGGAAAATGGGGGTGAGCCTGCAAAAGGGTTGAGTAGGAAGATAGCGGCGGATTGGTCGATCGCCTGGAGTAGTGCCGGTGCAGTCTCCGGCCAACTCGCATGCACAACGCCACTTTCTTGTGGAATAGTAATACTGTCTCCAGCATTTACTTCTTTTCGTTTGCTACTGCCTATGGCCTCGAGAATAATACCATGAAGTGCGATGGGTTTGCTTTCTTCTGCAAGCAATTGAGCAGCAGATGTTATTGGCTTTTGAATGGGACTACCACCCAAGCCATCAATCCAGTAGCAACGGCGGAAGATACGGGTTGCAGCTAGAGATCGACAGTATGGGACAATATAATCATGCAAAAGCCAGTCTCGCAGAGAAGACAGTACGATTTGTTCCGTGGGACGTCGTCGAGATGATAGGGAACTTTGCGCACGCCCGGCGGATATTGATAGCAATTGCTCGTTCTCAAACTCAGGCCACAGGTTCTGCATCGTGCGCATATTTTATCATACTCTGAGCAGATTACCCGGTGGATTCTACTACTACGATGTGTTATGCTGCCCTAAACACGATGTAAACATATCATGGTTCTTTCAGGGAGAAGCTTATGAATAACATCATTTCCGGCATCCACCATGTCACGGCGATCTGCGATGCTGCCCAGCTGAACATCGATTTTTATGCTGGCCTCTTAGGTTTGCGTCTGGTCAAACAAACGGTCAACTTTGATATGCCCGACACTTACCACTTATATTATGGAGATGAACAGGGACATCCTGGCACCATCCTCACCTTCTTCTCCTGGCCTGATCTTCCCAAAGGACGCAAGGGGACAGGAGAGATAGGCACTATTGCATTTTCTATACCTGAGAACTCCATGGATTACTGGATAGAACGCCTCTCTCAACACGATGTGCTCATTGCAGGACCTAACATGCATTTCGGAGAAAAGGTTCTCTCCATCTTTACTCAAGATGGGCTAACACTCGAACTGGTGGCTCATCGAGAAGCGGATACTTATGATGGCTGGAAAGATGGATCGGTTCCCCCAGAGCACGCTATTCGAGGGCTTCACAGTGTTACTCTTATGGAAGCGGAGCTTGAACGGACATCCAACATGCTGACCGGGATACTGGGCTTTAAGTTTCTTGGGGTAGAAGGTGATCGCTCCCGTTATCAAATAGGCGATGGTGGTATTGCAACATTGGTTGACGTGCTAACCTTGCCTGAGCTTACTCATGGCACTATCGCGGTGGGTTCCGTCCATCACGTTGCCTGGCGCACACCGGGCGATGAGCAACAACTAGCATGGCGTGAGAAGTTGCTGGAGTTCGGTATTTCTGTAACCCCGGTAAGGGATCGTCAATACTTCCACTCGATTTACTTCAACGAGCCTGGAGGGATACTCTTTGAGATTGCCACCGACCCTCCTGGTTTTGCTATAGACGAACCCATTGAGCAACTCGGCACACATCTGAAATTACCGCCCTGGCTAGAATCGCAACGGCCTAGGTTGGAGCAGACACTACCACCATTACATCTGCCCAGAGCAGATGATCGAGAATAAGCCCGTTATTGCTGCTGCAAGTGGGTATCTCTCGCTGGAGAAAGGAGTATGATGAACAGACGGCATTCAATTGGGGAAATAACTATGCTAATTCTGTTTGCTCTTTGTAGCTGCGGATCTACTTTCATTAACAATGGAGGCAACAGTGATTCCGGCACGTCTACGGGGGGGCCGGTGAGTATTAGCACCAACCGTACGACCTATGCGCCAACTGATAGCATAGAAGTGTCTATCACCAACCATATGCAGATGAGCATTTTTGCCTATGATACTCGTGCCAGCTGTACAATCCTTGGCCTTCAGGTACAGGCAAACGGCGTATGGCAAGACACGCAGGTAGCACGCTGTTCTTTAGGTAGACCTGCAATGCGTGTGGAAATCGCTGCAAATAAAACCTACACTGCGACAATTAAAGCTGGTTCTCAAGGCGTAACTCAAGCTGATTTTCCCGTAGGAACCTATCGTCTCGTGCTTACTTATTCAACGTCAGCAACTGGCTTATCGCAACAAACCAATCAAAATGGGACCACTATTTATTCAGCGACATTTAATGTAGTAAGTTCTTCCTGATCATTGATTATGAACAAAAGTATTGGACTGTGATCCACCACTCATAACGATCGGGGATGCAATGACGACTCCCTGGTTTTGCTTCAGAGCAATGCATCCGTTGTTGCGCTGATATCAAAGAACTCATAGTCGGTCGAGTCAATGTAGGCTACGCCTATGACCATCGCGGTGAGGAATAAAAGAACTCACCGCCTCCACCACCAACCTATGTTCCACCACCTTCAACCTCTCATGCAGAGTCTCCTCAGTATCCCTTTCCTCAATAGTTACCTCTTCCCGGCATATGACTGGCCCGGCATCTACCTCCGGCGTCACGAAATGGACGCAGCTCCCGGTGACTTTCACGCCAGCATCGAGGGCCTGTCGAACCGCATGCAATCCACGAAAGACGGGTATCTGTGTCCCATCACTCGCGATATATATACTACCAGTACCATCATTGGGCAGTAACGCAGGATGTATATTGATGACGCGCAGAGGAAACTGCTCAAGGAACGTGGGGCTGAGGATACGCATCCAGCCGGCAAGTATAACCAGGTCAACCTGAAAGAGATGAAGTAGGGCGACGAGTCTCGCTTCGCTTTGAGCCCTCTCTCTCCACGGTAAATAGATTGCTGGCAACCCGTGTTTAAGGGATCGTTTCAGACCATATGCCTCAGCTTTGTTGCTTACAACCAGGGCAATTTCGACACCTGGCAGTTGTTGTTTTTCGATCGCATCGATGAGAGCTTGCAGATTGCTGCCAGCGCCTGAGATGAGTACGCCGAGGCGCAGTGAATTTTTTTGACTTTCGTGCTCGTTGCTGCTCACAACTGTTTTACCTCTTCATCTGCCTGTGCCAGTTCAGCCGCAAAGCGTTGCTTGTAGTCCTTCAGACGCTGTCCCAATTGTGAGTCTAACAGTGCCAGCATTTTTGCTGCCAGCAGCGCTGCTCCCTCTGGCTCTAAGATTGTAGGTGAGGCAATACCCGATGGCAAACGGAGCGATGAGATGATGTCCATGCCGCCAAAACGCTCGCTGTAGGGTGGGCAGGCGATGACTGGATAGCGTGTATTAGCATCTATGACTGCTGATAGAGCGTTTGAGCGGCCTGCGATGGTGATATATACCAGCGGGCCAGTCTGTTGTTCATATTCCTGTAATATCTTTAATAGGCGCTGGGTTGCCTTGTGCGCGGAACAAACGCGCATTTCATAGCTGATATCCAGGGCCTTGAGTGTTTTGGTTACGGCCTGCGCGTGGACAAGGTCGGCTTTGCTGCCCATGATGATGATGACTTGTGTTGGCATGGTACCCCTACAATGATTACGAAATTATCGATCTGTTAATCCGCGATGCGCAATATCTTGTCGATAGTGCATGCCATCAAACGAAATTCGCGATGCAGCATCGTATGCCTTCGCTACTGCTTCCTGTAATGTCCCTCCATGGGCTGCAACACTGAGCACGCGCCCACCCGCTGTGACCAGCTGTCCATCCTGTAGAGCTGTGCCTGCGTGAAAGACTTGCACATCCTCCAGGCGGCTTGCTTCATCGATACCTGTGATTGGTATGCCTGTTCTGTACTTCCCAGGGTATCCTCCTGATGCCAAGGTAATGCTTACAGCGAAACCTGGACGCCATAGTGTATCGATTTTCACAGGCAAGGTGTCCGCAAACTCCAGCACATTTACCAGATCTTCTTGCATAAGCACCATCAAGGCCTGGGTCTCTGGATCGCCAAAGCGCGTGTTATGCTCCAGCACCATCGGGCCGCGTTCGGTAAGCATGATGTTTGAGTAAAGCACACCGGAGAAGGCGATCCCGCGTGCCTTGAGAGCTTGCAGTGTCGCGGCAACGATATTTCTGAATATCTGCCTTTCGCTCGCCTTGTCAACGAAAGGCAGGGGAGTGAATGCACCCATACCTCCGGTGTTCAATCCCTGGTCCCCATCAAGTGCGCGTTTATGGTCCTGCGTCAGTGTCAATGGCAGATAGTGTGTTCCCTTGCAGACGACGGTCGAACCAATCTCGTCACCCTGCAAGTAGTCCTCGATGACTACGATATCTCCTGCCTCACCGAAGACACGCTGCACCATCATCTGGTGGACGGCATCGCGAGCGGTTGTCATATCTAAGGCCACAATCGCACCTTTGCCCGCTGCGTTTCCGTTGGCTTTGACGACGACCGGGGCGCCATGTTCTTCCAGAAAGGCAAAGGCTTCCTGCGCTTGAGTGAAAGTACGATGCTGGGCTGTTGGGATACCTGCCCAGGTCATGAGTTGCTTGGCGAATGCCTTGCTGCCTTCAAGTGCTGCGCCCTCCGCTCCTGGCCCGAAGATACGCAGACCCCGTTCCCGGAATAGGTCAGCGATGCCAGCTACCAATGGCACTTCTGGGCCAATGATCGTTAGATCTATGCGGGTGCGTTCGGCAAAATCCGCCAGTTGGGTTATCTGGGTGACATTGAGCGGCACGCATTCAGCATATGGAACCATGCCAGGATTCCCCGGCGCGGCATAAATTTGTGTCATGCGAGGGCTCTGTGCGAGTTTCCAGACCAGAGCATGCTCACGCGCTCCCGAACCAATGACCAGCAACCGCATTAGTGCACCTCCTGAGCGTAACTCATGGCGTCCTCATCAATGTATCGCGTTTTTGGGGCGTAATGAATTGAATAGCACGGGTAGTGCTCCCGCTAAGTGGATCGAACGGCCAGCCTGACTTCTCCATACACCCGTAGCAAAATTCGCTATGCAACAGAGTATTAGCAGCATCGTCTTCGAGTATATTCCCTTCCTGCGCGGAACCTATAGCTCGTCCCAGGCCAGTGGTGCTAAGGTAACCCAGGCTATCTACGCCGATATAAGCTGCAATCTCCTCTACAGTACGACCAGCTGCGACTAACTCCTCTTCCTGTGGAATATCTATGCCAAAATAGCAGGGGTGGCGCAATGGAGGCGAACTGGAACGCAGGTGAATCTCCTTTACTCCTTGATGTCGCAGAGCTGCTACCAGGCGCTTCATAGTGTTGCCGCGCACAATCGAATCATCCACTACTACCAGGCGCATGCCATCAATCTTTGGTTTGACCATGTTGAATTTCAGGTCAACCTCTAACTCGCGCAAGCGCTGATCAGGTTTGATGAAGGTGCGATCGCTATAGCGGTTTTTGATGATCGCCTCCCCAAAAGGAATACCGGACGCGGCGGCATAGCCCAGCGCCGCCGGAATGGAAGAGTCGGGTACCGGTATCACCAGGTCTGCATCCTGAGGATGCTCATTTGCCAGTTCACGACCCAGTGCTTCGCGTACGGTGTAGACATATCTACCGTTTAACTGGCTCGTAGCGTCCGAGAAGTAAATATATTCGAAGACACAGAGCGTTTGGCGTGGCACGCGCACGAGTATCTCAGAGCGTATACCGTGTTCATCGACGGTAATCAACTCCCCTGGTTCAACTTTTCGCACAAAGGTCGCGCCGATGCGGTCAAATGCGCATGACTCGGAGGCTACGATCCAGTTTTCGCCGATGCGACCGATACACAGCGGACGCATACCCCATGGATCACGCATGGCGTAGAGTTTACCCTCAGCCAGGATCACCAGGCTATAGGCTCCGCGCAACAGTGGAAACATTGCGATCATACGCTCTCGCAGGGTCGAACCTTCTGCGTGCAATAAGAGTAGAGCGATAGCTTCGCTATCTGTTGTAGATTGTAGGAACTCCTTTGGCAGTTGCTCACGCAAGGCTGCGCCGTTTACCAGGTTGCCATTATGGGCAACGGCGATGGTGCTATAGTGGCCCTGCCATGCACCGACGACAAATGGCCCTGCATTCTCAACACAACTTGAGCCGGTAGTGGAGTAGCGCACATGTCCAATGCCACAGCGCGTTTCAGGTAAACTCGTACCCGTATCGGAGAAGACTTCACGCACCTTGCCCATACTTACACGGCTGACTATTTTCCCCTCGCTATCGTACACTGCCATGCCAGCGCTCTCCTGTCCGCGATGTTGCAGAGCGGACAGCGCAAGGGTCAGATAGCGGCGAACATCAATGTGCTCGCCGTTCTCACGCGCGTAGATACCCACTACTCCACACGCATCGTGCAGTCGTTCCATACACCGCTCCTTTTCGCACCAACTTAAGCCCCTGGTAGAAGGCCACAACCCCTAAGAATCCTGCTCTTCCGCAAGCTTCAATCTCCCCGTCATGTCAGCTACCAGCGCGTAGCGATCAGCAACCTCCTGCAGACCCTGCGAGGTCACTTCTTTCAAGTTGCGATAGACCTGCTTATCCAACATCCGGTTTTTGTCGCCACCTGGCCAGAGTCGCCAGCTATCGTTATCTATCACATCGGCTACCAGCAAGTTTCCCTGCATACTGCGACCAAATTCAATTTTAAGATCGACGAGCGTCACGTCTACTGTGGCCCAGGCCCGTTCCAACGTCTCGAAGACGCGGCGCCCCTGGGTAGCCATCCATTCAATTTCATACTGGGATGCCAGGCCCATCTTTAAGATATCATCTTCCCAGATTTGCGGATCATGTCGTGCATCGTCTTTGAGAAATGTCTCGACCAGTACCGGTTCGAAGCGCGTCCCCTCCCTCACTTCTGGAAAGCGTTTGAGATAGGAACCGGTGGCGATGCGTCGCATTACCTGCTCGATGGGCAGCATTGTGCAGAGGCGAACGAGCAGGGTCACAGCGTTGATCTGCTCGACGAAATGGGTTGCAATCTGTTCCTCGTTCAGCAGGCGAAAGACATTGGCCGCTGTGACGGTACTCCAGCACGACTTACCAACAAGTTCGTTGCGGCGCACGCCATCACCAGCCGTTATTTGATCTTTGTTGACCATGTAGGCCAGGTTTTCATCACCTGGATAGGCATAGATCAGTTTTGTTTTGCCCTCCGTCAAAAGTGGGCCAAAAGTAGGATTATCTATCATCATGCTTCTCCTTCAAGTAGAACCCCCTCGCCCTCCCTGATATATCCTACGGTGAGCAAACCAGGGAGCAGGTACCGTGCATGCATCGCCGCTTCTGACGAAACGATAAGCACCATGCCCACACCCATATTGAACGCACGATACATCTCTTTGCGGGGTACCCATCCCAAACGGCCAATCAGTTCGAAGATTGGTGGAACATCCCACACGCCAGTCTCAATCACCGCCTGCATTCCAGGAGGTAAAATACGCTTTATATTGCCCTCAAAGCCCCCACCAGTGATATGCGCCATTCCTTTGATGGTGATACCAGGATATTCACGCAAGGCCTGCACCTCGCGCAGATAGCAACGATGTGGCCGCAAGAGTGCATCAACCAAAGGCTCCCCCAGCTCTGGGAAGGCCGTATCGAGCGCAAAAGGAGCGAAAACACGCCGGGCAAGCGAATAGCCGTTGGTATGCAGGCCGCTCGAAGGTAGCCCGAGTAAAATATCACCTGTAGAAATGTCTTGTCCGCTCCCAATTATCGCATCCTGCTCGACAATGCCAACGATGGTGCCTGCCAGGTCAAAGGCTCCTGGCAGGTAAACATCCGGCATTTCCGCTGTTTCGCCTCCCAGCAGAGCGCATCCCACTTCCTGGCAAGCCGCGGCAACGCTTTTCACAATTGTAGCGGCCTGTATTGGATCGAGTTTAGCCATCGCCAGGTAGTCCATAAAGAAGAGCGGCCTGGCTCCCTGAGTTAGCAGATCATTGACCGAGTGATTGACAAGGTCATAGCCGATGGTATCGAAGCGCCCGGCCTGCGCTGCAATCAGCGTCTTCGTGCCAACGCCATCTGTCGAGGCCACCAGTGAGGGTCGGTGCATTTGCTGTACACTGCTAAGATTAAAGGCGCCAGCAAATGCACCCATTCCTGCAAGCACCTCTGGACCCTGGGTCGCTCGTACCGCCTCTTTCATCAATTCTTTGGCGGAATCGGCGGCAGCAATGTCTACACCACTGGAGGCATAATTTGCTTCCACTCCCCATCCCGAGGGCGACTGCACCTTCCAGGGCGATCGCAAGTTTTCAGGGCGACCGCCAGGGTCGCCCCTACTATATTCCGATTGAGGTTCTTCCGTATATAGTAGGGGCAGGGTTTGCCCTCGCCATGTATATCCCCACCTCCCTCCTGTTACATACTTATAGGCATTCTTGAAGATCAACAGACCATCGCCATGTCCTTGTGTGCCAAGCCTTTGTGGATGTTGCAGGGCATGGATGTAGCGTTCGGGATGAGGCATCAAGCCGAACACGTTCCCTTGCACGTTGCACACGCCTGCGATATTGCCTATGGAGCCGTTAGGATTGCCGGGGTAGGGAATGAGAGATGAAAAGTGGGGCGTGGCAGACGAGGGTGTTATCTGCCGCGCATTCATAGTATACACCAATGGTATTTGTTTGTTCTCGTTTAAAACGGACAAGAAGGCGTTATCAGCTAAAACGAACTGCCCCTCACCATGAGCAACTGGCAGTTCTATGGGATAATCTATGCCCTGCGTAAAGACGCACGGGCCAGGTAGCGTAGATAAGGTAACCCACCGGCACTCGAACCGAGCTGAAGCATTATTAGTAAGGCTTGTTGGCGGGATTTGAGAGGTATCAAGTGATAAGTTCACCTTCCCTGGCAGCAACCCAGCACGCACCAGCACCTGAAAACCATTACAAATACCTAGTACCAGGCGACCTTCATCAATAAACTGCTGAAGCTGCCTGCCCAGGTGTATGGTCAGATTTTTTGCTAATAGCGTTCCAGCGCCGAGGTCATCACCATATGAGAATCCACCCGGAATAACCAGTAAATGGTAGTCAAGTAGACGCTCCGGCACCTTGAGCAGTTGGTTTATATGCAACAGGTCGGTCTCAAATCCAACCAGCCGGGATGCCTGGGCCGTCTCGCGATCACAGTTAATGCCCGGGGCACGCAACACAAGCGCACGAGGGCCAGGATTGTTCATGCTGGCCCCCCTTTCCATGTCTCTTGCAGCTCTCCCACAGGGATATCAATAAGCACCTGGTCTCCATTTTGCACCACAAAGCGTTTTGTCTCGTTGACTGCGCCAATACGAGCAAAATCTTGCACTCCATTAATGCGCAGGTGTGACTCAAAAACACCTTGCTGCTCAGGCGCAACCTCAACGAGGAAGCGCGAGGCCGATTCGCTGAATAGCAGGATGGTGTTGAGGGCATCCTGGGAATCGGCCCCTACGGATAGGTTACCTTCGATTGGCATCAGCCCCACATCAATTGTCATTCCGAGCAATCCGGCCAGGGACATTTCGGCTGCTGAAACGGCTAATCCACCTTCTGAAAGATCATGACAGGCTTCTATGAGGCCCTTGCGTATGGCTGAACCTAGTGTTTTCATGGCAGTACGCGCAGTTGCGATATCGACATAGGGCACCGTTGTAGTTGGGAAGACTGGCCTGATATCGACGTGGGGCACTGTTGTAGCTGGAAAGACTGGCCTGGCACCCGCAAGGGAGAAGAGCGGCCTGGCACCCGCGAGGGGTGCCACTACATCTCTGTTTAGGGGACTAGCGGTAGATGGCCTGGCACCCCTTACGGGTGCCAGGCCATGGGTCGACGCCTCGTTTTGGACCACCATAGCATAGTGCGAGCCTGCTAACTCATTGCGCGTCACGCCGATTTGATAGAGCAGATTGCCAGGCTGCTTCAGTGACATGTCGATTGTCTGCGCAGCATCATCGATTACACCGACGGCAGAAATGAGCAAGGTTGGAATAACAGGTAGGCGTTCTCCACCTGAACGATACTCATTGTTAAGACTATCCTTACCGGAAATGAAAGGCGTCCCATAGCCGATAGCGGCATCATGACAGCCCTTGACGGCGCGTACCAGCATGCCCAACTGTAGGGGATCAGTCGGATTGCCCCAACAGAAATTATCTAGAATGGCGGCGCGCTCAATGTCGCCACCAACAGCTGTCAGATTTCTCAACGCCTCGTCTACAGCATTGATTGCCATATGATAAGGATCGATTTTGCTATACAAGGGGTTGATGCCGTTTGATAAGATAATGCCAGCACCGATCTGCTCATCAAGGATGGGCTGAAGCGCTGCTGCATCACCCGGACCGTTGCCTGATTTCCCTACCAATGGTTTAAGCACGGTAGCTCCCTGCACTTCATGATCATAGCGACGAACGATCGATTCTTTGGAGGCTATGGTGGGGTGACTGAGGAGATCTAAAAGGGTGTCCGCGAGAGACCGGGCGGGGGTTAAGGGGACAGGGGTCGACAGGGTAGGATTGTACTGATTTGGGGTTAACCCCTGCTCCTGGACCAGTCCTCGCTCGATTTCATCGACCTGGCCGTTCCTCACCCACGACGCTTCTAATGTTCTCTCAGGTCTTCCATTGTGCAGGAAGGCCATATCTATATCGGCGACGATTTGTTCATGATAGCTCACGACGAGACGATGATTGGCAGTGAACGTCCCAATGATGCTTGCTTCGACTTCTTCGATAACGCAAATCTCCAATAGTTCAGCAAGCTTTTCAGGCGGTACTGCGAGCACCATACGCTCCTGCGCTTCGGAGAGCCAGATCTCCCAGGGAGCCAGTCCTTGATATTTCAGTGGAACCTTTTCCAGTTCCACATGAGCACCAGTCTCCGCTGCCATCTCACCAATCGCTGAGGAAAAGCCACCCGCGCCACAGTCGGTGATGGAAGTGTAGAGTTGGCGATCGCGCGCTTGTATAATCACGTCGGCAACTTTCTTTTCGGTGATAGGTGCGCCGATCTGTACAGCGCTTCCGGCCCGCGCATTGATCTCGCTACTCATCTCGCCGGAGGAAAATGTCGCGCCGTGTATGCCATCACGGCCAGTACGCCCACCAAGCACGACGATCTTATCACCCGGCTGAACCTGGCGTGGATGACTGCCATGCGGCAGGATACCCAGACAGCCACAGAAGACGAGCGGATTATACATATACTCCTCGTGATAAAGGACAGCCCCATTGACGGTCGGAATACCCATCTTATTGCCATAGTCGCGTACGCCATTCACCACTCCGCTAGCGATGCGGTGTGGCGATAGAACGCCGGCAGGTAATTCCTCGCTAGATGTATCAGGAGGCCCGAAGCAGAGAATATCGGTGCAGGCGATAGGCTGTGCTGAAACACCCAGTACATCACGAATAACGCCGCCAACACCTGTATTCGCACCTCCAAATGGCTCGATAGCCGAGGGGTGATTATGTGTCTCGACCTTAAAGGCGATATCCCGCGATTCTGTAAAGCGCACGATGCCAGCATTATCGCTGAAAGCGGATACCACCCAGGGACGATTCAACTGCTGCGTGGCACGCATGATGTATTGCTTGAGCAGGCCGTTAATGGTCTCCTGTGCGACTACATTACCCTTACTATCCAGTTCACGGTAGCGAATGACGGCTTTAAATGTCTTGTGCGAACAGTGCTCTGACCAGGTTTGCGCCAGTGTTTCGAGTTCAACATCGGTTGGTTCGCGACCCCGCTCTTGATAATGTTGTTGAATGGCACGCATCTCGTCCAGGCTCAGGGCCAGGAGGCCTGTCTTGCTCAATTCGAGGAGTTGCTGGCCGGTCATACCTGATAGAGGGATGGAGGCGGGGGCACGGTTCACCGTGTCCATGTGAGCTTGCTGGTCAGTAACCGATGTGGGCGTGATAAATCTGGCCCCTACATCAGCGCCCCGCAAGACATAATTCTGGATGACGGGATTGTAGAGTAGTGCCTCGGCGATGATACGCACTTCATCTTCGCTCAAACGTTTATCGAATATGTATCTGCGGCCAGTTTCCACGTGTTCTAGCGATGCAATATCCAGCATGGATGCGCCCATGAGGACGCTTTCTGCCAATGTGTCGGTTACGCCTGGGTGAAAAAATACGTCTATGATGTGATCGCTGTTTGAGGCATTTGTTTCTTGAGATATTTCGGCTGTTTGTATGACAGGATCGATAAGGAGTTGCCGGGTAAGCTGGTCGATTTGTGAGGGGGCGAGGTTTCCTGTGAGGTAGTAGAGTTGAACGGTGCGGATCGTAAGAGGAGTGGTACTGGCAGAAATAGTGGCGAGGGAGGGTAGATGTTTCCCAGGTAATTGTAATATTTCGCGAGCAACCTGGTGAGCCTGTACGTCGTACCGCTCTGAGATTGCCCTTACCTCGATTTGATAAAGCGTCACGTTCCTTTTCCTAAGACTTTTGCCTACTATCAGCCTACTTTCCAGTGAATGGAACAGATTCATTGTAGCATTTTTCTAAGGTGGGTAGCAAGGAAATAACGAATAGGTACTAATTTCACTTTCACGCATAGTCAAAGCAGATTAGTGTACTTCCGATGAGGTTTGTATCATTTGTATCAGTTGTATCACTTGTATCGGTTGTATCACTTGTATCACGGTGTGAGTTTGTGCAGAACAATGCGAACACAAAAACTCGTTGATCGAAACTGTCGATTTTGGCAAATCTCATTCGTCGTTCTGTAGAAGGATGAAAATGATCGTCCTGAAAAGAACAATTATTGAATAGGAGGAAAACCATGCGCTACTTACTTCTGATCTATCAAAATGAGGCTGAGCATGCAAAGTTGAGCCAGCAAGAACTGGACGCTGAATATGGGGCTTACATGGCCTACGGAGAAGAAGTCCAGAAAAGAGGTGTGTTCCAGAGTGGTGAGGCTCTTATGCCTATCAACACTGCGACAACAGTGCAGGTGCGCGGGGGCAAGACACTCACTACAGATGGCCCTTTTGCCGAGACAAAAGAGCAGCTTGGCGGATATTACCTGCTTAACTGTAAGGACCTCGACGAAGCCATTGAACTCGCGGCCAAGATTCCCGCTGCCACAGATGGGTCAATTGAGATCCGCCCGATTATGGAATTCAATTGAATTGATGTCCTTGAGGGAATAATGGACGGAACGCACCGGATTGTGGCACAGACCTTTCGCCAGGAGGCAGATCGCATCCTCGCCAGCTTGATTGGTTCTGTGAGGGATTTCGAGCTAGCTCAGGATGCGCTGCTCATTGCGCTTGAACGCTAGCCTGTAGAGGGCATACCGCACACTCCGGCTGCCTGGATTACCACTATTGCGCGGCGCAAGGCTATTGACCGCCTGCGCCGCGATAGTATACCTGCCCGTAAACAGATGATTCTTCAGGAACTGCTTGAGCGGCAAGGACAGAGAGGAGCAGAAGAGATGGATGACCTGTCGATTCTTGACGAGCGGCTCAAGCTGATGTTAACCTGCTGCCATCCCGCGCTGGCATCTGAAAAGCGATCTTTAGATAAGCTCTTCTATTTGTCACAGTTACTCATCGCATGCCAGAAATTTGAGATGTTGTTTTTGAGACGGGTTTTGACACGCCCTCTTTTCTGCGACATGCCAGCTTGCATGACAGGGGATCCCAACGAATACGTATTGTGATCGCTTCACAGGGAGGTTGGCGGCTCTCCTGCCCTACCGCCTCCCTCGCCTGATGAGTCATCGGCGCATCCTTCAGCAAGAAGGTGGTCATCAGGGCTATCATACTGAGCACTAGTACCACCCAGAATCCGTTCTGGAGCACCCCGGAAAGCTGGAGCCGAGCAACGCTGGTTGTCGGGAGGCCAGCACCCGTACTTCCCGCGAGAGCACTGTTCACGACGATCCCTATCAGGGCCGCACCTAGCGGCTGACCAAGCTGCATGCAGTAGCGGATTACCCCGGTCCCTACCCCAAGCTGCTCCCACGGCAGGGCATTCTGAGCTGCTATCTGGACCGAGAAGAAGGAGCCAGCGCCAAGGCCGACCAGGACCAGATAGAGTCCAATCATCAGGGTACTACTCTGCTGCATCATCAGAGTGGTCAACAGGACCCCGAGCGTCAGGATGGCTCCAACTGTGTTCGGCTCGCGAGAACGGTCTTGAGACGCGTGGCATTCTGCGGCTGGGCTTTCTTCATCTCTGATCGCATGAAGAACTCAGCCACCTTCAGGACGTTCCCGACATCAATGGTGAAATGCACGCGGCAGGCTCCTTCGGAGAGCGGCTCGATGCGGTAGCTCTCGTAGAACGGGTTGCTCGCCTCGGCAGGAGTGGCCATGGCCAAAAGGCGGCCCTGCTCATACTCGGTGACGATCATCGTCTTCTCGCTCTTGAAACCAGAGAACTTGCCAGCCTCGAAGTAGCTGGTCCCCAGGCGAGCCGGTCCCGGAGGGGTGACCCGGACCTCTTGGATGCCTTTTATCCAAGTGGGCCGCGCCTCCAGGTCGGTGAGGAGCGCAAAGACGGAGGCTTGCGGATAGTCAAAGGTGTCAGTGTATTCGAATGTAGCCATGTTTTCTCTTCCTTTCTTATTCCAGTGTTCAACGAAAGAGGAGTGTGGAGAGGGCCTGTGTCAGGGCCTGCTCAGCTTCTTGCTCCCTTGCGACCCGGCTCCGCCACCCGATGAATCCATCGGGGCGCACAAGGACCGCTCCGGTAGCGCTGATTCCATACGCATCGCAGAATGTGTTCCCGGCATCGATAAGGTCTGCTGCCTCACCGCCGATCTGATAGATGTCCAGAGGGAGACGGAGGATCTCCTTCGTGCTGCGAGCAGCCTCCTTCCAGTGCTCTCCATCCGGGCCAACCAGCAAGACGAAGTGGGAACCGAACAGGTCGAGGGTCGAGATCGGCTTGCCCTCGCGCTCGAGCACAATATGCGGGGCGTGGGTCCCCGGCTGTCCTTTCCACTGATCCGGGTGCTGGGCCAGGGGGAGATTCTCCTCGCCTTCTTCCCGCACGAGGGCACCCTCCCTGTAGCGATAGCCCATATTGAGGATGAAAGGGTCCACCGTGATCCCAGCTGAGCCCTCGGTCCGGCGCTGCTGGGAAAGCAACGCCGTTTGCTCGGCAGTGTAGTCCGCCAGCGGGCGTCGCTCAGCGTCGTAAGTGGCGAGCAGCGCCTCTCCCGCCTCGCCACGCA